>OGZL01002859.1_pt1 | contig 12430 bp, 10 predicted proteins | sample 1576761 | NCBI WGS metagenome assembly OGZL01 (sample SAMEA3541595, study PRJEB24748) | human gut metagenome | biome: human gut; feature: human-associated habitat; material: faeces | place: China | collected 2012
ATTTGAGTGATGCTTTCGTGGCTCAGAATTTTGATTTCTACGGGAAGACTCTTTCCGGTAGGAAGGAAATGCAACCGCGTTGGAAACGTGCCGTGAGTACGGTGAATGGTGTGTTGGGAGAGGCCGTGGGCCAAATGTACTGGAATCATGTTCCCAATGACACAAAGAATTAGGGCTTGCCACCAAGGAATACCTGAGGCGATAGCAACAGGAACGGCTCCACGGAGCTCAACCAAAGGAATCATAGAGATTAAGAGTGCAATGATGTATTTCATGAGTAACCTTTCATAGGGGAATAAAATAAGAGATAAGACTCAAAATGATATGAGCTTTATCGAGAGTGATAAGACTAATACTACTGCGAAAGTGCTAAAAAGTACTTGTTGGATTAGGTGGGTCTCAGCCTGTTAAAGTGGATAGAAAATTTGAATCAAACACCTTAAGTTACCTAATATTTTAGTCTTATTTATTGTATCTTATATGGTCTCTAATGACAACTTTAAAAAGCTTTTTGAAGGTATAGTTTCCCATGAGCTGACATTTTTGGTATAATAATAGTCAGTTATAGTCAAATTAGACTGGAGGAATTAAGATGGCAAGAAATACATCAGATAGTATAGAAGAATATATTAAAGAATTGCTGGGCCAGTCTGGAATTGCTGAGATTCAACGCTCGAACTTAGCAGATACTTTTCAAGTTGTACCGAGTCAGATTAACTATGTTATTAAGACTCGTTTTACAGAAAGTCGTGGTTATATTGTTGAGAGTAAACGTGGAGGTGGCGGTTATATTCGTATCGTCAAGGTCAGATTCTCCGACAAGCACCACATGATTAATGATTTGCTTCAGAACTTAGCAGATCAGCTCAGCGAGCAGGTATTTACAGACTTGATTCAGTTGCTTTTTGATGAAAAAATCATCACTGAACGTGAGGGAAATTTGATTTTAGCAACTGCTAGTGATGATGTTTTAGGCGAAGATGCGGCTGCTATTCGTTCGCGTATTCTACGCTCGCTATTACTTAGATTGGATAGAAAAGGAAATTAGATGACGACATATTCAAGAAAAATGCAGGCCATTTTCCATCGTGCTCAGCTTGAGGCAGAGCGTTTTGGAAGTCCTTTCTTGGAGACTTGGCATGTGCTTCTGGCTATGGTTGAGGTTCCAGGATCTGTAGCCTACCTAACATTTACTGATTTTGAGGACCGTATTCGTGCGGAAGAGATTGAGACCGCTGCTGTACTAGCGATGGAGAAAAGTCCAAAAGACTTGTCTGAATCAGATATTATCGATTTACGTGCACAGTCGCATGCTTTAGAGGCTATGTTGCAAGAGGCAGAGGGAATTGCTGGTGTGACTGGTGCTGTAGAGGTAGGGTCTGAACATGTATTGATGGCCTTCCTCCTTCATAAGGATTTGATGGTTTGTCGTCTCCTTGAAGTTGCTGGTTTTCAATATAAGGATGACAGCGATAAGCCTCGTATTATCGATTTACGACGTTCTTTGGAGCGTTACGCAGGTCTTAGTAAGCAAGATTTGAAGGCCATTCACGACCTTCGTAAGCCTAAAAAGTCAAAGGCATCAGGGAATTTTGCTAATATGATGCAGCCTCCTCAATCTTCTACTGGGGAACTGTCAGATTATACCAAAGACTTAACGGCAGTAGCCGAATCAGGTGCTCTTGATCCTGTTATTGGACGTGAGAAAGAAATTTCACGCATGATTCAGGTTTTGAGTCGTAAAACGAAGAATAACCCAGTTCTTGTGGGTGAAGCAGGTGTTGGTAAGACGGCACTTGCGCTTGGCTTGGCACAACGTATTGCTTCAGGCGAAGTACCTTTTGAGTTGGCTGATATGCGTATCTTAGAGCTTGATATGATGAGTGTGGTTGCAGGAACACGTTTCCGTGGCGATTTCGAAGAACGTATGAATCAAATCATTGATGAGATTGAAGCTGATGGAAAAATCATTCTCTTTATTGACGAATTGCATACGATTATCGGTTCTGGTTCAGGTATTGATAGTACCTTAGATGCGGCGAATATTTTGAAACCTGCTCTAGCACGTGGAACCCTTCATATGGTTGGAGCAACTACTCAAGCTGAGTACCAGAAGCATATTGAAAAAGATGCAGCTCTTTCTCGTCGTTTTGCTAAAATTACAATTGAGGAGCCAAGTGTAGCTGAGGCGATTGATATTCTAAAAGGCCTACGTTCGTCTTATGAAGACTATCATCGTGTAACGATTACTGATGAGGCAGTTGAGACAGCGGTCAAGGCGGCCCACCGTTATTTGACGAGTAAAAACTTACCTGACTCTGCCATTGATCTTTTAGATGAAGCGAGTGCAACTGTTCAAGGTCGTATCAAAAAAGAAGCCAAACGTGAGATAACGCCTTTGGATGAAGCACTTCTATCTGGTGATATGAAGGCTGCTGTTAAACAATATAAAGCTAGCCAAAAAGCAAAATTACCAAAACCTGCCTTGGTAGATGCAGATCAGATTATGCAAACCCTTAGTCGTCTATCAGGTATTCCTGTTGAGAAGATGACTCAGGCAGATAGCAAGCGTTACTTGAATCTGGAAGCAGAGCTTCACAAACGTGTTATTGGTCAAGATGAAGCAGTTTCAGCCATTAGTCGTGCTATTCGTCGTAACCAGTCAGGTATTCGTACTGGAAAACGTCCAATTGGTTCCTTTATGTTCCTTGGACCTACTGGTGTTGGTAAGACAGAATTGGCCAAGGCTTTGGCGGAAGTTCTCTTTGATGATGAGTCAGCTTTGCTTCGCTTTGACATGTCAGAATACATGGAAAAATTTGCGGCTAGCCGACTTAACGGTGCTCCTCCAGGTTATGTTGGATATGATGAGGGTGGTGAATTAACAGAGAAAGTTCGCAATAAGCCTTACTCAGTTCTCCTCTTTGACGAGGTGGAAAAGGCTCACCCAGATATTTTCAACATCCTCTTACAGGTTTTGGATGATGGTGTCTTGACGGATAGTCGAGGTCGTAAAGTTGACTTCTCAAATACCATTATCATTATGACTTCGAACTTGGGAGCGACTGCTCTTCGTGATGATAAGACTGTTGGATTTGGTGCCCAAGACATTTCTCATAATCACCAAGCAATGCAGTCACGTATTATGGAAGAACTTAAGAAGGCCTACCGTCCAGAGTTTATCAACCGTATTGATGAGAAGGTTGTCTTCCATAGTCTTGAGGAAGAGCAACTTCGTGAGATTGTCAAGATTATGGTGAAACCGTTGGTATCAGCTTTGGCTGAAAAAGGGATTGACTTGAAATTCCAACCAGCTGCCCTTAAGCATTTGGCTAAAGATGGCTATGATGTTGAGATGGGTGCTCGTCCATTACGTCGTACAATTCAAACTCAAGTGGAGGACAAATTATCTGAGCTCTTACTAGGTGGTCAAGTAGTTAGTGGACAAACTCTTAAAATCGGCTGCTCGAAAGATAAATTAACCTTTACAGTAGTGTAAAAATCACACAAAAAGACAGACTACAGGTGTAGTTTGTCTTTTTGTGTGTCAATAGGAGTCAAGGTAGAGTCAATCTATCTGTAAAGGTGGGGTAAAAGAAAAAGTCGAGCAAAGCTCGACTGTAATGACTAGAGTTTTTCGTTGACAAAGTTGACAAAGTGATTCCACCAGACCTTGAGGAAGAAGCTTTTCTTAACTTCTTTACCAGCAACCAGTTCCATGCTAGGCATACCTTGGTTAGGCAAGTAACCTTCTCCTACAAGTGACTTATCTTCAAAGGTAGCAGTTCCAACCTTGTCACTTGAGTTGACAGGGGCTTGGACTTGATTGGTAGTGACTTTAATATGTTTACTATTGTTGGCATCTATTTTTTGGATGATATTAAAGTCAGACTTAGCGACGGCAGTGACTTGCTTAGATTTACCATCAATAACATGGGCTTGACTTTTACCGATAGCTTGTCCTTTTTTGGCAATGGTCTTGCTTTCCCAATGATAGACTACGTAATTAAGCAGGTCGTTAGTTGCAGTGAAACGGGCATAGTCGTCGGTGTCGGTATTATCAGCATTCATAATGACTGTGATAATGCTCATGCCACTTTCATTTGAGTGGGCCACGAAGGAAGCACCGGCCAAATCGGTGGTACCTGTTTTTAGACCATCAACTCCCTTGCGGTAACTAGGTTGTCCCTTAAGCATATAGTTGAAGGTTTTGAGTTTGTTGACACCATCAAAGTCAGCCTCAGTTTTTTTAGTGATATCGAGAATTTCAGGATATTCTTTCACCACGTGTTGCGCAATGATAGCAACGTCCTTAGCACTCATGGTGTTTTCTTCGTCAGATTTAGAGCCTGGATAGATATTGTCACCTAAGTAGGAATTATTAAGACCAGAGGCATTGACAATCTTGGCATCAGTGATACCCCAATCTTTAAGTTGGGCTTTCATCATATCGACAAACTTGCTTTCGGTTCCACCGATTTCCTCAGCTAGAGCAATGGATGCACTATTGGCACTGGAAATAAGGGTTGCGTCAAGGAGCTGTTTAACAGTGTACTTACGGGCATCTAGTGGAATATTGGATACTCCGGCACTGACAGTTAGTTCAAAGGGATAGTCAGAAATCTCAACTTTGCTATTCCATTTGAGGTCTCCCTGATCTACCGCTTTATACACCATGTAGGCCGTTAGGAGCTTGGTAATAGAGCCAATCCCTGTAGAGGTAGTAGCATCTTTTTCGTATAAAATTTTGCCAGTATTAGCTTCGACAGCGATGGCATGTTTGGCTGCGGCATCATATCCTTTTTTCTTATCTGCTGCAAAAGCAGGGGCTACGCTTCCCAGACAGAGTAAGAAGGTCATCATAAGCGTAATCAGTTTTTTCATGGTTTGTTCCTTCATGTGTTTTGGATATTTATTATACCACATTTTGAGAGGAACTTAAGGTGTTGAGAAGGGGCTTTTACTTACAGGACTAATTTTTAAGGTAAGATAAAACTACCTTTTGATAGCTAAAAGGTAGTTTTGTGTTTACTTGTTTCCTGTAAAGAAATTAACGATATGGTTCCACCAAACTTTTAAGAAGAAACTTTTCTTGATAGATTGGTTGGCTGTTACAGAAATTTGAGGTGGATCAGAGATGTAACCTGTTCCAACGAGATCCTTATCATCAAAGGTCGCTGTTCCAATAGTGTCACCTTTTTTGATAGGGGCTGTTATAGTTTTTGCTTTGATTTTAACAGTATCATTTTTGCTATTTATTTTTTGAACGACTGTAAGGTCCGACTCGAGTTTAGCAGAGATGGTTTGACTGTCTCCATCGGCTACCTTAATATCATTTTTCTTGACGATTTGTCCTTTGGTGTTGAGGGTTTTGATTTCCCAGTTTTGAGTCACATAATCTAGCAACTCATTTGTGGCTGTGAATCTGGCAGCTTCATCTTCTCCACCATTATCTGCATTCATGACAACGGTAATCAAACTCATACCATTTTCATTGGAGTGGGCTACAAAGGATGCCCCTGCAAGTTCAGTTGTTCCAGTCTTGAGTCCATCAACGCCTTCACGGTAGTTGTCTTGCCCCTCCAACATGTAGTTGTGCGTCGTTAATTTGTTGTCACCTTCGAAATCAGTTTCGGTTTGCTTGGTGATTTCAAGTACCTGAGGATAGTCTTTGATGAGGTGGTCTGCAATAATGGCAACATCTAGAGCACTCATAGTATTTTCGTCATCTGCTTTAGAGCCAGGATAGCGGTTATCGCCTAGGTATTTATTATTTAGTCCTGAAGCGTTGTATAATTTAGCATCTGTAATGCCCCACTCTTTAAGTTGGGCTGTCATAGTGTCAACAAATGCACTCTCTGATCCTGAGATTTTTTCAGCTAGAGCAATAGCAGTACTGTTAGCGCTGGAAATGAGGGTGGCATCTAGGAGCTGTTTAACAGTGTATTTTCGGGAATCTAGTGGGACATTTGAAACTTCTGAATCAACTGTTAGGTTGAAAGGATAGTCTGAGATATCGACCTCAGTGTCCCAAGTAATTTTTCCTTGGTCAACTGCTTTATAGACCATGTAGGTTGTTAGGATTTTAGTCATTGAAGCCACACCATCAGGAGTAGTGGCGTCCTTTTCATAGAGGACTTTCCCTGTAGTTGCTTCGATAGCAATCGCATGTTTAGCGGAAACATTGAAGTCATCTGTCTGTTCTTGTGCTAGAGCAGGTGTTGCTAGGCCTAGTAAGATTAAGGCAATCATAATGATGTGTTGTAATTTTTTCATAGTCATTCCTTTGTCTCTCATAAGTGTTTATTATATCACAAAACGACTTAAATATCTGAGAGAAAGGGAGACTTAGGCGCTAACTTATGCTGGAGCTCTGCCATTTTTGACTATATTATGGTAAAATGAAAGTTATATCAAATGAATGACATAAAGTTGACCGGTTCGTTTTTGTAAGGGCTGGTCATGGATAAAAAGAGGGATCAAACATGGCTAAACAAACTTTTGAGATGACCTTTGCAGGACGCCCGCTTGTCGTTGAAGTTGGGCAGGTAGCCAAGCAGGCTAATGGTGCTGTCGTCGTGCGTTATGGAGATACAACTGTATTATCAACAGCTGTTATGTCTAAAAAGATGGCAACGGCAGATTTCTTTCCTTTACAGGTTAATTACGAGGAAAAAATGTATGCAGCTGGCAAGTTCCCGGGGGGCTTTAACAAGCGTGAGGGTCGCCCTTCAACAGATGCCACTTTGACTGCTCGCCTCATTGATCGTCCTATTCGTCCTATGTTTGCGGAGGGCTTTCGTAACGAAGTTCAGGTCATTAACACGGTCCTCTCTTATGATGAGAATGCTAGTGCTCCGATGGCGGCTATGTTTGGGAGTTCTTTAGCTCTTTCTATCTCTGATATTCCTTTCAATGGTCCAATTGCTGGGGTTCAAGTGGCCTATGCTGCAGAAGATTTCATCATCAATCCAAGTGCAGCGGATAAGGAAGTTTCACTTTTAGATTTGACAGTGGCAGGTACCAAGGAAGCTATCAATATGGTAGAGTCAGGTGCTCAGGAATTGTCTGAGGATATTATGTTGCAAGCACTCTTGAAGGGACATGAGGCTATTCAAGAGTTGGTTGATTTCCAAAATTATATCGTTGCAGCTGTCGGTAAGGAAAAGGCTGAGGTTGAACTTCTACAAGTTGATGCTGATTTGAAAGTCGAAATCGAAACGGCTTATTATGATCAGTTAGCTAAGGCTGTTCAGGTGGAAGAAAAACTGGCGCGTGAAGCAGCAACTCAGGCTGTAAAAGAAGAAGTCCTCGCTTCTTATCAAGAACGCTTTGCAGAAGATGAAGATAAGGAAACCATTCTGCGTGATGTGGCAGAAATTCTTGAGCAGATGGAACATGCTGAGGTGCGCCGTCTCATTACCGAGGATAAGGTTCGTCCAGATGGCCGTCGTGTGGATGAAATCCGTCCTTTGGACGCAGAGATTGACTTTCTTCCTAAGGTTCATGGTTCAGGTCTCTTTACACGTGGTCAAACTCAAGCCTTGTCAGTTTTGACTTTGGCACCTATGAGTGATACACAACTTGTTGATGGTTTGGATCCAGAGTATAAGAAACGTTTCCTTCACCACTATAATTTCCCTCAGTATTCAGTGGGTGAGACAGGGCGTTATGGTGCGCCAGGCCGACGTGAAATTGGTCACGGAGCTTTGGGTGAACGTGCCCTTGCTCAGGTTCTTCCAAGTGTTGAAGAGTTCCCTTATGCTATCCGTTTGGTAGCAGAAGTCTTGGAGTCAAATGGTTCTTCATCACAAGCTTCTATTTGTGCAGGAACCTTGGCTCTTATGGCTGGTGGTGTACCGATTAAGGCACCTGTTGCAGGTATTGCCATGGGACTTATCTCAGATGGTAATAACTACACTGTCCTAACTGATATTCAAGGTTTGGAAGATCATTTTGGAGATATGGACTTTAAGGTAGCTGGTACACGTCAAGGAATTACAGCTCTTCAGATGGATATTAAGATTTCGGGTATTACACCGGCCATTCTCGAAGAGGCTTTGGCTCAGGCAAAGGTAGCTCGTTTTGAAATTCTTGATGTTATTGAGTCAGCAATCGCTGAGCCACGTCCAGAATTGGCACCAACAGCACCTAAGATTGATAGCATTCAGATTCCTGTTGACAAGATCAAGGTTGTCATCGGTAAAGGTGGCGAAACTATTGATAAGATTATCGCTGAGACTGGTGTCACTATTGATATCGATGAAGAAGGTCTTGTTCAGATTTTCTCTAGTAATCAGGATGCTATTAACCGTGCTAAAGCTATCATCTCCGATCTTGTACGTGAAGCTAAGGTTGGAGAGGTTTACACTGTACCCGTTGTCCGTATTGAAAAGTTCGGTGCCTTCGTCCACCTTTTCAATAAGACAGATGCTCTCATCCACATCTCAGAACTAGCTTGGGAACGTACTGAGCATGTCGAAGATGTGGTTAAAGTTGGGGGTACGGTAACTGTTAAAATTATCAAAATCGATGAAAAAGGACGTATCGATGCCTCAATCAAGGCCTTGCTTCCTAAGCCTGAAAAACTTGAGGACGGGGAAAATGGAGGAGAGCAGCGACATCGCCGTCGTTCTCATCATAAACCACGCCACCATAATGAAAGTGGTGAAGCACCGAAAAATCCTGATAAATCAGAAACGAAAGAACAGACAGAAGAATGACAGAAAATCAAGAATTGCAAGCTTTTGATGAAACTCTAAGAGAATTTTTAAAGGAACCAGACCACTTTTTGACTAGTCTGGCTTTGGTTAATCATCTACAACGTACTCCCGTCTTGGCTGCTCAAGACCTCTACGCAGTTGAAGTGGAAGGAAAGAAGGTTGTTCCTGTCTTCACCAATGAACAGGACCTACAATCTTTCAAAGCTACTCAAGAGAGTGCTCGAGAGCAAACTTGGGTAGAACGTTCGAGCTTAGATGTTTTAACACAACTGGTTCAGGCAGAGCTTTTTGGTCTTGCTTTCAATTTAAAAGAGGATGGTGACTTCTCAAATACCACTCTTTTTGCAAGCAGTGAACTCATCCAGTTTATCAACTATTTCACTCAGACCCTTAATAATCTTTTGGGTGAGGAAAATCAAAAGGCAGCTCCTAAAGATAAGATTTATCTTGTTCCAGCCTTCATTCACAAACGCGAGGAAGATGGCCAGGATGACCGTCTCTTTGCGACCATGTCGAATGCAGAGGGACAGAGTTATGTGCCTGTGTTTACGAACTTAACGAGCTTTGCAAAATGGTACGGGAACGAGACTTTTGGCCTACCTTTCCGTAAGGCTAAAGGGACGATTTTGCAATGGCCACTGTCAGAAATTTACCAGCCTTCAACAGGTGAAAATGAGTTGGATAAGGTTCAAGGTATTGTCATCAATCCGTTTGATGAGCAGCCTGAGTTAGTCGACTGGTCTTATTTTGAAGGGGATAGCGAGTAGACCTAGTGTTGGTAGCTTTCCACTTTAAAGAATAATAGGCCACAGCAAACAATAATAACAATAATGATGTAAGGAGTGACCTAAATGGGTTGGTGGAAAGAAAGTATTGATATAGTAAAGAAAAATGACCCGGCAGCTCGGACGAGTCTAGAGGTTCTTTTAACCTACCCTGGATTAAAAGCCTTGGCTGCCCATCGTATCTCACATTTTCTCTGGCGCCACCATTGTCGACTCTTAGCGCGTATGCATAGTCAGTTTTGGCGCTTTTGGACTCAGATTGAGATTCACCCAGGGGCTCAGATTGCTGAAGGTGTCTTTATTGACCATGGCTCTGGCCTTGTCATTGGTGAGACAGCTGTTGTGGAGAAGGGGGCTATGCTTTACCACGGTGTCACTTTAGGTGGTACTGGTAAAGATGTCGGAAAACGTCACCCAACCGTTCGTGAGGGTGCCTTGGTTTCAGCCCATGCTCAGGTCATAGGCCCTATTGAGATTGGAAAGAATGCTAAGGTGGGGGCGGCAGCCGTGGTTGTTGCGGATGTCCCAGAAGATGTTACAGTCGTTGGTGTTCCTGCTAAGGTTGTGCGTGTTCATGGTCAAAAGGATGAAGAAGTTATCCACGATATTGAAGAAGGCCGTGAATACTATAGTGAAAAGCTAGAAGACCTTCTAAAAGCAGCTAGCTTCCACTCATCACGTCTATAAGGAAAGGAAACGATGAAACTCTTTAGTTCAAAGGTGACTCGATTGACGGTTGTGGGTCCTCTTGCTCTTGTTTACATTGCTTTACATAGAGCAGACTATAGCATGGCCGCCTTATGGTTTTGCATTGCTCTTTTATGGGCCGGTCTGGTTTTTAAGCAACGACACAAGTGAGATTTGAGTAATGAAAAAATTCTTCAAGGACAATCCTTTTTTGGTCTTCTATATAGTTGGGAGTTTTCTTTCAGCTATGTCTCTCTTGGCTCAAGGTCAGCTAGTTGCGGCTATTTGGATTATCATTCTCGTTATACTCTTGTGTTTGTACCTAAACCATATCAAGGATAAAAAATAGTTTCCAGTTAATTGAAAGGAATCTCAAGTGATTAAAATTTATGATACGATGACACGTTCGCTCCGTGATTTTGTACCTTTGACAGAAAATATTGTCAATATGTATGTCTGCGGACCAACAGTTTACAATTATATTCATATCGGAAATGCCCGTTCAGCAGTAGCTTTTGATACTATTCGTCGTTATTTTGAGTATTGTGGCTATACAGTCAACTATATTTCCAACTTTACGGATGTAGATGATAAGATTATCAAGGCAGCTAATGAAGCTGGTATTTCAACTAAGGAATTGTCGGACAAGTTTATCGCGGCCTTTATGGAAGATACCGGACAACTTGGCATCAAACCAGCGACACAAAATCCTCGTGTTATTAACTATATGGATGAAATCATTGCATTCGTGTCGACCTTGGTTGACAAAGGATTTGCCTATGTCTCTGAAGGTGATGTTTACTTCCGAGTAGCTAAGTCAAACAACTATGCTAAATTGGCTAACAAGACCTTGGAAGATCTTGAAATTGGTGCAAGCGGACGTACGGATGCTGAAACAGAACGTAAGGAAAATCCTCTGGATTTTGCCCTTTGGAAAGCTGCCAAAGAGGGAGAAGTTTCTTGGGATAGCCCATGGGGACCTGGTCGTCCTGGTTGGCACATCGAATGTTCTGTAATGGCGACTGAAATCCTTGGAGATACTATCGATATTCATGGTGGAGGGGCAGACCTTGAGTTTCCACACCATACCAATGAAATTGCCCAATCAGAAGCCAAAACTGGCAAGACCTTTGCTAACTACTGGATGCATAATGGTTTTGTCAATGTGGATAATGAAAAAATGTCAAAATCCTTGGGTAACTTCGTGACCGTTCACGATATGCTTCAAACGGTTGATGGTCAAGTGCTTCGTTTCTTCCTAGCGACACAACAGTATCGTAAACCAATTAACTTTACAGAAAAAGCTATCCATGATGCTGAAGTTAATCTTAAGTATTTGAAAAATACCCACAGTCTTCCGTTGACAGAACAGGTGAATCAAGCTGAGTTGCAAACTTATCTTGACGTCTTCCAAGAAGCTATGGATGATGACTTTAATACGGCAAACGGAGTGACTGTTCTGTTTGACATGGCCAAATGGATTAATTCAGGCAATTATGATCAAACCGTTAAGGATGCTTTTGAAAAAATGCTCCAAGTCTTCGGTATTGTTTTCGAAGAAGAAGTCCTTGATGAAGATATCGAAAAACTCATTGAAGAGCGTCAAGCGGCGCGTGCCAACAAGGACTTTGCGACAGCAGACCGCATTCGCGATGAGTTGGCTGCTCAAGGTATCAAACTTCTTGATACCAAGGAGGGCGTGAGGTGGACACGTGACTAAACATCTTGATGTCAACCTTCTTAACGGCATTGCTCTCGCCTTTGAGGGAGATGCTGTTTATTCCTTGTACATTCGCCGTCACCTGATTTTTCAAGGTCAGACCAAGCCAAACCAACTGCACCGTCTAGCTACACGCTATGTTTCAGCTAAGGCCCAGGCTAGTCTCATTGAAAAAATGCTAGAGCAAGAGCTTTTGACTGAAAAAGAGCTAGACATCTATAAAAGAGGGCGTAATGCGAATAGCCATACCAAGGCTAAAAATACAGATGTTATTACCTATAAAATGTCAACAGGCTTCGAAGCAGTCATGGGCTATCTTCATATGACAGAGGATATCGCTCGCTTAGAGGAACTGATTGCTTGGTGTATTTACGAAGTTGCGGAATACCTGAATCGTGAAGGGTATAACGAAGTTGATTTTCAAATGCTCAGTCAGGCAGTCACTGCAAAAACACCGGCAGATGTCTATATCGGAGATGTCATGGGGAATCCATTTAATGAGAAGATGATCATTT
>OGZL01002861.1_pt1 | contig 12424 bp, 16 predicted proteins | sample 1576761 | NCBI WGS metagenome assembly OGZL01 (sample SAMEA3541595, study PRJEB24748) | human gut metagenome | biome: human gut; feature: human-associated habitat; material: faeces | place: China | collected 2012
GACTGTGAGGCTGTTGGAACTGTTCGTACAGCCACGGTGTTGGGTTGGTGCTCAGAATGGATTAGCCCCACAAACAACGCCATAACCGCACCGATAATTCCTATATCTCGCACATATTTTATCAATCGTTTTTGCTGCATATTGCGCTTTACCTGCTGCATTACCAGCAATGCGAATTGATTCGCTTTATTTTCATTCTTCGCAGTGATTGCAGCATCGTCTTGCCTGCCATTAATGTGACCCATATAGATATGCCCGATTTCGTGCAGCAGCAATTGAATGCTATCCGGTTCGCTGATAGTGCTGTCAATGAAAACAAATTTCACAGAACCGCTATTGCATGCGAATGATTGTTGATTTTTTATGCTGTCCCTGATTCCGATGCTATCAATCAGTTTTGCAACTGCTGTTTCTTCCTGTGCTGGATTGTATGCCACAATTTTGTACCCCATGCGCTGTATAATTTTTCCTAGTGCATCTCGTGTTAATTGCGTGACGCCGTAATCATCTATAAATGATTTTACATATTGGCTTATATTTGTAATCATAGAATTATCCCCCAACAGTTTTTATTCCATTATAAAACCGTTGGGGGATTTTTTCAATAGTTTTTTTACCAGATATTTCCGTTGTTGTTACGTTCAATTTCATCCAGCAGATCAGCAATCTTTGATTCCTGGCTTTTCGTTATGGAAATTTCGCGATTATTCCCATTATTTGCAACAAATTTGACTGTTCGCATTTCTTCTTGCACGTTTTCCTCTTGTCCATCCATTTTGTCCGCCATTTTCTTGACGGTCTGCGCAAGTTTGGTTCGCGTTTCGGTATCCAGCGCCAAATATGCTGCTACGATTGCCCGTTCATACATGTTTAAATGTAGTTTGTTCGTGATTAAATCCAATGTATCCGGTTCGCGTGAATCGTTTTCAACAGTTCGCCCAAGAACTTCATCGGCTGACACATTATAAAAATCTGCAATTTTTATAATCGTTTCTGCTGGCGGCAGCCGTTTCCCAGATTCATAATTTTGATATGTATTAAAACTAATACCTATCTTATCGCAAAACTCTTTTGCATTTTGGAACCCTGCATTTTTTCGCAGTGTTTTAAGTGCTTCTTTTATTTTCACTTTATCACCTGCGTCCGATTCATTCTGCTCTTCTTTGGCATTCCTGCCTAGTATGTAATCTATAGATACCCCGTAGAAGTCGGCAAGTTTTTGGATTACACCTATTTTGGGTTCACGTTCCCCAAATTCATAAGTAAGATATGCGCGTTCTGAGATTCCTGTTTTTTCGCATAATTCTCGTTTTGTCAAACCGCGTTCTTCACGAATTTGTTTCAATGCGTCTTTTAATTCCAATTGTTATCACCTCCTTTGGCACATTTTCATTATACGCAAAAATGCGCGCAATGTCAATAGCGCAATCCATTATTTTACCAAATCATACGTATTTGTGCATTTTAAACAGAATATAGAACGCATATTTGTGTACTTTTTATTTAAAAACCGCTTGACAATGTACGCAAAAAAACGTATAATATAATTACAGCAAGCGCAAACGAGCGTAAAGCTGAATACATAGAAAGGAGTTGACAGCGTGAGCAAGCAGCGGAAGCCGAAAAAACGGCAGAAGAAAAGCGGCAATCAAGACAAAACCATTCAAAAAATCATCCTGATTACCGCCGTGCTTGATTTGATCAGTAAAATCATTGATTTCATTGATCACCATATCAAATAGCACCGGAACTAGTCCGAACCGGGTGTACGGCACCCGGTAAGGATTAGTATACCACAAAAGATGCACGCTGTCAACACCGGAAAGGAGCTATCATGCAACTGATGCTGGATTTAATCGGAATAGCATGTGATATCGTGATTATTGCGATGCTGTTGAAATCAATTCGCAAAAAATAGCGGCACGGCTAAATGGAAGGGGGGCGATATTATGGCAAATGCCGAAAAGCTAGCAGTTTTAGGAACTATTTTCAAGAGTGACAAATTAAAAGTAAATGTTGCCGAATTTTCCGAAATGCTGAACTGCCTGGGCGTTTTGTCAGACGAAGATCAGGAAGATTTGACACTAATCAGCGCAGGTTGGGCACTGGCAAAAATGCAGGAAGAAAGGAAAGAGGAGAAATGAACAGGAACACAAATTTACAAACGTGGAACTATGAATGTTCCGAAATCCGGACCATTCAGAAAGACGGTGAACCGTGGTGGGTGCTGGCGGACGTGTGCAAGGTATTGGAATTGTCCAGTCCGCATAAGGTAGCTGACAGACTGGAAGCAGATGAAAAGGGTCGGAATCTGATTCCTACCCTTGGTGGTATGCAGGAAATGACAACTATCAACGAATCCGGTTTATACGCTGTGATTCTTCGGTCGGACAAGCCACAGGCGAAACCGTTTCGGAAATGGGTTACCAACGAAGTCCTGCCGTCTATCCGTAAACACGGTGCGTACATGACAGAACAAACGCTGAAACGTGCTCTGACCTCGCCGGACTTCTTGATTGAACTCGCCACGCAACTGAAAGCAGAGCAGGCACAGCGAAAGCAGCTGGAAACAACCGTTGCCGTACAGAACCAGCAGATCGCAGAGCTACAGCCCAAGGCAAGCTACTATGATGTAGTGCTGAACTGCAAAGATCTGATCTCTATCGGGAAGATCGCCAAGGACTACGGTTGGAGCGCCCAGAAACTGAACGAGTATCTTCACAAACACGGTGTGCAGTATAAGCAAGGCAAGACATGGCTGCTGTATCAGAAGTATGCAGGCATGGGCTACACCAGCACCAAGACACACACCTATCACGGCGATGACGGCACAGAGCACGCCGCCGACCCGCATACCTACTGGACACAAAAGGGGCGGCTGTTCGTCTATGACTTGTTGAAATCAGATGGTATCTATCCGCTGATCGAACGGGAAGCAGCGTAACGCTGAATCAGACGAAAAGGGTGAAAAAAGGACAGCTATTCGCCGTCCTCTTCCTGTGCCTCTTTTGTTTTCTGATTCTGATTCACAACATCCACCAATTCCTGCAAAAACGCACCACGCTTTTTTGTATTCAGCCCGAAATACATTTCTAACAATGTTTTTTCAATGTCGTTTGCTGCGTTTTGTGCGATCATTTCAGATAGCCCATCGATGGGTGGTGTAGCGTCTGGTCTGCCTAATAGGTAGTCGGTGGTGACGCCGAAAATATTTGCGATAGCAACTATTTTATCGCCATTAGGTTCACGTTTGCCCTGTTCATAGTTTTTATAGGTGCCATCATTTACACCGATCGCATCGGCAGCCTGTGCCTGTGTTAATCCAGCTTTTTTCCGCGCATTTTTTAGATTTTCAATATTCAATTAATTCACCTCCCTGCATTTTTATTGTACTACATTTTGACCCACATGTCAACATAAAAAATCTGTTTGATTGGTCAATTTGTATCTTTTACATAAAAACAGAGTCGGTCATTTTGTGCACTTTTTTCGTCTTTTTTGCTTGACACGTGGGTCAAATCGGTGTATAATAATAATCGCAGAGAGGTCATAACGACCGACTGCTAAATATGGTGGCAGGTGCCAGAAAGGAGAAAGACATGGAAGACATGAACAGTTTTGAACTGGAAACATTCTTGAAAATGATTCTTGAAATCCTCAATGGATGCGAGAACATTGAAGAAGCAAAGGCAAAAATAAAAGCCCTGTTAGAGCGGTAAACTTCAAACAGGACTTTTCAACAACAAGAAGATCGGGCGGTACTTGCCGCCGCCCATTTCTTCTTTTTCATTATAGCATACGGCAAGAAAAAAAGCAAGGAATTTTTTAAAATAGGGGGTTATTTTATGCCAGCAACAAATATGAAAAGCGTAAACGCTGTAGATATCGTGAAAATGCTGTTTGACAGTGGTGTCGCTACGGCAAGCGAGGAGTCCACCGCACTGTTGAAAATGTGGCGTGGACTGAATCCAGACCAGAAGTTGCGAATGTTCGCAACGCTGTATAACGAATCGACTGAGCACAAGCAGATTTCAACTCACGCACCCATGCAAGAGTACGACTAGTAAATGCAGCTGCTCGTCTTGAGCGTTGAGAAAGGAAGATGTAATATGAACGCAAGTCTACAAGTTGTAGAAACCAACAACCAACGAGTACTGACCACTGCGCAAATTGCGGAGCAGTACGAAACTACAGAGCGGAGAATCTCCGAAAATTTCAATCGGAATAAAGAACGGTACGCAGAGGGCAAGCATTATTATTGTTTAACTGGCGATGTGCTGAGAGAATTTAAGAACGACTACGCAAATTGCGGATTCGTTCCGGGAGCAAAAGTAAACTCCTTTTACCTCTGGACAGAAAAGGGGGCGTTGATGCTGGCAAAGAGTCTGAACACTGACAAGGCGTGGGAAGCGTACGAGGTTCTAGTAGACACCTACTTTTCAGTTCACCAGCAGATGCAACTTCCTCAACACAATTCGGAACGGATAAAGGCGCTGGAAGTGAAAGAAATGAACGCCCGTGTACGGATGTCGAACCAGTTTTTAAAACTGGCAAATGTAGACACATCGATGTCAAAAGACTACAAGGCGATCCTAATTGCAAAATCTGCGCAGGTACTAGCCGGCGAAGAGATTTTGCCACTGCCGAAATCCAAGCAGAAAATGTATACCGCAACAGAAATCGGCAATATGTTCGGCGTGTCCAAACAGAAAATTGGCGCTATTGCCAATCAGTACGGTCTAAAAATAGCCGAATACGGCGAATTCTACAAAGACAAGTCGCCATATTCCAATAAAGAAGTGGATGCGTTCCGGTACAATGACAACGGTGTTGCGCAATTCAGGAAATTGTTGGGGTGAAACGAATTTCAACTCACGCACCCACGCAGGGTGCGACATGATCAACCGCATTGTAACCGGAATGTCTGCAATTTCAACTCACGTACCTTTATTAGGGTACGACAGAAATTAGATAGGGGATAGGGGGTAAAAAATAACAATGGCAGAATTTTATATTTATGTGTGTTCGCCTTTTCTGAGTAGTCTCTGCACCTGCATTCTTTACATTTTGATATCAGATCTCAGAGACGGGGATTATGTAGGGATGTCTAAAATAATTGCAGTGGCGGCTCTAATTTTAACTTCTTGCATAATGATTGGTAATCTGCTTGCAGTGATTTTGCTAGGTTTATAAAACAGATATCATAAGCTTGCTTGTCTTGCTTTGAAGTGGAGCTTGAAAAGAACCGATCACGAAAAGCAACGTAATAGATTTTAAAAAGCTCCTGAGATTGTTTGCTCATGTAAATGATGTTTTCAGAAAACAAAATCTGAAACTCTCCGGCGATGCTTCGCCTATTCCACAAGGTACTTTCAGGAAAAAAGCACTGTAAACATCGTTTATAGAATGGCGCATACAACTTTTCGATTCGTTGCATGCGAATCTGGTCTTTTTTGATTTTCCTGTTTGTTCTGCCAGTAATGCCAAGTACCACTAAAGTGGTTATAGAAGAAATTACTGGTGATGCTAGAATTTTTGTAAGCTCTAGAAAATTCAAATCCACTATGCGCACCTCCTTTGTGATACTATTGTACCATAATTGATTCGGAAACACAACAAAATGAAAGGAAATTTTAAAAATGAATGATAACGATATTGTAACCTCTGTTACCCCGAAAAACACGACCATCACTTTGCAGCCGATTCCAGAACAGTTGCTGACGGTCAAGGACGTTGCCAAGCTGTTGAAGTGCAACGTTGCCACCGTACATAAGCTTCGCCGTGCTGGCGTGATTCGATTCCTGAAGCTGGGGGCATATAAATGCCGGGTATCTACCTTCCTGCAATTTCTGGAGGACTATGACGGGAAGGACCTGAGCGAATACACCCATGACGAAATCGACGACGATGAAAAGAAAGGGGAGTGTACATATGAGTAACACAAGTACTCCAGAAGACCGCTGTCCGTACACAGAAATGAGGTAACTCATTATGGCGATGAAACAAAAAATGAAAGAAGATTTGCTATGAAAATTGCTTTCAGTGTACAACAACACCTTGTCAGGCGGAGAACTATGCCTAGCAGTAATCGCAATTTGTATGCTAATTAACACACCGACTGTTGAAGATCTTACACGTAACGGCAGGACAAGGAAGGAGGACTAACATGCTACCCACAACCCCATTGCAGGACCTATTAGCCATCGGCATTGCCGTGGTTTTAGGAATCCTAGATCTGATGTATCTAAGCGATCAGTATAAGAAAGGAGCCAAGAGACGTGAAACCATTCACAAACGCTGAACTGCTGGCTGTCGGCGAGAAGCTGAAGCTGGTACTGCCCATTGAAGAATTCGTGTTCCGCAAGCGAACCGAAACCGCCCTGGAAATCACCATTGTGATAAAAAAACGCTGCCAGCAGCAACTGGCAGCAGAAAAACAAGGGAATATATGATCGATCATATTGTACCACACAGATATGATCAATCGTATTGTACCACACAGAAAGGAGTATGTCAAGTATATGGATCCGAAAAAAATTGCATACATCCTGTCCGAAAACGCAAAGCTGAAGCGTGCTGTCTGCGAAGCATTCAAAGAGGCTGACCAATGCGAAGGCTGTCCGTATGAGTGGGACTGCCAATCTGAAGTCTTCCCACGATACTGGAAAGATCTTGATCAGGTTACCTATGAAGCGGCAATGGCAATCCGCAGATCCGGGGTGGATGTCGAATGACCAACAAAGAATACCATGCACATCCTGCCATTTCCAAGTCTGATCTGGATCTGGCACACCGGTCCCCGATGCACTATCAATACCGAAAGGAGCACCCGCAGGGCAGCCAAACCCCGGCATTGCTGATTGGTTCTGCTGTTCATAAGATGGTGCTGGAGTCATCCACGTTTGACGAAGAATTTGCCGTGCTGGACGATGCCATAGATCGGCGTACAAAAGCCGGGAAAGAAGCATACAGCACCTTCCTGGAGCAATCTGCCGGCAAGTCCATTCTCACGCAGGAAATCTATCAGCAAGCTATGGACATGGCGGATGCCGTCCATCATCACCCAACTGCACGTAAGTTATTGACAGGCGGTAAGGCGGAACAGTCCTATTTTTGGGAGGATCTCCGAACAGGACTACCCTGCAAGTGCAGACCGGATTACTTACGCCCTGGATTTTGCGTGGACTACAAAACCACACAGGACGCATCGTTGGAAGCTTTCCAGCGATCTGCATACAAATACCGCTACAATGTGCAGGCGTACTGGTATCTGCATGGACTGCGGCTAAATGGCATGCAGGATCTGGATTTTGTATTTATTGCGCAGGAGAAAGAACCGCCGTATGCAATTGCCATCTATTACGCAGATGCCGCCACACTGAAACTTGGGCGGATTGACGCTGAAGCCGATTTGGAAGCCCTGTCAAGCTGTATCCATGCCGGTGTGTTTGACGGATATACAAATGAAATACAGCCGCTTACACCGCCAAGGTGGGCGGCAAAGGAACGATTGTAAGGAGTGATAAAAATGACAGAAAATCAATTAACATCCAACCCATTTGCCCTGCCTAAAAAACACGATCACATCAATCAAGGTGTCGTGGAAATTGAGTCCAATAAGGCAGTGGCAGAGGCACAGGGAAAGCTGGTGATTGCAAAGCGCTTTCCACGGGATGAAATTACCGCCTACGAGAAACTCATAACCGCATGCTCTCGCCGGAATTTTGCAGAAAAGGCAACCTACAGCTATCCAAGAAGTGGAAGTACCATCAGCGGTCCTTCCATCCGTTTGGCGGAAGAGGCTGCACGCTGCTGGGGAAATGTAGACTTCGGTATCAAGGAACTGTCCCAGAAAGAGGGGGAATCTGAAATGCTGGCGTACTGCTGGGACATGGAAACCAATGTCATGTCCAGCCAACAGTTTGTGGTGCACCATGTACTGGATACCAAAAAAGATGGGATCAAAAAGCTGACCACGCAACGGGATATTTACGAAAACAATGCCAATATGGCAGGCCGCAGATTGCGCGCTAGAATTTTGGCAATTCTGCCGCCGGATCTCATTGATGCAGCCGTGAAACAATGCCGGAAAACGCTTGCCGGTAGTGCAGACACCCCTCTGGAAGACCGGATTCAAAATATGGTAGCGGCATTTAAAAAGCTAAGCGTGCGGCGTGAGATGCTGGAACAGCGACTGGGGCACGATGTATCCAAAAGCACCAATGAAGAGTTGGCGGAACTGGTCGGCATCTATAATTCCATCAAAGATCATTTAACTGTACCGGCTGATTGGTTTGATCCCATTCAGGATACCCAGAAAACCAGATCCATTAACGACAAAATGAAGGAGATTGAAGAACATGCAGACAATGTTTAAAGATGGCAGTGTCATGGTATGCGGCATGCTGCCCAAAGATGCAGAATACAAACAGGTTGGCACAGATTCTGTTGATCTGACCACATTTGGTGTTAAGGTTGGAGAGGAGCCCTCCCCTCATGCAGACCAAAAATCGGAAGCAATCTGGTGTAACTGCACATGCTGGCGGAAGACAGCACTGGCTGCAAAAGGATTAAAAAAAGGCGATGTGGTGCTATGTGTCGGCAAGATCAAGACAGAAAATTACAAGGACAATGAGGGAAACGATCGAATCGCTAAAAAGTTGGTTTGTGAGTTCGTACAACCCATGCAGTTCCCCCTTCCCACTCAACAAGCACCTTCTGCGGCAGAACAAATTGGAGATCTATCAGAATTTGAAGAAGTGCTCAATGATGGAGACATGCCGTTTTAACCTCTGCATGCACAAAAAGGAGGTGGTAATTTGGACGAGAAAATGGAGACGGAAATTCGAACACAAAAAGAAAAGTTCCAGAATTTTGCCTGTGAATCAGATCAGCATATAGTTGATATGATCTCCGATCAGATCGTACTGAGCGATGGAGACAGCAAACGAGCAAACGCAAGAATTGCAGCACTGCGTCTAGTTGCCATTGAAAAAGGAAAGCGGAATCTGTTTGACAGATGCTTTTGGGCGGTAGTGACCGGATTGAAGAACTACATAGAAGAACAGAACCTTTCCATCCATTTGATCTATACCAAAAGCGATTTTTTAGAAACCGAGGGACCATACAAAGATGCATTCTGTATTAAATCGCCCTTTGCAAAGCAGCAGCGTTTGCAGCAGCTGGCACAAAATGCAAAAGAAGTTGGCGTATCCAAGTTTCAGAGTATGTATCATGACTATGCAAAAGCGCAGCGGCTTGTAAATACCGGGGGTGATCCCAATATGCAAAACCCCACTGCATTTCCAAATCAGCCGTTAGAACTGGACGGCGGTGAATGGACGTGTGATGCAGACGGCGTCCAGCAGATCGCAGAGGGCACGTCTGTCATCGCCTGCCCGCATCCAATCCTGCCCGTAGAACGCCTGGTCAATATCGATACGGGAGAAGAAAAGTTGAAGATTGCATTTTCCAAAGGCAAATGCTGGCGGTATGCAGTTTATGGCAAGGATGTCCTGTTTGTGGCGAACAGGGTAACGCAGCTTTCCACCATTGGCGTGGCGGTGACATCGGAAAATGCAAAGGCATTGGTGAAATATCTGTGCTACATGGAAAACCGGAACTATGAGATTTTGCCGGAATTAAACAGTGTTGGCCGGCTGGGCTATGTGGGTGATCGCCATGTATTTTCTCCCTATCAACCCAATTTGGTGTTTGACGGGGAAAGTAGTTACAAGGAAGCCTACCGAGCCATTCGCCCACATGGGGATTATGAAGCCTGGAAAACCGTTGCCATTTCGTGCCGGATGTTCAGCCGGACAGCACAAATCTTACTCGCAGCGTCCTTTGCAAGCGTTCTGCTGCAATTTATTGGTGCGCTTCCGTTTTTTGTGCATCTCTGGGGGGTGGAATCCGGAACCGGTAAAACAGTGGGTCTGATGCTGGCAGCAAGTGTCTGGGGCGATCCCACCATTGGACGTTATGTACAGACATTTAATGCCACACAGGTCAGCCACGAACGGACGGCTGGATTTTTGCATAACCTCCCGATGTGCATTGATGAATTGCAGCTCTCCAAGGACAGCCATGGGAAAAGCAAATTTGATGTCTACCAGTTGGCGCAGGGTGTCGGCCGTGGGCGAGGCAACAAATCCGGCGGTGTGGATCGCACGCCGACATGGTCCCTGTGTATTCTGACCACCGGAGAATCTCCCATTGTCCAGACTGGCGCAGGAGCTGGAGCAGTAAATCGTGTCATCGACATTGAGTGTTGTGCTACAGAAGCGGTTGTCAAGGACGGTATGGCGGTTTCTGCGGCGGTAAAACAGAACTTTGGCTATGCCGGAAAGCAGTTTGTAGAATCCCTCACAGGAGATGTTTTAGAGACTGCAAAGGCAGATTACGCCGAACAGTTCCGGGAATTGTCTACCAAGGATACTACAGAAAAACAAGCCATGGCAGCCGCTGCAATTTTAGCAGCGGACAAGCTGGCGGATGATCTGATTTTTCAGACCGGACAGCACCTGACAGTTGACGAGATTGCGGCATTCCTGCAAACCAAATCCAGTGTATCTGCCGGAGAGCGCGGCTATCAGTATATGTGCAACTGGGTGGCAATGAATGCCAACAAATTTGCAGATGAAACCAACGGCGAAATCTATGGCAAGATTGAAATGGAATGGGCGTATATCAACAGCAGTGTCTTCCGCAATGCGGCGCAGGATGCTGGCTACGATAGCCGGGCGCTGCTAAGTTGGCTCAAGGCAAAGGATTTGATTTTGACACGCGGAAGGCGATTGACCAAGGGGAAACGAATCCGAGGCGTGAATACAGAATGTGTTGTAATGAAATTGCAAAGCTATCATTACAGCACAGATACGGAAGACGATTTGCAAAGTGAAGATGATGGATTGTTGTAATTGTGGCACAGGTTGTGGCGCTGTTTGTGGCATAAAAAACATAAAAAAAGCACGCAGTTTCGGGCGTGTGGCACTGTGGCACAAAATCCCCCCCTATACACACGATATTATTTTAGTGTTTTTTATCTCGTTTAAAAGAATGTACAATGTGCACAAAATGAAGAAAACACTCGCGCGTGTAGCATAATGCGCGAATCTGTGCCACAGTGCCACAAAATAAAAATTATACCGAAATTGCGTTGCTTTTATGTTGGCATATATGTGCCACATGATTGCCACAGTGCCACAAAATAAATAGAAAGGAATTGGTATCTAGTATGCAGTTAAGAGATTATCAACAGGAATGTATTGACATCCTGGAACAGAAACCGCCAGGCAGGTACCTGGTACAGATGGCAACTGGACTGGGGAAAACTTGTACCTTTACCAGCCTGCCAAGGCATGGAGATGTGCTGCTGCTCTCGCATCGGGAAGAACTTGTCCGGCAGCCACTGCGGTATTATACCGGGTGCCAGACCGGCGTGGAACTGGCCGGAGAATCTTCCAAGCCCTCTGATACGGTAGTATCTGCCAGCGTGCAAAGCATTGTACACCGCCTTGATCGGTTTGCACCAGACCGGTTTGATACCATCATTGTGGACGAGGCACATCATGCGGCAGCCCCTACTTACCGCAAGGTGTTGGACCATTTCAAACCCAATAAGGTCATCGGATTTACGGCAACGCCAAACCGTTCCGACCGGGCTAGACTAAATGCGGTATTTGATGAGATCGTATTTCAGCGTGACCTGCGCTGGGGCATCCAGAATGGATATTTGTGCGATATCTTTTGTCGCCGGATTGACATTGGGTATGATCTTCGGGCTGTACATTCCCGGAATGGGGACTATGCACCAGGAGAACTGGCGGAAGCCATGGAAGGCACCGAAGATGCAATTGCAGAGGCGTATGAAACCTATGCCAAAGGAGCAACGCTGATCTTTGCGGCAAGTGTTCATCATGCGGAGCGCATTGCTGCAAAGATTCCGGGAGCGGTTGTGGTAACTGGTAAAATCAAAGACCGTGCGGAAATCATTCGGCGGTTTACCAGCCGGGAAATCCCTTGTCTGGTGAACTGTATGGTGTTCACAGAGGGTACGGACATGCCGTTGGTGGAAACTGTCATCCTGGCACGCCCTACGCAATCAGACAGCTTGTACGCACAAATGGTGGGGCGTGGGCTACGGCTGCATCCGTGCAAGGAAAAGCTGACGCTGATTGATTGTGTGGGAACAACCGGTAAGGCAAATCTGTGCACGGCGCCTACGTTACTGGGCATGGATCTCGCTCAGGTTCCGAAAGAAAAGCAGCAGGATCTGGAGGGGCTGCTGTTTGAATTGCCGGAAAAGATTGAACAAGCTTCTGACTGCCCGCAAAGCTGGGTGAAAAATATGCAGATTGTGCAGCTATGGGCAAAAGAACAGCACTATGACACACGCGGCATCAATTTTTTCAAGATGCCGGAT
>OGZL01002869.1_pt1 | contig 12395 bp, 7 predicted proteins | sample 1576761 | NCBI WGS metagenome assembly OGZL01 (sample SAMEA3541595, study PRJEB24748) | human gut metagenome | biome: human gut; feature: human-associated habitat; material: faeces | place: China | collected 2012
AACTGTTACTATGTGGGTTCCGGTAAAAACAGTGAATAAGTCAGAAGTGATCACAGCGTATCTCGGATATGAAGAAATTTCCTATGGTGAAACTCCGAAGATGTCATACGTTGTTGCACCAACGGAAACACTGAGCGCAGATGAAGTGGAAGAACTTTTTGCAAATGTTACGGATGAAATGAGAATACAGGAGACAGGACAGTCATTAAATGAGACAATCGATGCAGGAAGCTATAAGATTGATTGTCCGGAAACAGTAGGCGGATTCAAGGTAAACTGGATTCATTTGAAAGAATACGATCTTGATATCAATCCAGTGAACACAATGGAAACAACAGGTTCCAAAAGCAGCACAGCAGAAAATACTACATTCGAAAATGGAGCAGTCAGTAGTGCACAGAGAATCATTGTCCGTGCAGAAAAGAAAACAAAGACATATGGAGATGAGTTGACCAGCGCAGATCTTACATTTACGATCAGTGATTCAGAAAGGGCGAAACTTCTTCCGGGAGATACTGTTGAAAGTCTCGGACTGACATTGAAAGCAACAACCATCGAACCGGAAGATGTTCTGACAGGAAGCATAACAGATGAAGATGGAGATGACATTCTTGGCGCATATGGAAACGCAGGAAGATATGTCATCCTGAAAGACAATGCGACAAATACGAATTATGATGTTGTAGTTCTTCCGGCATTCCTTAATGTATCACCAAAGGAAGCAGAGATAGAATGGAATGCGGCAGCACAGTATACATATACAGGAAATGCATGTGGAATAGAGGCAAACGTGAAAGCAGACAGCCTTTTAGAAAAGGATAGTTGTGCGATTAAAAAACTGCTCAATGCAGATCATACAGAAGTTGGAAATTATAAGGCGCTTGCAATAGGTCTGACCAATGAAAACTATATCTTTTCCGGCACAAACCGCGTGCATGTATGGGAATATGAGATTTTGCAGGCAGATCCAGAAGTGACTTTCCCGGCAGCAGAAGTGATTTATGGAGACAGCTTAAAGAAAGCAACACTTTCCGGTCAGTCGGGAGAAGGTGTATTCCGTTTTGCAGACGATACGACAATGCTTACAGTAGCAGAGGATCAAAGTGAACAGGAGATGATCTTCACACCGGCTAATCCGAACTACAAGACAGTTACGTCAAATATTTCTGTAACAGTAAAACCGAGAAGCATTACGATCAGACCGGACCGTATGGAGAAAGAATATGGACAGACGATCACAGAGTATACCTGGTCAATCAGTGATGGAAGTCTGGCAGGGGATGATCAGATAGAGGATCTGAAAATAAATGTCACATTGACCGCAGGAGATGCAGAGAAAGAGACCTGTGAAGTTGGTACTTATGAAATAACAGAAAAGGCTCCAACAACAGTAGAAAATCAAAACTATGCGGTTACATTTGAACCTGGAATATTGATCGTACAGCCAAAACCGGTAGATGTTGTATGGAATACAGACGGAACTATCATCTATACAGGAAAAGAAGTGAATGTTACAGCAGAATTATCAGGAGTACTGTTTAAAGATGAATGTAAGGCAGTAGTAGAAGATGGAAACGCTGTGGAACCTGGAAAATATACAGCAAGTATTGTCGGATTGACAGGCGAGCAATGTTATAATTATGTGCTTCACGGAGAGGATACAGACTATCAGATAGAGTATCAGATTGTGAAGAAAGAAGAAACAAAGAATCCAACAGATTCAAAGGAAACATCGACAGGTACTGCAGGAAAGAAACCAACAGGAACTTCAACGTCAGGAAAACAGGTGAAAACAGCAAAGACAGGAGACAGCATCAGCTACATATGGATTCTGATGATTGCAGGATCAATTGCAGTGATCGGTGGAATGATTTATGTTATTAGAAGAAGAAAACAGAAGTAAAATTAAAGTGAATCTATAAACGATAGATAGAAAGGTGTCAGGCATATGTGGAAGCTGTTATTTTAAACTTCGGCCTGACACCTTTTGTTGAAAAAAAGATAAAATTAGTATATTATGAAAACAGATGCGGTATATCTTAAACATGTAATAAAAAGTGTTTCTGACCGCAATGTGTTGAGAGAAAAGGAGAGTGAGAAATGAGTGAATTAAGTAAAAAAGCAAGAAATAGAACAAGGGTCCAGATGGTACTGACAATGTTGGTTATTGTCTCCATTATCAGACAATTCTTTTTAGGAAACTATCACAATATGTTTCTTGGAATTCTAACATTGATTTTGTTTATGGTGCCACAGTTTATCGACAAGAAACTTGGAGTGACAATTCCGGTTGGTCTGGAAACGGTTATTCTGATTTTTATCTTTTCAGCAGAGATACTTGGAGAGATCAATGCATTTTATGTAAAGATTCCGGTATGGGATACTATTTTGCATACAACGAATGGATTCCTGATGGCGGCAATCGGGTTTGCGCTGATTGATTTATTCAACAGAAGTGATCGATTTTCAATTAAGATGTCCCCATACTTTGTGGCATTTTTTGCATTTTGTTTTTCAATGACAGTTGGTGTTTTGTGGGAGTTCTTTGAATTCAGTATGGATTGGTTTTTCGGATTGGATATGCAGAAAGACTGGATCGTTCCGGCAATTAATTCAGTGAAGCTGAATCCGACAGGAGCAAATATCCCAATCCATGTAGATGTTCAGTCTGTTGTGATCAACGGTGAGACGTGGAATCTGGGCGGATATTTAGACATTGGAATCGTAGATACAATGAAAGATCTTATGGTGAATTTTGTCGGAGCTGTTGTATTTTCTGCCATTGGAATTTTATATTTGAAACATCGTGGAAAAGGAAAACTGGCAGCTTCATTAATTCCACAGGTAAGAGATACGGATGCAGAAACATCTGAAAAATAGAAAACGTAAAGGACAGATCGATGAACAGTCAAAAAGAAATTAGAAATATAAAGATAAAAAACCAGTTAGAGCTCTGGCTGTTCTGTGCAATTATCGGTGCAGTTGCCGGCGGATTGGTCTGGGCACTTTTGAAGATCATGGCAGTCGGAATGAATCTTATCTGGGAATGGGTTCCGGAACATTTTTTTTTACCATACTATACGATAGTGGTCTGTGTGATCGGTGCATTTTTTGTCGGTGTCTTCCGGAAGATGTTCGGAGATTATCCGGAGGAAATGGAAACTGTTATGGCAAAAGTGAAAACGGAAAAGCATTATGATTATAAAAATATGCTTGTCATGATGATCGCAGCAGTGCTGCCGCTTTTGATCGGAAGCAGTGTAGGTCCGGAAGCCGGGCTTACCGGAATTATCGTCGGAATGTGTTACTGGGCAGGAGATAATCTGAAGTTTGCCAGACAGCATGCGAAGGAATACTCCCAGATCGGGGTAGCAGCATCCTTAAGTGTTTTATTCCATGCTCCGCTATTTGGATTGTTTGAAGTGGAAGAGAACACTTTAGAAGAGAATAATTCAGAACAAACTGTTGTTCCGGCAGGAATTTCATCAAAGATATTTATTTATGGAATCGCAATTGCTGCTGCAACAGGTATTTATGCAGGACTTTCCGCAGTATTCGGTTCAGGACTTTCCGGTTTTCCAAGCTTTGAGGCAGTTGAGATCGGAAAGATGGACTATGCATTAATACTTCTCTATATTATTGCAGGATGCGTGTTAGCTGTTTTTTATGAAAAGACACATCAGATAACGAAGAAAACTGCGAAAAAGGTACCGGCAGTTCTTCGAGAAGTTCTCGCAGGAATTTGTCTTGGAATCTGTGGAATGTTAATCCCGGCAGTTATGTTTTCGGGAGAAGAACAGATGGGAGTGTTGATGAAAGAGTATAGTCAATACCTTCCGTTAGCACTGATCGGAGTTGCATTTTTGAAAGTGCTTCTCACAAATATTTGTATACAGTTCGGTTTGAAGGGAGGACATTTCTTCCCGGTTATCTTCGCAGGTGTATGCATGGGATATGGCGTGGGAATGCTGATTTGCGGAAATGTAGAGAGTCATCTAGTTTTCGCATCTGCAATTGTTACAGCGGCGCTTCTAGGTGGAACGATGAAAAAGCCGTTAGCCGTTACAATGCTTCTATTTCTATGCTATCCAGTGAAATTGTTCGTATGGATTTTTGTGGCTGCGGCAGCAGGCAGCAAATGCCTATCCTTATTTGATAAGAGAAAAGTGGAAAACAAAAATTCCGTTGAGTGAAAACTCAGCGGAATTTTTTTACCCTTTTTGAGATGTCTTCCAGTTCTTCTTTGGAAAGTTCCGGGAGACGTTCTAATTTATCCAGGAACATCATTGCCGTTTCACGACGCTGCATCTCTACAATCTGTCCATAATAATTGACAACAACACCGGTAACGATTGCAACAACGAAGATCGTGTAGATTGTGACAAGTACCGAAACCAGTTTGCCAATGAAAGTTATGGCAACAATATCGCCGAACCCGGCGGTAGAAAGTACCGCATAGCAATACCAGAGGGCATCTCCATAGTGGTTGATGTCAGGCTCTACCAGCTGAATGATGGCTGCGGATACAAAGAGAAATACGATATAACCGGAAAGAATCTGGGTTGCTTTCGTGCGTTTTAAGATCATCCATAAAAGTTTTAGCTTTTTCATATATTAACGGCTCCGTTTCATAAATTTCAGATAAATTAATTATATCATGAAATGGAGTCAAAAGAATAGTTAGATAAAATTTATTCTACGGTTTTCATTTTACTGCCTTTATTCAGAATTCCATTAAAGCGGCTCATGAATGTGATTGTTGTGATTGTGGCTGCAACAATATCACTGATCGGTTCTGCAAGAAAGACTGCAAAAACCTTATCCTGAATAAAGAGTGGAAGGATAAAGATCAGCGGAATCAGCAAGATCAGTTTCCTTAAGCAGGCGAGCAGCAGACTGACCTTTGCCTGTCCCAATGCCATGAAACTTTGCTGACATGAAACCTGGAATCCGAGGGAGAAAATACCTGCCATATAGATTCTCAGCGCCCATGCGGTATAAGTGATCAGATCCGTATTGTTGGAAAAGATTCCTGCAAACAGCTTAGGAAACAGCAGCATGATCAGCCAGAAACAGCTGGTGAAAATCGTACAAACCTTAAATTGTGTAAAGAAGGCTTTTTTTACTCGCTCTTTATTGCCGGCACCGAAGTTATAACTTATGATCGGCTGACCGCCCTGGCAGATTCCCTGCAGTGGCAGCGTGGCAAGCTGGCTGACACTTGTAATGATCGTCATGGCTCCGACAGCAAGGTCTCCACCATATCTTGACAGACTGGAAGTAAAGCTGATGGAGAGAATACTTTCTGTAGAAAGCATGACAAAAGTGGAAATACCAAGTGCAAGGCATGGTAAGATAACATCCTTTTGTAATCTGAAATTTTCTTTTCTAAGATGAAGGATCGTCTTCTTCCCGGATAAGAAACGAAGAATCCAAATTGCACCGACAGCCTGACTTAAAACAGTGGCAAGTGCGGCACCTCTTACACCAAGATTGAATACGAAGATAAAAATCGGATCAAGAATGATATTGATCACAGCTCCGATCACAGTAGTCATCATACTGATCTTGGCAAATCCCTGTGTTGTAATAAATGGATTCATTCCCATCACGATTAAGACAAAGACACTTCCAAGGATATAGATTCTTGCGTATGCTACTCCGTACGGCAGTGTCTTCTCGCTGGCTCCAAAAAGTGTCAACAGCTGTGGTGCAAATGTAAAGAAAACTACAGTAAGTATGACAGCCATAAGGATGAGAAGTGCAAAACAGTTTCCAAGGATTTTTTCAGCTGTTTTATTATCTTTCTTTCCCATAGATATCGCAGCACGCGGAGCACCACCGGAACCTGCAAGCATAGCAAAAGCGTTGATCAGCATAAGGATCGGTGTAAATAATCCAACGCCGGTTAATGCTGCGGCTCCAACACCGGAAATGTGTCCGATATAGATTCGATCTACAATGTTATATAGAAGATTGATGATCTGGGCGACAACCGCAGGAATTGCAAGCTGTGCCAGAAGGCGCGGAATCTTTTCAGTCTCCATCGCCTGAGAATTTGATTTGCTATTCATATCTGTTTTCTCCTAAATAGATTTAAAGTCAAAGAAGATTATACATCTCATGTAATGGAAAAATCAATATTTTACCATATATGCATTACATGCTGCATTGCAAGGCTGACTACTGTAATTCCAACCCAGCAGGAAGCACCGAGAAGGATTGGCTTTCCACCAGATTTGACAAGCTTCACAACATTGCTGTTCAGACCGATCGCAGCCATAGCCATGATAATGAAGAACTTAGACAGTTCTTTCAGCGGAGCAAATACATCCGCACTTACCCCAAGGCTCATGCATACAGTTGTAATGACGGCCGCAATGATAAAGTACAGGATGAACATTGGAAAAGCTCTTTTTAAGCTGAACTTACCGGATGATTTTCCGTCTTTTGCGGCTGATTTCGCACGAATTAGTGAGAGCACAAGTGTGATCGGAATGATTGCAAGCGTACGTGTCAGTTTAACTGTGACAGCAGTATTAAGTGTCTCACTTCCAAGATTCCACATGCTGTCCCAGGTAGAGGCGGCAGCAGTTACGGATGAAGTATCATTGATCGCAGTTCCGGCAAAGACACCGAAAGCATTTCCGCTTGTTGTGTCGAAGCCGAGTGCATTTCCAAGCACCGGGAAAAGTACAGCAGCGATAACATTGAAGAAAAAGATAACAGAAATCGCCTGTGCGACTTCTGTGTCATCGGCGTCAATGACAGGCGCTGTAGCAGCAATCGCAGAACCACCGCAGATGGAAGAACCGACACCAACAAGGATAGATGTGTTTGAAGGAACATTCAGTACCTTGCGGAGCAGCCATGCAATGATCAAAGAGGTAGAAATTGTACTGATGATAATAGGAAGAGACTGCTTTCCTGTCTGTAAGATAACTCCGAGATTCATGCCGAATCCAAGCAGAACAACAGCAGTCTGCAAAATAATTTTAGATGTCCATTTAATTCCTGATTCGGCTGTTCCTTTTTCAGTCCAAAAGCAGGTGATCACCATTCCGGCGAGAATCGCAATGACAGGTCCGCCGATTACCGGGAATGCTTTTCCAATCAGCCAGGATGGAATCGCAATCAGAAAGCAGACCAGAATTCCTTTGAAATTTTTCTGAATAAAATTCATGATAGTTTCCTCTCTTAAGTTTTTTGTTATTGTCGGCGCTTTGGGCGTCAGCAACCGTATTTTTATGAAACAATTATAGATTATAACACTGCTAAACAGAAAAAATAAAGACTTTACAAAATTTTTAGAAAAGAATTAGCACTCAACTCTTTACAGTGCTAACAATACGTGCTATATTCCTAATAGAACACAGGAAAAGAAAATTTGTGGTTCAAAGGAGGGAAAGACCATGAATATCAATAAATTTACACAGAATTCATTACAGGCAGTTCAGAACTGTGAGAAGATTGCTGCGGATAACGGGAATCAGGAACTGGCGCAGGAGCATTTGCTGTATGCGCTGCTGACACAGGATGACAGTCTGATTTTAAAATTATTTGAGAAGATGAACATTCAGGGCCAGCTCTTTATTAACAGTATCGAGCAGGTAATCGGCAAGAGACCGAAGGTACAGGGAGGTCAGGCTTATGTCGGTCAGGACTTGAATAATGTGCTGATCCATGCAGAAGATGAAGCAAAGCAGATGGGAGATGAGTATGTCTCTGTTGAGCATCTGTTTCTTGCAATGCTGAAGTATGCAAGCCGTGAGTTGAAGCAGATTTTCCGTGAATATGGCATCAGCAGAGAGGGCTTCCTCCATGCGCTGTCAACAGTAAGGGGAAATCAGAGAGTTACTTCTGACAATCCGGAAGCAACTTATGATACATTGAATAAATACGGCCAGGATCTTGTTGAGAAAGCAAGAGATCAGAAACTGGATCCGGTCATCGGACGTGATGAAGAGATCCGTAATGTGATTCGTATCCTGTCCCGTAAGACAAAGAATAACCCGGTGCTGATCGGTGAACCTGGTGTAGGTAAAACTGCGGTTGTAGAAGGACTTGCACAGCGAATCGTCAGCGGAGATGTACCGGAAGGACTGAAAGATAAGACAATCTTTTCGCTGGATATGGGAGCACTGGTAGCAGGAGCGAAGTATCGTGGTGAATTCGAGGAACGTCTGAAAGCCGTTCTGGAAGAAGTGAAGAACAGTGACGGAAAGATCATTCTTTTTATCGATGAACTTCATACGATTGTAGGAGCAGGTAAAACAGACGGTGCGATGGATGCAGGAAATATGCTTAAGCCTATGCTTGCCAGAGGTGAACTACATTGTATCGGTGCAACAACACTGGATGAGTATCGTCAGTATATTGAGAAGGATGCTGCATTGGAGCGTCGTTTCCAGCCAGTTCTGGTAGATGAGCCAACCGTTGAGGATGCAATCTCTATCCTGAGAGGACTGAAAGAGAGATACGAAGTCTTCCATGGAGTTAAGATCACAGATAGTGCGCTTGTTGCGGCAGTTACACTTTCGAACAGATATATTTCTGATCGTTTCCTGCCGGATAAAGCAATCGACCTTGTTGACGAGGCGTGTGCATTGATCAAAACAGAACTTGATTCTATGCCGACAGAGCTTGATGAGCTTCGCCGTCGTGTGATGCAGATGGAGATTGAAGAGTCTGCACTTAAAAAAGAGGAAGATCGCTTAAGTAAAGAGCGTCTGGAACATTTGCAGGAAGAACTGGCAGAACTGAAAGCGCAGTATGCAAGTAAGAAAGTACAGTGGGAGAATGAGAAGAATTCCGTAGAGCATGTGCAGAAGATCCGTGAGCAGATTGAGCAGGTGAACAAGGAGATTCAGAAAGCCCAAAGAGAGTATGATCTGAATAAGGCAGCAGAGCTTCAGTATGGTCGCCTTCCACAGCTGCAGAAAAAGCTGGAAGAGGAAGAAGCGAAGGTAAAAGCAAAAGATCTTTCACTTGTGCATGAATCTGTTACAGACGATGAGATCGCAAAGATCGTTTCCAGATGGACAGGTATTCCGGTTGCAAAACTGAACGAGAGTGAGAGAAATAAGACACTTCACCTTGCAGATGAATTGCATAAGCGTGTCATCGGTCAGGATGAAGGTGTAGAGCTTGTAACTGAAGCAATCATCCGTTCCAAAGCAGGTATCAAAGATCCGACAAAACCGATCGGTTCCTTCCTGTTCCTTGGACCTACAGGTGTAGGTAAGACAGAGCTTGCAAAGGCACTTGCCCAGAGCCTGTTTGATGATGAGAACAACATGGTTCGTATCGATATGAGTGAGTACATGGAGAAATATTCCGTGTCCAGACTGATCGGAGCTCCTCCGGGATATGTCGGATACGATGAAGGCGGACAGCTGACAGAAGCAGTCAGAAGAAAACCATATTCTGTTGTACTTTTCGATGAGATCGAGAAAGCACATCCGGATGTCTTCAACGTATTGCTGCAGGTACTGGATGATGGACGAATCACAGATTCCCAAGGACGTACAGTTGACTTCAAGAATACAATCTTGATCATGACTTCCAACATTGGTGCAAACTATCTGCTGGAAGGAATTAAGGACGATGGTTCGATCGATGAACAGAGTCAGGAGATGGTAATGGGTGATCTGAAAGCACATTTCAGACCGGAATTCTTGAACCGTCTGGATGAGATTATCATGTTCAAACCATTGACAAAGACAAATGTACGTTCCATTATTGACCTTCTGGTTGCTGATGTGAACCGCCGTCTGGAAGAACGTGAACTGAGTGTTGAGCTGACAGATGCAGCGAAAGACTTTGTTGTGGAAGGTGGATATGAGCCGATGTACGGTGCAAGACCACTGAAACGTTACTTGCAGAAGAATGTAGAGACATTAGCTGCAAAACTGATCCTTGCAGGAGATGTGGGACGTGGAGACACGATCTTGATCGATGTGAAGGATGGTAAACTGACAGCAGGTGTGAAGAAATAAAATACTAGTATAGTAACGATATAATATGTAGGGCTGTGAAAAATGAAAATTTTCCGGAGATTTTTAGAAAATTGGATTTTTCACAGCCTTTTTTTCGTTCACCGAAGTAATTGATACAAGAGCAGACTCTATGTTAAAATAAGAAACTGACAGAATGTATATGTATACAACAAGAATTAATACTAAGAAAGAACTCAGGCAGAATCCAAGAAAGGAGGCTCTCATGGCGCGCATTATTTTCCACATCGACGTCAATTCAGCATTTTTAAGCTGGACGGCGGTTGAACAATTGAAAAATGGATCAAAAGTGGATCTGCGGGAGATTCCGGCAATTATTGGCGGAGATCAGAGCTCGCGTCATGGAATCGTTCTTGCAAAATCATCACTTGCCAAATCCTATGGGATTCAGACGGGTGAACCTGTAGTAAATGCATTTCGAAAATGTCCGAACCTTGTGACAGCACCGCCGAATCATAAGATGTATCGAGAAAAGAGCCGGATGCTGATGGATTTCCTGCGGACATATACAAAGAAGATCGAGCAGGTCAGTGTCGATGAATGTTATATGGATTTCACAGAGCTTGCCGGGCGCTATCCAACACCGGTGGACGGGGCGATGGAGATTAAGGAAGAGGTAAAGAGACGTTTTGGATTCACGGTGAATATTGGAATCTCCAGTAATAAACTGTTAGCGAAGATGGCTTCGGATTTTCAGAAACCGGATCGGATCCATACGTTATTTCCGGAAGAGGTTCCGCAGAAAATGTGGCCACTTCCGATCGGAGAACTCTTTATGGCAGGGCGTTCAAGTGTGGAAGTCTTTAAGAAACTTGAAATTAATACAATTGGAGATCTTGCTCGTGCGGATGTAAATGTAATTACGTTGCATTTAAAAAGTCATGGACGGATGCTTTGGAATTTTGCAAATGGAATCGGGGACGATAAGGTACAGTATGAACCGGAAGAGGCAAAGGGAGTAGGAAATTCAACGACTCTGTCAGAGGATGCAACGACTTATGAAGAAGCGAGAGATGTATTTCGTGAGCTTGCGCAGAGCGTGGGAAACAGGCTGAAGAAGGCAGGAAAGAAAGCCGGGATGGTGAGCATGGAGGTTCGCTATTATGATTTCAGAAATATGTCGCATCAGGTGCAGCTTCAAAAGCCGACGAATGATCCGGTTATCTTATGTGAGACAGCCTGTAATTTGTTCCGTGAAAGCTGGAGTGGAGAACCTGTCCGTCTGCTCGGAATCCGAACGTCAAAGTTAGTAGAAGAGAATGCACCGGAGCAGCTGACAATTTTTGATATTGAATTTCCAAAAGAACCGGACGAGAAACATAAAAAATTAAATGCCGCATTGGAACAGCTGAACAATCGTTATGGAAAGGGTGCGGTTGTGAAAGGCACATTTTATAAACCGGACGGAAAGAAGAAAAAAGATGGAATTTAGAAGAGATAGAAAGAGGAACGTGCATTGAAAGAGAAAAATTATAATCTGGAATTGATTCGAATGATTTCTTTTATATTTGTTATTGTGATCCATGTATCAAACTATTACTGCAGAGCCTATGGCGATATTACGATTGGGGAGTACAATTTTTCACTGCTATTAAATCTACTGGCAAGGATAAGTGTACCATGTTTTTTCATGATTACAGGAGCACTTCTGCTTGGAAGACAGGAATCACTTCATAAACATGCAAAAAGAATCTTTCGTTTTCTAATTGTTCTGCTTGTGTGGAGTGTAATATATATGATCTGGAATGCAGTTTATATGAAGGATCCTTATCAAATCAAAGATTTATTATATAAGCCGGTAGAACAGCATCTGTGGTATCTGTATGCAATGATTCCGATCTATCTGGTACTTCCTTTTTTCCAGGTTATGTGTAAAGGGATGAACCTTCGGATGGAACGCGCATTTCTTGCGGTGATTACGGCGGCTGTTTTGTTCAATTATATTTCCACATTTTTTGATGAAAAGATGTATTATTCTGTCCCAATGGTGGGAGACAGAATCTATTCTTATTATGTATTTATCGGATATTATATATATAAATATCGTAAGCATGTGATGAAGGGGAAAATGATTCCGGCAGGTATTTTTGTAGTATGCATGGCATTAAATTATGGGCTGACTTATGCGGCAACCTTGCAGGATGGAGAACATTATGAACGTCTGCTGGAATATGGTAATCCACTGCTTGCACTGGCAGCATCGATGGCATTTCTTATGTTAGTACGATTGAAAAAGAGCGAATTCAATCCGTCCGAACAGGCAAAGAAGTGGATTGACAGATTTTGTGGATGTTCCTTTGGGATTTATTTGATCCATATCATGTTTCTTGATGTTTATAAGAGAAATATTAAGCCAGAGACATTTTCAGCCTGGATCAT
>OGZL01002871.1_pt1 | contig 12388 bp, 11 predicted proteins | sample 1576761 | NCBI WGS metagenome assembly OGZL01 (sample SAMEA3541595, study PRJEB24748) | human gut metagenome | biome: human gut; feature: human-associated habitat; material: faeces | place: China | collected 2012
ATACCATATTTCTCTTTCATTCTGCTAAGCTTATTAAAGAGCGGTTTTGCAAGAAGTAGAAGAAAAACAACTGTTGCAATTCCATGTACTATATTAAAAGGTATTCCCATGGCATAGGTTGACATAAAACTGCTAATTTTAGGCCTATCCGTGTACATAAAAACTGTTGCCGTATCAAGTATTAGCCCATACACAACAAAAGTCATTATAAATCCATATACGCAAAGTACTACTTTGTTGTAGGCTAAGTACTTTCTTTTTTGAAAAACTATTGCAGAAATGAATCCGATAATTCCGAAGGCGAACATTTGCCATGGCGTCCATGGTCCCTGACCGAAGAAAAAATCTGACACAAAAGCCGTTAAAGCACCACATAAAAAACCTGATTGTTTTCCCAACATAATTCCCGTAATAATTATTATTGCCACGCATGGTTTAAACTGAGGCAACATAAAAAACATTACTCTGCCCAATGTTGCAATACCAGTCATTACCGCCAACACAACAACTTCTCTTGTTTTAGGTTTTCTTTTCTCAAAAGACCACATAAAAAGAAATATGGAAATTACAATAATAAGAATTGCCACTAAATAATATTCTCTGCCTTTAAAAAGCATACTACATCCTCCTTATTGACTGCATTTTCTATACTTCTTCCTGCCATTTTGTTAACAGATGTGGTATAAAATTTGTTTTTTGTAAAAAATTTTCTAACGTTATTAACACCAATAAGGTTTCCCTGGGCAAACAATCCACATCTGTCAGCATATTGTCCACAAAAATCCAAATCATGACTTACCATAACAATTGTCTTGCCCCGATTTTTCAAATCCATCATTAACCTGCCAAGGCTTTCCTTATATATTCCGTCAATTGCCTTTGTAGGCTCATCCAGTAACAGAATATCAGGATTTTTTGCCAAAACCTTTGCCAAAGCAACTTTTTGCTGTTGCCCTCCACTTATATCGTATGGATGCTGTTTAAGCACATTGATTAATTCCATTTTTTCGATTAAATTGCTGCTAATCCCAATTAGTTCATCTTCCACAGTTTCTTCTTTAAACAAAGTCTGCACATTCTGTGGCAAAGCTGACACTGTTCCGTTAATTTTAATCTTTCCTCTATAGGCTTTTCTAATTCCGCTTATTATGCCCATAGTTGTAGTTTTTCCTGTTCCATTTCCGCCAAGAATAGCAAAAATTTCACCTTTTTTTATTTCAAAATTTAATCCCTTTATAATATCAGGACTGGCTTTTTCATATCTGAACCAAACATTTTTGCACTTAATTGCATAATCATTTTTAACTATTACTTTCTTATTTATATCTTCACTTATATTTCTTTTGGTATTTTCATTTATTTCTTTATCTAAACCTTTTTCTATATCTTCAACATTTTTGCTTCCGTTTTTAACCAATCTTTCAAGCCATCTTCTTCCGTCTGAAATGGATATTGGAGTCTTTTCATCTGCTCCTTCCATTCCTGACTCATAATAAATCCTTGTTGCCATAGGCATAAGCTTTAGTACATCTTCATCTATATTATGTTCCAATATTTTATATGGCTCTCCGCAATATTGTATCTTTCCACTATCCATTACAATAACTTTATTTCCGTAAGCCAAAACATTGTCAAGCCTGTGTTCTGACAAAATTACAGTTATTCCAAGTTCATCATTTATCTTTTTTAATGTTCCTAAAAAGTGCTCTGCTGCAATAGGATCAAGCTGTGCCGTAGGTTCGTCCAAAATCAATATTTCCGGTCCCATTACCATAGTTGCTGCCAGATTAAGTAACTGTTTCTGACCTCCTGAAAGCTGATTTACCGAATTATAATACAAATCCGTTATTCCAAAATATTCAGCCATTTCCGTTACTCTTAACTGTATTTCGTCTGTGGAATACCCAAGGCTCTCCAAACCAAAAGCCAATTCGTGCCAAACTTTGTCCGTTACTATCTGATGTTCGGGATTTTGCATAACGAAGCCTATTTTCTCAGCCTGTTGTCTTTCACTTAATTTTTCCAATTTCTCATTTTCAAAAATAATGTCACCTAAAGTTTTCCCATAAGGCTTAATTATAGGTTTTAAACATCTTAAAAGAGTACTTTTTCCGCAGCCTGATTTTCCGCACAGCACAACAAAATCTCCCTTTTCTATATTAAAAGAGAGATTTTCTATTGCCGGTTTTTCCTGCTTATTATAAAAAAAAGTTAAATCTTTGATTTTAATCTGTTCCATCTTAATGTCTCCCAAATATTTATCAAAACAGGTGTTAAACATAATAGTCCAAAAATTACATATGCCATTACATCATTCTTAATCCTTATTGTCGGATAATAATAAGTTATTATTATTTCATTATGCAATGCCACAATTGTTGCTATCGTCAGCACTATGCTCCACAATAAAATAATTCCATCTCTTACCGTAAACCTATAATTGTTGTAGCTTGTCCTTTTTCCTGTTCCGTATCCTCTTGCCCTCATTGAATCTGCCGTATCCACTGAGTTTTCCAAAGACCATGTTGTTATAATTGAAAAAATCTTTGCTTCTTCCTTAAACTTGTCTTTAAGATTTTTTATTTTTGCTTTTATTGTTTTGCCTTCATCCTGCCTTTTAACTCCATTTAATGCCTGATTGGCTTCCAAAGTATCTTTTCCATGCTCTGTCATCTTAGGAATAAACCTTAAAATCATAGTCAACAAAGTTGCCATTACAGGCATTGTCTTCCCAAGAACTGCCAATATTTTATCTGTTGTTATGATTATGTTAAAGCTCCCAAACCACATAATCATTGCACATATTATTCCTGCTGTTGCAAACCCATATACTATTGACTCTAATGTAACCGGATTTCCCGTAAATAAATAGAACAAAAGAGTGCTTCCTCTATGAGAAAATAGAGGGTTTATAACTGCAGAAGTCAAAAATACCACTATTACCCCACAAAAAAATTTTAGATTCCATTCTTTTTTTAAAAAAATGTAGTATATCAACGCTACAATAAAGGAAATAATTATTAATCCAATCTGCATTTGAAACATTGTTATACCCAGTACACAAATATAAAATACTATATTGACTAAAGGATGAAATCTTGAAAATTCATCATTCACCTTCCAAATCCTTTCCTAATTTGCATGTATAATTCCACTTAATTATATCGCCATCTTCAACATCATACTTGCTACAGCTTTTTCCCGGATAAACTCCGTTTACCTCATACATCCATCCTGACTGCTCACCACATGAAAATTCATAAATATTATTTATGCCTTCTACATACACGCTATCGCCCGTAAATGATGCCTCCATTAAAATATTGTCTTTTTTTAATTCTCTCTTCAAAACATCATAAACTGTTTCTCCGTCATAATAGGACACAGTTCTCTCTTTTAAAATTACACCATCCTTTGGCACATAATCCTTTATGGACTTATCAAGCATATCCTCATTGTCCCATATAGTCGAACAATCTACAGATATGGTACACTTTCCCGCACTTTTTTTGCCTGTTGTATCATCCTTACTGTTTCCACAACCACATAGCAAAATACAAATGCTTATAATTAAAACTAATAATTTTCCGATAATTTTATTTTTCATTTTCTGCTTTCCTTTTTCCTATTATATAAACAATAATTGCAATAACCATAACAACTGCTGCAATAACGCCTATTACTATCTCGGTTCTGTTAGATTGATTCTTCTTTCCATTTACATCATTAATCTTAGCTTCTTTTTCTCCGACTTTTGCATCATCACTTGTATTATTTTTTGAATTTTTAACTGTTGTTTCAGATTCTTCTTTTTTATTTGATTTTTTTACTTTTTTATTTGATTTTTTTACTTTTTTGTTTGTTTTTGATTTACTGTTTTTTGTTGATTTAGTTTTTGTGTTCTTGTTAGACTCTTTATTTGAACTGCTACTTTTTTTATTATTTTTTACTGAAGTAGTTTCTTCTTTATCTTTATCACTTACAGTGCTTTTTGAGGTATTTTTTTTGGTACTCTTTTTTGTTGTTTTCTTTACGGTTTTAGTTGTTTTAGTTTTGGAAGCGGCAGTCTTCTTTTTTTCAAGAACTTTTTTGGATACTTTTTGATATGAAATTCCGTCTGCCATATCATAAAATCCATTCATTATAGTCAAACTTCTATAATATGCTGTCAAAGCACAAAAACCCTGCTCAGTTGCCATATGATTGTAACCACCGTTTTTAGTATGTGAAAACTTTCCATTACTATAATAATCTAAAAGCCCGTTAAGTACTGTATTTCCATTCTTTACAAAACGCGAATCTTCTATATTAATGTTAAGAGCTGATATTGCCATCAAAACCTGGGCTGTGCTTTCGCAGTTGCTAATGCCTTCTGCTGAATATCCTCCATCATTGTTTTGTTGCCTGCTTAAAAATTTTAATGCCTTATCAACTGATTTTTTTACACTTTTATCACTGCCTGTATAATAAAAAGACAACGCCTGCACTGCCATGGCTGTAATGTCGCACTCAGACTTGTCCGCCATGCTCCAACCGCCGTCACTGTTTTGATTTTTAATGATGTACTCTATTAATTTCTTTACTGTAGTAACTTCCCCTGTATAATTTTTGTCAGGCTTTGGAATTTTGTAATTACTGCTGTGAATGGCAATTAAAGCATATATTGTGCCGTTAATTCCCTGCTTGTTTACATTGTCAAACTCAGCCAATGGCTTTAACAAATTATACCCACCAAAATTTGTTGGATTTTCGTCTATTGAAGTCAACGCTATAACAACTCTTGAATATTCCGTATATTTTCTTGTGGACAAAACACCATCTTTTGCCTTTACTTCTTTTAAAAGATTTTCTTTGTATTTAGAAATATAATCTTTTGTAACTGCTCCATATCTGGCAAGACCTATAATATTCCACTCTCCATCTATTGAGCCATATATCGGCTCCTTAACCTGTTCCTGCTGACTGTACGCAATTGTATACAGATATTCATCTATCTTAGCTTTGCTTATGCTTTCTCCTGCTGAAACATTTATGGTTATTACCATTGCCATTAACATTGCCAAAACCATACAAAGTACTTTTTCTGCCTTTTTAATTCCTACATTACTTCTTCCGTCCATTAATTTCTCCATATTTTCTATCAAAATTTATTCAACTTGATTTTTAGTATACCCTTTACATATGATAATTTCAAATATTATATTAATTATTCCTTATTCTTCCTTTGCACTTAATCTTGCACCATATCACACCCACCAATGTACTTATTGTTGTGGCAATAATTGCCGGTCCAACAATTGCTGCAGGATTGGCACTTCCATACTGGCTTCGATACGCAATAATATTAACCGGAATTAACTGTAGAGACGAAATATTTACAACCAAAAAAGTACACATTTCATCTGTTGCCACATAGGCCGGCAAATTACCACCCTTTTGTTCCACAGGCTTTGCTGACAATTCTTCCATTGCTTTCAAACCTGCCGGAGTTGCTGCCCAGCCCAGGCCTAATATATTTGCAATAATATTTGTTGTTATACTTGCCAGTGCGGGATGATTCTTTGGAATATTGGGAAAAAGCCAACTTACAACCGGATCTAATCCCTTTTCCGCTTTTCTAATTAAGCCGGATGTTCTTGCAACTTCCATAAAGTGACGATGCAGCCCTCGTCGAACCGCTCCACGTCCTCCACCCCGGACACCGTCAGCTTGTCCCGGCCCTCCAGCTCCACCCGGTGATACAGCTGCTGCCCCGTTTCATACGCCATAAAAAACCGCCCCCTCATATCAGCAATGGAATATTTCAATCGAATATCCCATGTGTATGAGAGGGCGGGAAAAATTATACCGGTTGTCCCGGTCTGTCCCGGGGCTGTCTCAGCTTTGTCCCGGAGTTGTCCCGCCGATTTCCCGGTACATGGCGGCGGCGTCGGCCTTGCCCACGTTGTCCGCCACCGACAGCACCTCCACCTCCAGGGTCCTGGCCCCGAAGCGGATGGCAATTTTGTCCCCGGGCTTCACCTCGTAGGACGCCCGCTGCACCCGGCCGTTGACGCTGACCCGCTCATTGTCGCAGGCCTCGTTGGCCACCGTCCGCCGCTTGATGAGGCGGGATACCTTCAGATATTTGTCCAGTCGCATAGCAATCCCCTCCTTTTGCCCCGCATTATAGCAGAAATTTCCCGGTTTTGCAACAGAAGTCATTTTTTGTGGGGTATGTGAGTTGCACACTCCGGCAGGGTATAGTATAATATAGGATACGAATTTTCCAAATGCGGGAGGGACCCAATATGATGCATCCTACCATAGATATCAAAACCTTTCTCAAGCCCGGGGTCCGGGCCCACCTGGCCGGCATCGGCGGGGTGAGTATGTGTCCCCTGGCGGAGGTGCTGCTGGGCATGGGCCTGCGGGTGCAGGGCTCGGACATGACGGAAAGCGACACCGTCCGCCAGCTCCGGTCCCAGGGCATCGACGTGGCCATCGGCCACTCGGCGGAGAATCTCAAGGACTGCGATCTGGTGATCCGCACCGCCGCCATCCACGACGAGAATCCCGAGATCGCCGGGGCCATCGCCCGGGGCATCCCCGTGTATGAGCGGGCCCAGGCCTGGGGCGCTATCATGCAGCACTATGAAAACGCCCTGTGCATCTCCGGCACCCACGGCAAAACCACCACCACCTCCATGGCCACCCACATCTTCATGGCGGCCCAGGCGGACCCCACCGTGATGATCGGCGGCACCCTGCCCATGCTCCATGCGGGCTATCGGGTGGGCAAGGGAAACACCATCATCCTGGAATCCTGCGAATACTGCAACTCGTTTCTGAACTTCTTTCCCACGGTGGCGGTGATCCTGAACGTGGGAGAGGACCACCTGGACTTTTTCAAGGATCTGAAGGACATTGAGCACTCCTTCCACGCCTTCGCCGACCTGGTGCCCCAGCGGGGCTATGTCATTGCCAACGCCGACGACCAGGGGGCCCGGGACGCCGTGGCGGGCCTGAGCCACCCGGTGTTCACCTTCTCCCTGGCGGACCGGACGGCGGACTGCTATGCCCGGGACGTGGCGTTTTTCGACGGCTGCGCCAGCTTCGACGTGATGATCCACGGGGAGCTGTATGCCCATGTGGACCTGCACATTCCCGGCAAGCACAACATTCTCAACGCCCTGGCGGCGGCCTCGGCGGCCTATGTGCTGGGGATCCCCGGCCAGGCCGTCACCCTGGGCCTGGAGGATTTCCACGGGGCCGGACGCCGGTTCGAGCACAAGGGCAGCTATCACGGGGCGGCGGTGTATGACGACTATGCCCACCACCCGGCGGAGCTTCACGCCCTGCTGACCACCGCCCGGTCCATGGGCTATGACCGGGTGATCTGCGCCTTCCAGCCCCACACCTACACCCGCACCAAGGCGCTGTTTGACGACTTTGTCCGGGAGCTTCAGCTGCCGGATGTGACGGTGCTGGCGGAGATCTACGCCGCCCGGGAGCAGAACGTCCTGGGCATCTCCTCCCGGGACCTGGCGGAGAAGATCCCCGGGGCCATCTATTGCTCCACCCTGGACAAGGTGGCCGACACCCTGGCCTCCCTGGCCCGGCCCGGTGACCTGATCCTCACCGTGGGCGCGGGAGACATCTTCCGGGCCGGTGAAAAGCTGCTGGAACGGGCGTAAAAAGCAATACGATTCGTCATTTTTCTGCCGGATTATACAAGGGCTCCCGGGGCGCATGCGGCATCTGCAAGGTTCACGGGAGGGATGAATCCCTCCCCTACGCAGAAACAACTTTAACTATCTGCCTTTTCCAGCTGTTTTAATGTTCTTCCATCCTGTGTTTTCCATTCAACATAGCCGCTTGTGCTGGCTGCACACACAAAACTGGATGCACCGGAAGGTGTATTGAACAGCACATCCTCCTGCAAAACACCATTTTCATCAATGGCATTTTTATATTGCTCTCGCTTTTTCAAAACAAATTCCGGACAGCTTTTGGTTGGCTTCATTGAGAGTATGCTTCCCTTCTTAACCACAAAGCCATCACTTGTACGAATGGCTGTTGCTTGAACGCCGTTTTTCACGCAGAGCAGCATTGGTTCTTCCGTCCCCACTGTATCCGCGCTTGTCGGCTCCACCAGCGGTACAAACACCTTGTGGCCCAAAATACCTACGACAATTTTGGCATAGTCTATGAAGTCCTCCAGTTCACTTTGCTTTTCCTCGGAGGGGTTTCCCTGCGCAGGGTCAACGCCATTTTTCACATCGTAGCGCTTAGCCTCCATCGCCAGCTGGTAGAAGCGATGCTCAAGGTAGCTGATCTCCGTTGGGCCAAGGGAATCATTGGAGGTCGTGATGGCGATAGCCTCTGTCCAGTAGTCTTTTTCTGGGTTGCTGTTGTGCTCCTGCAGCCGGTTCAAAATGCCATTCCCGTTCTTTCGGACGCTGGCCTGCCCTACGTAGACAACGGCTTTGTCGTGTTCCTCGTCCTTACCAAAAAGGAAGTACACACCTGTCTGCTTCAGTTCCTTTCGATCTTTGCACAGGTCCAATGCCGTACGGGGGATCTTAAAAGCAAGGCCCGTCCAGTTTGCCAGCGTACACTTCACGCGGCCATTGACACTTCCATCCATCAGATATAAATTCAGGCTTTTTCCTCGCGGCATAGCAGTTTTCTCCAATCTGTCATTTGATTCTAGTATAGAAGAATTTTTCTGCAAAAGCAACAAGGATTTTTGTTTTGCGTGACCGTGCGTGGCCACGGGCGCATATAGAATGCGCCCCTACGGTGTATACCGTAAACGGGTGTTCAAGGGGTGCTGGCGGGCCGGGCATGCCCGGCCCCTACAGCTCTATAAGGTATAAAAAATGCGTCCCAGCGGAGTTGTTTTCCGCAGGGGCGCTTTTTACATTTCTATGCTCTTTTACACAAACGGATTATAAAACCGGCCGAATTTGATCGTTACAGTCAGGCTGATGAGCAGCAGCACAGCACCAAAGCCCAGCGCGATAAAGTCGCGGCGGGCGAAGGGTCGGCGGGTGTACCAAGTGCGCTTGTCGCTCTTGCCGAAGCCGCGCAACTCCATCGCGTTGGAGATCGTGTCGATGCGGTTCAGGCTCGTCAAAATCAGCGGCAGCAGGATGCTGACAGCGTTTTTCAGCCGTTTGAAAAACGGCTCACTGCGGCCCAGCTCGACACCGCGCGCCTGCTGCGCCTGACTGATGCTGTGATAATCGCGCTGGATATCCGGGATGTAGCGCAGCGCGATTGCCACTGAATAACCGACCTTGTAGGAGACGCCGATGCTGTTCAGGCTGGCGGCGAACTCACTGGGGTTGGTGGCGGAGATAAACAAGATGGCAACAGGCAGCGCCACAAAGTATTTGAGCGAGATATTGAACATGTAAAACAGCTGCTCTGCAGTCAGGTCATACCGCCAGAAAAGATGGCACAGCACCGTGCGGGTGCCGTAAAGGGTCGTGCCCTGATTCGGATCAAACAGGAAGATAAACAGATCGTTCAGCGCCAGAAACACCAGCATGAACACCAGCATGAAGCGGACCTCGCGCAGCTTGATGTTGCTTAGCTTGAACGCCGCAAAGCTGACAGCCATCAGTCCCAGCAGCACCCATGTGTTGTAGGTGATCATACTGGCAAAGGTAAACAGCAGAAAGAAGGCCAGCTTTGTCGTGCCGGTCAGCTCATGCACCACGCTTTTGCGCGGCAGATAGTTTAAAACGGTATTAGCAGCCATCCGCACGCACCTCCCTGTCCGCTGCGATGAAGCGTTCCACAAAATCCTCCGCCGGGGCAATGCCGCAGCGGTTGGCCAGCGTGTAAAGGCTGGTCTCCTTCAGCGCCGCCTGCTCGATGAGCGCGGGGTCGCAGAGGATGGCCGCTGCCGACCTATCAGCAATCAGCCGCCCATCACAGAAGGCCAGCGCACGGGGCGTGTATTCCAGCATCAGGTGCATGTCGTGGGTAATCATCACAACGGTCATGCCCTTCGTGTTCAGCCCGCGCAGAAACTCCATAATATCGGTATAATGGCGGAAATCCTGTCCCGCTGTCGGTTCATCCAGAATGATAAGCTCCGGTTCCTGCACCAGCACGCTTGCAATCGTGACACGCTTTTTCTGCCCAAAACTCAAGGCGGAGATCGGCCAGTTGCGGAACGGGTACAGACCGCAGATCTTGAGTGTTTCCTCGACCCGGGCGCGGATCTCGTCCTCCGACAGACCGATGCCCTGCAGGCCCATGGCGACCTCGTCAAAGATCATCGTCTTGGAGATCATCTGGTTGGGGTTCTGCATGACATAGCCGATGTGCCGGGCACGGCGGCGGATGTTTTCGCCTTTGAGATTCTTACCGTCAAACCATATTTCTCCGCAGTCAGGCGTCTCAAAGCCGCAGATCAGCTTGGAGAGGGTGGATTTGCCTGCACCGTTGCGGCCAACGATGCTGACCATCTCCCCCCTGCCGATCGTAAAGCTGACATCCGACAGGGTATGCTGGTCCTTGCTGTAGCCAAAGCTGAGGTTTTTGACCTCAAGCAGCGGGGCGGGGGCCGGCTTCGGCGCAGGCAGCGGCTCTGCCTTGAACCATGCGTGCAGCCGCGCCGTATCGGCCTCGTCCAGCGCGACCGAGTCAATATGCGCGGGGTGCTTTTCCGGCGTGATGTCGATGCCGGCATAGCGCATGGCCGTCAGATAGAGCGGCTCACGGATGCCGTTTTCCGCCAGCAGAGAGCCGGAAAGCAGCTCATCCGGGTGCAGGTCGGCCAAGATCCGGCCGTCATTGACCAGCACGATGCGGTCCACGCTGCGCCAAAGCACATCCTCCAGACGATGCTCAATGATCAGGACCGTGGTGTCGGTTTTCTGCTGTATCGTGTCGATCAGCTCAATGGCCTGCTTGCCGGTGGCCGGGTCCAGATTGGCGAGCGGTTCATCAAACAGCAGCACCTTGACCTGATCGACCATAACGCCCGCCAGACTGACGCGCTGCTTCTGCCCGCCGGAAAGCTCGTGCGGTGCATAGTCGAGGTGGTTTTCGATCCCGACCAGCTCTGCGGCACGGCGGGTGATCTCGTGCATTTCGTCCTGCGGGGTGCAGCTGTTTTCCAGCGCGAAGGCAATGTCCTCCCCCACGGTCAGCCCGATGAACTGGCCGTCCGGGTCCTGCAGCACGGTGCCCACATGCCCGGCCAGCTCAAATATGCTGCTGTGGGGCGCGTCAACACCGTCCACAATCAGACTGCCCTTGCATTCGCCGGGGTTGGAGAAGGGATTCAGACCGTTGATGCAGGCCGCCAGCGTGCTTTTGCCGCTGCCGGACGGACCTGCAATCAGCACGCGCTCGCCCGGGTAGATGTCCAGATCAATGTCGTGCAGGGTGGGCTGCTTCTGCGCGCGGTACTGGAAGGAAAAATTACGGAAGGATATGATCGGGGTTTTGGTTTCAGCCATACGGCACCTCGCAGGGTGATGTCACAAGCAAAAAGCCTTCCCGCATTCGTGGGAAGGCATACGGGTTTTGTCGAGGTTACTCTTTGTCCAGAGAGCCCTTCTTGGCGATGGTCTTGGTGTAGGCCAGAATCAGCAGGCCGCCGACCACGACAGCCGTGATGATGTTGGACACGGCAGCAAAAGCGCCCTGTGCAAAGACCTTCTTGACAGGCTCGGCATAGATCAGGATATCCAGCACGGGGGCAACCACAATCCATGAAACGGCATGCGCAATAAGGTTTGCAACGGCAAACATGGCAAACTTGGCCTTGTTGAAGTCACCCTCCTGCACATTCAGCTTCTTGGCAAACAGGCCAACAACAACGCCCGTGAAGGCAGAGGCGATGACCCAGCTCCACCATGGGATGCCGCCCCAAGACAGGTCAATCAGGGCATGGCCGATGAAGCCGATCAGACCGCCGGCTACAGGACCGTACATGGCCGCCAGCAGGCCCAGAACGGCGTACTGCAGGCTGATGTTGGTGTTGGGCACCGGGCTGGGAATTGCCACAAAACGGCCCAGAACAAAGAAGAGAGCTGCGCCGATGCCAACTGCAACGAAGGTTTTGATGTTGTGTTTTTCATGATTCCGCACTCCTTTTATAAAATACCGCAATCGTTCTGCTGCCGCAGGCAGCGAACATTTTAGGGCAATACCGCGCAATGCTAACCGCTGACATGGCGCTTGCATAGGCCCGCAGCACTGATACTGTACGGCAATGGTTAAAGTATACCGTTGTGTACATGCAGGTGTCAATGGGCAAAATGCAGGGTATGCCCTATTTTTCGCGTTTCGGGCACAAAAAAACCACCCCGAAGGGTGGTCTTATCTGGAGCGGCCGACGAGGCTCGAACTCGCTACCTCCACCTTGGCAAGGTGGCGC
>OGZL01002888.1_pt1 | contig 12342 bp, 6 predicted proteins | sample 1576761 | NCBI WGS metagenome assembly OGZL01 (sample SAMEA3541595, study PRJEB24748) | human gut metagenome | biome: human gut; feature: human-associated habitat; material: faeces | place: China | collected 2012
TGGTTCATTTCCGAATCGTCCGCGATGAGTATTTTTTCCTTTAAACTCATAGATTTCTCCTTGCAGCGCTTTCTGTTTCGTCTCACAATTTATTCTTTATCGGAAAGCGCTTTCATTTTTACCGATAGAATGACTTGCCAAAGACAGAATTCGCTATATTCTCTGCAAATTCGTCAAAAAGTGGATAAAAAGCAGCAATTCTATCTACTCTACACAATAAAGAACACTATTTAAATACACTGTATTTCTATTTTATCATATTTGCTTTTTACGTGCAAGAAAAATCGCATGAAATCATACTTTTTAAAAACAAAGCGTATACAAATTCTTTATTGCAAAAACACCGCGCCTGCGGAGCATTCCGTTTGGCGCGGTGTTTCTCAGTTTTCTGTATTGCGGATGTCTTCGGCGCGGGCGTGGCCCTCTGCGGTGTCTTCGGTCGTCACATTGAGCTTTTCCACTTCAAAGGTGGTTTCGGCCAGCGTGTTTTTATTTTCGCTGTCTTTTACGCTCAGCCGCACTGTGAAAAGGGAGGAAACATCGTCATACGTTAAGCTTTTCACCTCAGCTTTAATACCGTAGGGGTACGCCTTTGCGGGCAGAATGTCCTTGCCGCCAAGCTGCACATGCCCTTCCGGCGTAGTGGTAAACGCGGTGTAATCGCCGCTGCCGAACTGCTGGCTGAAAAAGCCCGTAACGTTGCCGCTGCCGTCTACTTTCAGTGTGCCGGAATAGCGCAGCTCATCGCTGATGGTGGTCGTAAGCGTGGAGCACAGTACCTGCGCTTCCGAATATGAAACGGATTTTGCGTAGGAGCGCACGCCGAGCTGCACCCCCAACACCATCACCATGCTGACAAGCACCAAAATGGCGACTGTGCAGAGCATTTCCACGAGCGTTAAGCCTTTTTTATCTTTCAGCTTCAAGTTCCCGCCCCCTGCTCTTTGCTTTCCCTGTAATACGTGTAGCCGTTTTCGCTTGTGTATTCATCGACTTGAACATGGATGATTTTTGTGGCACTGTTTTTATCCTTAATGATCAGCGTTTTGGTTTCGCTGCCCTTGACGGCATTCTTATACGTTAAAGCCACATCGGTTTTGCGCACCTTGGCATTTACCTTGGATGCCGTGGAAACTGCGGTGGAGAGAAAAAGCATAACGAGCACCACGACCACGATGGCCATGAGCGTTTCCACCAGTGTTTCCGCTTTTTGTGAACGCAGCTTTTTCAACCCGTTACCTCCTTTTGCAGCTTTGCCTTATTCCATTCGAGTGTTCGGGTGACGACCTGCGTGGAGCCCGTATCGCCGGAGGTTCTTTCCTCCGTCAATTTGCCCTCCATAGTCAACACCATGCGGCAGGGGTGTTCGGAACCCACACCGTTTGTGAATGTTGCAGTGAGGTTATACACCTTGCTGCTTTCGTCACTGCCGGTGCCGACTGATACAAGGATTTCTGCCGATACATCTTCATAACCGTCTACGGAGAACGTGTAGGTCTTTGCATAAGTGGACGTCGTGTTCACACCTATAAACCGTGCGCCGATGTCATTGATCATATCTCCCACCGCACATGTGGCCTTTATCGTATCATTCGTCGTAGTGGTCGTTCCATCCGCATGCGTCACCGTGGTCGTAACATCTTTATACCGGCCCGTAAGGCTTTGGAAATCGTCGCGCACGAGCTCGGCGGCAGAGCTGACCGCGAGGTAGGCCTGCTGCTGTTCTTTTTCCGAGCGCTTATTTACGGCGGCGCTGGTGGCGGCGGAGATGATGACCGCGCTCACCATGATGCCGACCAGCATAAGCAGCAGTGCCATCAGCATGGATGCACCCTTTTGACTATTCAGTTTTCTGCGGATCGCCTGCATTTTCGGCACCTGCCTTTTTGTTGATTTACGGTTCAGCGGTCTCGCCGCCTGCTGCGGTATCTTCCCAAACGGCATAGAGGGTGAGTTCGCTCTTATTCTCCATCGCCATGGAGTTTACGATGCTCTGAATTGAGTTCTCATCTGCATACTGCTCTGCATCCGTAGCCGTCAACGCCCAGCCCTTAAAGGTAGATGTTCCCTTTGTGAACGTATTCTGCAGAAGGGTGTCCGTTGTTTGAATCTTATCATAAGCATACGAAACAGCACCCATCGTACCCAAGCCGCCGTTGGCATCAAACTGGATGGTATAGGTGTTCGGAACCGCCTTGATCTCGGTATCTGCGAAAATCTCGGGGAGATTATCTAAGTCAAACGTATAGCCTAAAATAGCTGTTGCCAACTTGTTCTTTTCTTCTTCCGTTAACGTCGGCTTTTCGCCGTAAGATACCTTTTTCTCCAGCACCAAATCGCCGTTTACCGTTACAAACTTCACCTTATACTCATTGGAAACAATAGTGTACGGGGTGGTGAGGTTGTAGGTCACGTCGCCGTTTTTGAGGACGATCTTTAGGGTGATCTCGCCTGCCGCGGCGGATTCCACCTTTACGGCGCGGTATCGGAACTTCGTGTCGTTCGTTTCTGTCGTCCACTTATCGCTTACCGTCACTTTGTAGGTGTGATTTTCATCGGTCGTGATGCCGTCTGTGACCACGGTGTAGGTCGTTTCCCCTGCGGTGATCTCGATTTGATCGACCGTAAAGCCTTTCAAATCGGTATACTCGTCCGTCGCGTAGAGGAACAGCGCGCTTTCCTGCATGGCGGGGCCGTTTTCCGGGTATTCAACGGTCGTACCGGTGTAGGAGGTCGTGGATTTTTTCGGCGTGTGCGGCAGAGAAATCTGGTTATAGACGCTGCCGTTGACGCTGCCGTTTGCCAGGCCAAGCACATCACTCGGCTTTGTTGTAGCGCTGATATACAGCGTAGCCGTGACCTCTTTTGCGGGCTCCGCGGCAGTTGCCGCGCCGTACGGATATGTGCACGTGATGCTCACCGTGGCTTCGCCCGCAGCAAAGCCGGTAAGTGGCAAGGAGAACGTGCCGTCTGCGTTCAGCTTGATATCGTCCTTACTGCACTCGATGACATCCTGCTGCACGCCGTTGTTATCGACAGCAATCTCCCATCTGAGCGTCTTTTCGGTCTCGGCAAGCAGCTGCTTGTCGTTTGCGTCCTTTACGGTCAGCGTGATCGTATCGGTGTCGCCGGAATAAACCGAAACGTTCGTAGAAGAAGCCTCCAGCTTGAGCGATGCCGTAACTTCGATCGTGAGACGCGCGATGTAATTGCCAAGCTTCGCCTCTGCGATGACCGTGCCGACGTTCTGCCCGATGAATGTGACATTGTAGCAGTTATTCGCGTTGTTATACGCAATGCGGCTGACTGTTGCTGCGGCCTTATCGTTTGTGAGCTCGTTTCTGTCTTCGTCGTACAGCTTGATTTCCGGCTCCGCGCTCGTATCTACGTCGCTGCTGGCGATAAGCAAATGTGTCTGCAAAAGCGCCTTGCCGTCTTCGCTTTCGTTCAAAGTGCTGTCTTCCGCTTTCGTTTTGATATCCGCAAGCAGGTCGAGCTTCCGGGAGTTTTCTTCCCATAAGAGACCGATGCGCGGCCAGCGGCCGTAATGCACATTGACTGTGCTGCCGAAGATATCCGTCTGTGTCAGAACCGTCGGGAACGGATAGTTAAGCCCCTGCAGCGCCGTATCGTTGCCCGGAAAGCTATATTTGCCGTCGATGTTCTGCCCCTGCTCGGTGACGGTAACGGTGGAGAAGCTCTTATAGCTTGGGCCGGACTGGTAGTTCTTGTTCAGTTTCGTTAAGAAATCGCTGCTCTGCATTTCGGCATACGTTACGTATGGGGTGGAATCATTGAACAACTTGATCTCACGCCCCCACTTATCCTGATGTGTCATGTTCAGGTTCAGGTTATACCAACTTGAGGGAGTTTTATTGCCGCCATATTTGCGGTAATCATCTGTATTTAATACGGCGGATTCAAGTGCATAGCAGTTATGAATCTCAATATAGTCGTTTTTAACATCCGCGAAATTTTCCTGCATTTCGCCATTGGAGGCGATTGCCTGCGTACTCTTTATAATATTTTGCTCGTTGGCTTTACCACGTTTTGGCATCTCAACATAACTGTAGCAGTTTTCAACCTTGAGCACACGACTCACATCACCAACCAAAGTTGCTAAGCCGCCGCTGTTTCGCATGACAATACCGCCAACAAGGCCGCCCATCCAGATATTCGCACCCTGATTATAGTTACTATACCAAGATTTAGCTGTGCTTCTCATAGAACCGCCGGCATAACAATATCGCACTGCGCCACGAGAAACACCGGCAATACCGCCGACGCGCAGATTTTGATAAGCACCATTATAGCCGATATTGATAATAATATCTGTTACAGCGGAGCAGTTTGTAATATCCATGTTTGTCATGCCGACAAGACCGCCGACACTGCCGCCGCCCCAACCCGGGGCGTTTGCATGGTTATCCTGAATGGTATAGCCGGAAACCGTACAGTTTGTAAATACACTTGCAGGATTGTCTCTGCCGGCCGCAAAGCCGACAAGACCGCCAACGCAATACCAGCTCACACCGTCTTTTGCGGCTTCGATTACATTGCCTTCATTCGAGTATACGACCACATTTTTAACCGTTGCACCGACCGTGATGCCAAAAATACCAACACATTCCGCATTGCTGTGAATTTCAACATTTTTGATCGTATATGCCTGTCCGTCATAATGAGAAGCAAAATATGACATTGTCGGATCAGCTTTTGCTGTATCGCCTGCATTATCATACATGCTTCCGATAGGCGTGAAGTTATTGGTCTTACCGAGTGTACGGTATTCCGAGGAAGCATTCAAATCGTGTGTTTGATTCCAATACAGCTCTTTGCCGCTTCCCGATACCGTGCGAGTATCGCCGTAAACCTGATACGTGTATTTATCCTTAAACGTATTCCAATCCCATTTGTTCTGAGACACAATGGAGGTGCTTGTATTGTGCTTTCCGGAATTCCAGTTGATAAACTGCAGCTGCGAGACGGAGCGAATCTCGTAAGCGTTGCCGTTGGCGCCGGGTTCGACGTCACCTGTTTTTGTCATTTTGTTCTGTACTTCGGAGCTATCGAGGCTCATAGAGTTTGCAAAGAACGGGTTGACGGTGTAGATGTATACGGTAGCATCTGTTCCGCTGCCGTAATCCAGCCACCATGTGCCGTTTGCTTTGCTGCCGGTCAAATACATTTTGTCTTCGCCGGTTTCATATGCGACAAACGTATAGCCGGGCATCTGCTTACCGAGCGCTTCGCCGGCTTTTGCATTTTCTGCAACGCTCATGAAGTTTTCATTGAAGTATACAGCACTTAATAAAGTCTTCAAATTATTGCTGTTCGCATAGAAATAGCCGTAGCCGTAATGCGTTACAACGCCGCCGTCGTCGTGCTCTTCACAGAGAGAATCGCCCTTTAAGATGTCGTTGTTTGCGCTGGAAATTTCATTGCCCTGGCTTGTGCCCACGTAGCTGAAGTGGTAGCCGCTGTTGCTGCCGCTGTCTTCATATTCCCAGTAGAACACACCGAGCGTACCGATGTCCTTCTGCACGGGCCAATCGCCGTAATGCACGGTCTTCCCTGCTGCATTGCGCACGACTGCCGGGTAGATATAATAATCGCCGGTCGTTTCTTTGGCATTATAGGTGCAATCTGCCTTTTTGAAATTGCTGATTGTTTTGTTTTGCAGCTCGCTGCCCGTAAGGGGCTCACCCGCCGCGTTATCTTTGAATTCGTTCGTGGAGGTGTTGTAAGCATAAAGCGTGCCTCTATACGAATACGTGCCGCCGTCCAGATAATAGCACTGGTATGCCGAACCGCCGGTATGCGCAAAGCCGTAGGACTCCGCATCGCCGGAAGCTGTCAGCGCCGTAGCGCTGTAGCTGCGGCGAATCATGCCGCTGGCGTTGTTCGCCGCAAAGCCCGCGACCCACACGGTGCTGTTTCGCGCGCCGCGCACCTGAATGCTGCCAAGCGCGTAGGAATCCGAAACAGAGGCGTGGTTCACGCCCGCAAAGCCGCCCGCATAGGTGTTAGAATTCGTATTTGCAAAGCGAATGGACGGGCAGTCCGAAGCGCTGTTGCGGATGGTGCCGTAGTTGCTGCCGACAAAGCCGCCGAGCGAAGCCGTGCTGGCGCTGTAACCGTAATACTCCATGGTATAGCCGGAAACCGAGCAGTTTGAAACCGTGCCGCGGTTATAACCGACGAGCACGCCCATGCTGACGCGCGACGCACTGCCGGAAGCCGAATTACCGCCCTGCGCATTGACATAGGCCACTGTGTTACTGCCGTCGCCGACAAGGAACACATTGCGCACCGCGGCAGTGGACGACGTATAACCGAACATGCCGATGTAAAGGGATTTTGCTTTAAAGGAAATTCCCTCTATCGTATTGCAGCCGCCGTTATACACAGCCGTAAACGGCTTATCCCCTGTGCCAATCGGCGCCTGTGTGTTAATCTTTGCAGGCACAACGTCATATTTTGTCCACTCATACCTGCTGTAATCAATGTTGAGTTCCTGACGGAACACACTGTCCTTTACGGCATCCGCATACTGCGGGTAGTAAAGGCTCAACGCATACAGCTGGCGGGCGGAGCGGATGCAGACCGTTTCCGGTGCCTGCGGCTTATTTTCGTTGACCGTCACCGTTTTTGCGAAATGCGGATTGTAGTAATACTCCGTCTCCATACCGGCTGTGGTGTCTACTATCGTGATCTTCTGGTAGAATGTATCCGGCTCTGCGGCGTCGATATAATCGGTGTTGACGACCTCTTTTGAGAGCGGATAGAGATAATACTTCGTATTTGTCGTGTCGTCGGTCGTTTCAATTGCGCTTTTAAACGATACCTGTGCCTTTTGGTCGTTTGCATACGTCACGGTAACGTTATCGGCCGCAGTTTTCTTTTCGATATACGCCAGCGCATAGCCGTCGCCGACGACAAACTTACTCGTTTTGAGCGTGGAAAGGTTTGCGCCGTAGAAGCCGTAGGTTTTGTCTTCGTAGCGCTCGTAATAAACCAGTGCGCCGGATTCAAACTCCGCCTGCCAGTCGCCGTAGTGGTTCAGCTTTTCAAGGCGCGGATACGTGTAATACGTAAGGCCCTGATCCATCAAGTTATACGGAAACGTAGCCGCGCCGGAGGACGACGTGAACGCCTCGGAGATTCCTTTTGCAAAGCCCGATTCACTGAGTTCTTTATAGGTTTTCGGCTTGGTTTGATTGTCGTTTTCCCACTTGCTTATGCCGTCTCCGGAAAGGCCGCCGTCTGTCAGATAATATACGTTTGAGGCACTGACCATTGTATTGACCGTGGAATGGACCTTTGCGTTTTCTTCAACATTGTAAACACACGCAGAATAACCGCCTGTGGCGATCACATTGGAGCCGCCTACTAAGCCGAAAGCATCGCCGGTCGCCGTTTGGTAACCCGCTGCATAGAAATCCTTTAAGGTGATAGAGGTTCCCGTTGCGGCTACTTCAGACCCGCCCTCTGCCTTTGCGATAAGGCCGCCCGTTCTGGCTGCCGTCAAATAGCAATCCGCATAGGAATCGGTTATCGTTGCCACATGATACACAGCACCGATGAGGCCGCCTGCTGCGCCGTCTGCACGAATGACCGTAGACGCGGAGCTGTCCGTAACGGATACGCTGCCCGTTTTCGTCACCATGCCGATAAGTCCGCCGACGATTTTACCCTCGAGCCACGGCTGCACTTTTTCCGGGGAATCGACCGTTTCGATATCTGCGAGGTCGCCTTTTTTGGAGCTGAGGTATACACGGGTATTTGTGATTTTCACGGTATCGGAAACAGAACCGATGAGCGCACCGACGTTCTGGCCGCAATTATCAATCCTCATGCCGGTAAGCGTCACGTTTTTGATCTCACCGTTAAATGTACTGAACAGACCTGCATCTCCGTTTTGCGCAGCTTTTTTGATATGCAGGTTTGAAATGGAAGAATACAGCTTTACGTTATCGACCTCGGAATAGCCGTCATAGCTTTTGAGATTCTTATTGGTGATGGGCGTAAAGGTGTCGCGGTAAAAGGAATGCCAGTCTTCGTTGTCGGCAGTATCATCCGCAAAGGAAAGGTCGCTGACCTGCACGGCGCCGGTGATCGTCTTGGAAACATGGGAGGCCTCGTCCAAATTCTGTAAATGGCGGCCGTAAGCGATGAGCGCTGTGCCGGCCGGGGTGCCCTCGGCATAGCGGAACAGGCTGTTCGTTTTGCGGGTGTAGCTTTTGCCGTCCACATTGGCGTTTTGGCTTTCTACGGAAAGCGTGACGGTGATGTCTGTGCCGCACGTAAGCTTATGGTCGGTCTGATTATAGAAGCGCGTCTTTTCGCTTTCCAAGCTATCCATAACCCACGTGTAGTACCAAGTTTTGCTGTTCAGCTGGCGAAGCTCGTTGTATTTTACGACCTTTACATATTCGTTCCGGCCGTCCGAAACCTTGATATTGAACGTCAGCTCATCGGCATAGGGGTTGTTGCAGTAGAACGTTGCCGTCAGCTTCTCGCGGTTATCGATGGAGATGTCCGGCTTTAGAGTGTCGGTTGTGCCGGAGATCACACGCGCACCGCCGTAGTAGCCGATCTTCGCACCGTTGTGCAGGCGGGTCTGACGCACACGCATACGGTTTAAGTATGTGGGCAGCGTAGTGGAGACATCACCGCTTGTAATCTCCTCTTCGCTGTAAAACGCGCCGTACACACTGCCGCTTTCGGGGTCGTACTCGATAACCCAGTGGTTGTTCCAGAGCTCGGCATCTACGGAAGATTCCGGCAGAACGGAAGCTGTCGCCATGCCGAACGTCACGCGGTCTGCGGAAACGACGTAGCAGAGCGTGTCTTTTGTGATGGCGTCTTCCGCATCTTCTTCGGGAGCATCCAGCGGAATGAGACCAACCTTTGCAACGCCGTTATCCTTGTTTTTATCGTACTGATAAAGGCTTTCGTAGCCGCCGGCGCGCAGCTCGGACATGCGGTTCTGCACGGCAATGTAAAGGATCTCCGCTTTACTGTCGAGTTCCTTTTGGCGCAGATTCTTTTGAATCGTCACAAGCGAGAGAACCGCCACGGCAAACAGCACGATGACGATGGCCACAACAATCAAAAGCTCGGACATGGTAAAGCCGGCTTTCCCCTTTCTTCTGTTTTTCAAACTCTTCATATCCCGTGAAAAATTCATGCGTTTTGCTCCTGAGGAAAATATGGAAACCGTAAAACGGTATAAGTCTTTTTAAACACAGAAAACCGGCAAGCAAAAAACAGCTTCCGGCCTGTGTTGCACCAGCTATTTTTGAAGTTCAAAATACGTAATATACAGGTTTACCTGCACATTGCCGGAGCTGCCGGAATTTTCAAACTGCACGCTGATGTCCGATATTTGGTTTGTAAAATCGCTGTTGTGCAGCGCATCAATGATGGCGCGCGTTTCGGCGTAGGTGTTCGTTGTAAAGGCCATATTGATGGGGCGGCACATGATGTAGCCATCGTTCAGTGCCGAGACCTGACCGAAATCCAGCGAATAATCGACGGAAGCCGAAAGAATGCTGTTCAACTCAACGAGCAGCTTGCCGGAATTGTCGTAATTCGGGATAGGCGTGGGGTCGCCCGCGGCATAAATTTCCTCGAGCTCCTTCTGCATCTGGTTCATACGCGTCAAAAGCTCGGTATTCTGCAAAATCTCGTCCTGCTCTGCGGCCGTTTCGGACTGATACTCGTCGATGGAATTGTTGATGGGCTCCAAGATGAGCTTAAAATATGCGATGACGATGAGCAGCACGGTGAGGACGAGCAGCATCACTTTTTCGCGCGTTGTAAAGGCTCTTTTCATGCTGTGGTCTCCCCTTCCGCCGTGTCAGCCGGCTGTAATGTGATCGTCACGGAGAAATCGAGGTCTTCGCCCGCCGTTTTTTCGGTGGAAGCGATTGTAAGGTCAGCAGCCTTTACAATGGGCTGCTGCTGTAAAATCTCAAACATCGCGGAAATCTCCTGCAGATTCATGCCGGACATGGAAACAATCATCACGTCGTCCGAAATGGTGACGGCCTTTATAGTGCCGTAGGGCTGCAGATAGTTCTCCATGAGGTCAAGCACTTCCTGTCTGTCCACAGAAACGAACGCGCCGGAATCCTCCTGCTGCATCCATTTTCTGGAATAGGTGCGGTACTCCTCTTCGACCTCGGGGTATTTCTCCACGGCGCTCTGCATTTCGGTATACTGGGCATGCACGGTGTTGTAAGCACTTTCTGCGGCACTTTGGCGCGCAAGCTGGTCAAGTACGCCGAATTTCACGACGAGCACCACAAGCACGATAATAACCGCCGTGCCGATGGAAAGCGTCATGACGCTTTGGGAGTGCGACTCGCGCTTTGCGAGGTTGACGGTTCTTTTGGTGGGGTATTTTACAGGCTTTTTGGCGCCGTTCCCCATGCCGAGTTCAAGCTTCATTCCAACGCCTCCTTACTTTTGCAGCGCGCAGCCGATTGCTTTGATGTAAAGCCACGCCGCTTCCAATGCGTCGTGCTGAGGAAGCAGCTCCTCGGCGTTATGTACGTCCAGATCCGTCACACGGCAGATGGCCGCGCGGATCTGATCTACCGCCACACCGCCGCCGCAAAGATAAATTCTCCGGAGCGAGCGCTCGCGGTTATTGTAATTATAGAAGTTGACGGCCTTCATGATTTCGATCGCCATGCGGTTAAACAGCTCGGCGCTCACGTCTTCGGAAAGCACGTCGTTGTAATCGGACAAAATGTGTGCGTGTGCCATGTGAATATCCACGCCGCGCACATCGGAAATCGTCTGCTCAAGGTCGCGCAGGCCGAGGTCGCCGGAGCGCTTCGTGGTGAAATTGCCGTCCTGCAGAATGTGCATACGGATGCCGTTGTGGCCGAGGTCTACAAAGCAGTAATCGCTGCCCGCGGGCGCATTTGTGCGCTGCATGTAATCCTCCGTCAGCGCAGCGTAGGCGCATTCCTCCGGCATGGCGACCTTCAAATTGAAGCCCGCACGGCGCAGCATGGCGCGGTATTCTTCCACGGTGCTTTTTAAGGTGGCGCAAACGAAAAGCTGCAATTCTTTCACATTGCCCTCTTCGTCTTTCACCGTATCCTGCACGGCGTAGTCGAAATAATACTTATTCTTTTCCTGCGTCAGGTAATCTTTAAATTCAAACGGCAGGTTATACAACAGTTGGCCGTCCGTCATGGCGGGCACGGTCACGTTGCGGGTGAACACCAGCGTGCCGGGCAGAATGACCGCCGCCGCACCGCGGGAGATGCCGTTTTCTTTCGCCATTTCCTTGATAAAATCCGCCATGGCGTCCATGGAGACGATTTCGCCGCCGGAGACCATATTATCCGGCAATTCTTTTGCCATAACCTTTTTCAGTTTGCCGCCTGTAAAGCATACGGCTTTTACCATGCACTCACCAATGTCGAATGCCGTGATTTGTCCGGGCATGGTACAGACACCTCGCTTTCTTCTTTATCCCTATCCGTCAAGCTGTAAAGCTTTTGTTCTTTCTGTTAAAATAAGCTCAAATACACGCCGATGATCTCGCTGCCGCAAAGGAGCGTGAGAATCGCTGCCGCCGAGATGGACGGCCCCCACGGAAAAAGCTTTCCGTCTTCTTCCTCTGCCCCGTCTCCTGTGGTACGTTTTTCCGGGAAAATAAACGCGAAGACGATGCCGAGCACGCACGCGATGAGCAGGCACAGAATGTTCCGCTGCCAGCCGAGAAACAAGCCGGTGAGGAACAGCAGTTTAATATCGCCGCCGCCCATGGCTTCCTTTTGGCGCACTTTTTCGTATAAGAGCACGATGAGCAGTAAACCGCCGCCAACGGCGAAGCCGCCGAGCAGCGCATCCATAAGGTTTTCGAGCACATTCCCCTGCAAAAACAGGAAAACAACACGCACGACGATCCCCGTCACGATGAAACGGTCCGGGATCATATACCCCTCCAAATCCGTGAATGCAGCGGCGAGCAGCAGGCACGCCAGCAAAATGTATTCAAGGGCTTGGAGCGAAATATCATATTTTAGCACGAGCAGCAAAAACGTAAGCGCCGTTAACACTTCTGCAAAGACATGTCCCGCAGAGAGCTTTGCGCCGCAGTATTTGCAGCGGCCTTTGTGGATAATGTAGCTCACAACGGGAATTAAATCTCCCGCGCCGAGCACGTGGCCGCAGACGTCGCAGTGCGAGCGCCCGTGTAAAACAGATTCGCCGTGGACGATACGCCACGCCATGCAGTTGAGAAAGCTTCCCATGCACGCGCCGAGCACCACCGTAAGCACACAAATATAAATTGTAATCGCCGGTGAAACC
>OGZL01002897.1_pt1 | contig 12305 bp, 9 predicted proteins | sample 1576761 | NCBI WGS metagenome assembly OGZL01 (sample SAMEA3541595, study PRJEB24748) | human gut metagenome | biome: human gut; feature: human-associated habitat; material: faeces | place: China | collected 2012
GCTCAGATCGCCATGGAAGTGAGCAAGGTGTTCGATATAAATGTAATTTTTTTAGAAAGGAAATTGCTATGAAAATTCTGTGTAATAATGCTTCACTTTGCGGAGCAGTAACAAATGTTTCAAAAGCAGTGTCAGAACGTGCTGCACTTAAATCTCTTGAGGGAATAAAATTCAAGCTTGAAAACTCAATGCTGGAGCTTACCGGCTATGACCTTGAGATAGGTATAAAAACTGTTATTCCGGTAAAGAGCGACGATTCGGGAGAATTTATACTCAATGCAAGGTTATTTTCAGAAATGATAAGGAAAATGCCTTCTGAAGAGATCCTGATAGAGGTTTCTGAAAATTTTCAGGTAACGATCTCAGGAGGAGTTACCACATTCAATATTCCTGCAACATCAGCAGAGGAATATCCTGCGCTACCTAAGAAAGAGGAAGAAAACAAAATAACTATTTCTCAGCCTGTTCTTAAGGATATGATAAATCAGACAAAGTTTGCCGTGGCTGTTACAGACCTTAAGCCTGTTCTTAAGGGCGAGCTTTTTGAGATCGAAAACGGTACTCTTACTCTTGTTGCCCTTGACGGATATAGACTTGCTGTGAGATATGAGCCTATAAAGTATGACGGAAGTCTTAAATTTGTCGTGCCTGCAAAAACTCTCTCTGAGATAGCAGCACTTCTGGGAGATAACGACGAAGAAACAGCCTCCGTTTATCTCTCAAAAAATCATGTTGTGTTTGAATTAAACGGCTATCTTGTTTATTCAAGACTTATCGAGGGCGAGTTCCACCCTTATAAGTCAGCTATACCAACTACTTGCACAACTGAGGTCATTGTTGACAGGAAAGAGCTTATTGCCGCTCTTGAAAGAAGTTTGATACTTATAAGTGACAGAACACCGTCACCTGCAAGATGCTATTTTGAAAATAATTCTATAAAAATAAACTGCTCAACAAGCGTTGGAAAGATAACAGACGAGATAAAGGCTGATATAGCAGGTCCTGTTATCGAGATAGGCTTCAAGTGCAAATATCTTCTTGACCCTCTGAAGGTCATAAAGGAAGATAAGGTCAAATTGCAGATGAGCGGAAGTCTGCTGCCTATGAAGATAGTTCCGTGTGAGGGCGACGCTTATACTTACCTCGTTCTCCCTGTAAGACTAGCAAAGGAATAAGAATATGAAATATCAACAGATAGATGTAAATATAAAATCAGAGTTTATAAAGCTCGATTCTCTGCTTAAATATGCAGGCGTTGTGGAAACAGGTGGCATTGGCAAGGAGATAATCCTCGAGGAGAGAATTAAAGTAAATGGTGAGGTCTGCACAATGAGGGGAAAGAAGATCCGCCCCGGGGATAAGGTGCAGATAGACGAGATAGCTACAGAGATAGTGGTAAAATAAAATGGTGATAACCAAAATTTCCGCAGACGGATTTAAAAATCTCAAAAAAGTCGAGATATATCCTCATGAGAAAATGAATATTTTCTGCGGAAAGAATGCTCAGGGCAAAACAAATCTTATAGAAGCTATATGGCTTTGCAGCGGAGTGAGGTCTTTTCGCAACACAAAAGACAGAGAAATGATAGATATAAACGGACAGTTCATGAATATCGACATTTCATTTAAAAACAGCTTCCGCAGTCAGGATATACATTTTGCAATGGCAAGACCTAATGTGAGAGAAAAAAACGTCACCTTGAACGGCGTAAAACTGAAAACTCCCTCAAAGCTTTTCGGAAGCCTTGATTGTGTTATCTTTACTCCTGAGGATCTGGAGCTTTCAAAAGGCTCTCCCGAAAACAGACGGCAGTTTCTTGACCTTTCAGTGTCACAGATAAAAAATTCCTACAGCTCTGTTATCTCAAAATATGATGATCTTATAGAGCAGAGAAATATATTGTTAAAAAATATCTGTTACGGCAGATCAAAAAGAGAAGAGCTTGAAGTGTGGGATATCCAGCTTGCTCAGCTTGGGGCTTATATCTCGCTTTTAAGATATAATTATACCAAAAAGCTCGATATGTTCGCAAAAAAGCTTTATGAGGATATATCAGAGGGCAGAGAAAGGCTGGAGCTTGAATATTATTCCACTGTGTATTCAAATCTGGAGGGCAGAAAAGATTATGCAGGAGAAATGGCTGAAGAGTATCTAAGCTGTCTGCAAAATAATCTTGATGACGATATAAGAGCAGGATTTACACAGAAAGGCGTTCACAGAGATGATCTTGCGGGAAAAATAAACGGACTGGCAGTTAGACAGTTCGCTTCTCAGGGACAGCACCGCTCTCTCGCACTTATTTTGAAGCTTTCGCAGGCTTATATACTTGCCGAGGAGATAGACGACAGCCCGTGCATACTTCTCGATGATGTTTTGAGCGAGCTTGACCTATCAAGGCAGAAGTTCGTTATCTCGAAAATACACGATATGCAGGTCTTTATAACCTGCTGTGACAGGAATATCCCCTTTGACGAGAAAAGCCATGGAAAGATATTCAATATAGAAAACGGAATGATAGTTCAGGAGAATAAGTGATGTTTCTGCATTTAGGAAATAACTATTTAGTCAATACTAAAGATGTGATAGGCATTTTCGATATCGAAAATACCTCTGTGTCTGCCAACACAAAGGAATTTCTTAATTTTGCGGCAAAAAACAGACGTGTTGTGAACTGCACATATGAAATGCCTAAAAGCTTTGTGGTGTGCCTTGATAAAGACTTTACGGAAACTGTGTATATAAGTCAGATGAGCTGTGCCACACTTTTGAAAAGAAGCAAAAGAATGCCTGAATGATGAATCAAAGATATAAGATGATAAGATAAAAAAACCAAGTGATGAGGGGGTTATTTTTTGGAAAATAACAACGAGATCGAGATCCAGAACACCGAGGAAATATCCATGGTGGATAAGCAAAATGATTATAATGAAAATCAGATACAGGTGCTGGAGGGTCTTGAAGCGGTAAGAAAAAGACCTGGTATGTATATCGGATCAACAGGTCCAAAGGGACTTCACCACCTTGTCTACGAGATAGTTGACAACGCTATCGATGAGGCATTGGCAGGATATTGCACTGAGATAGAAGTAGAGATACTTCCCGGGGACATTATCAGAGTTACCGATAACGGACGTGGTATCCCTACAGGTATACACCCAAAGGAGAAAATATCTGCTGCAACGGTAGTTTATACCATTCTCCACGCAGGCGGAAAGTTTGGCGGCGGCGGATATAAGGTAGCAGGCGGACTTCACGGAGTTGGTGCGTCTGTAGTAAACGCCCTCTCGGAATATCTTGAGCTTACAGTTTATGACGGAAAACATATTCATTTTCAGAGATTTGACAGAGGTAATTATTCAGAGCCGCTGAAAATAATCGGCGATACTGATAAAACAGGTACTTCCGTTCTCTTTAAGCCTGACCCTGAGATCTTTCAGGAAACAACAGTGTTTGACTATGAAACACTGCTTAAAAGACTTAGAGAACAAGCATTCCTTAATGCCGGTATAAAGATAATATTCACTGATAAGAGAAATGAAGCCGAGCCTGTGGGCGAAACTCTCCACTATGAAGGCGGTATAAGACAGTTTGTGGAGCATATTCACAAAACAAGAGGCGTTACTCCGCTTTCTGAGGAAGTTATCTATGTCAATGGCATGGAGGGCGACACTTTCGCTGAGATAGCTTTGCAGTATAACGATACTTATAATGACCTTATATTGTCATTTGCTAATAATATCCATACTCCTGACGGCGGTACTCATGAAACAGGTTTCAAAAATGCTCTTACAAAGGTAATAAATAACTATGGCAAGAAGTTCGGTTATCTTAAAGATGACGATAAACTCCTTGGCGACGATGTAAGAGAGGGTTTGACGGCTATAGTTTCCGTTAAGCTCACAAATTGTGAGTTTGAGGGACAGACAAAGGGCAGACTTGGCAACCCTGAGGTAAGACCTTTCGTTGACAAGATAGTTACCGAAAAGCTTATGAACTACTTTGAGGAAAACCCTACTGTGGCAAAGGCTATTTTTGATAAGTCCGTTCAGGCACAAAAGGCAAGAGAAGCCGCAAAGAAAGCAAGAGAGCTTACAAGAAGAAAATCTGCTCTTGAATCCTCTTCATTGCCTGGCAAGCTTGCAGATTGCTCAGAGAGAGATGCTTCACTCACTGAGATCTATATCGTCGAGGGAGATTCTGCGGGCGGTTCTGCAAAGGAAGGCAGAGATAGAAAATATCAGGCTATACTTCCTTTGTGGGGAAAAATGCTCAACGTTGAAAAAGCCAGGATAGATAAGGTATACGGCAATGAAAAGCTTATGCCTGTTGTTACCGCACTGGGAACATCAATAGGCGAGGACTTTGACCTTTCAAAGCTCCGTTACGGCAAAGTTATAATCATGGCCGATGCCGATGTGGACGGTTCTCATATCAGGACGCTTCTGCTCACATTCTTCTTTAGATTTATGCGTCCTCTTATCGAGGAAGGTCATATCTATCTTGCTCAGCCACCGCTTTTCAAGGTTGCAAGGGGCAAGCAGGTCAGATATGCTTTCTCAGACGCAGAGAGAGATCAGTATATTTCTGAGCTTTCGGGTGAAAACAATCTGAAAGTAAACGTTCAGAGATATAAAGGTCTTGGTGAGATGGACCCTGAACAGCTTTGGGAAACAACCATGGATCCTGAAAGAAGAACTATGATAAAGGTGACAATGGAGGACGCTGTTAAGGCGGACGAGATATTCACTATTCTTATGGGCGATAAGGTCGCACCGAGAAAAGAATTTATAGAGAAAAATGCAGAGTATGTAAAGGATCTTGACGTTTAAAGAAAGGATACTGCTTTGGATAACAACGAAAATAAAAATCAGGAAAAAGAGCTTGAAGAGGTAAAAACAGAGGAAGCCGTTGAAACGGCTGAGAAAGCTGTAGATAATGCTGATGAGGTGGAAGAAGCACAGATAGAAAAAGAGCCTGTTTTGAGCTTTGAGTATGATGTGAAAAACGAGGAAGAGGAAAGAGCTTTTTTAGCCTTTCAGAAGAAATTCGTTTATGCGCATAACTGGAAGATAACAGCGGCTTTCGGCGTTGTTGCGGTGCTTTTTATAGTGTCCATAGTGAGAAACCCTTCGGGATATCTTAACTGGGTGCTGGCGTTCATATGCCTTGCAATAATCGTTCTCACATGGTATAACACCAAAAGAATAAGAAAATATCTTATGCAGGCACTTAAACCTCTTGAGGACGACAAGTATGTTTTCACCCTCTATGACGACAGCTTCAAAATAGAAACGCTGCCGACAGAGGAGGAAAAGCAGGAAGAGGACTTTACTCCTGTTCCACCGAGGATAGTTGGTTTTGAGGATATCTCACTGAACGTTTTGGAAAATGACGAGATGTTTATTATAATACTCAAAAAAGAAACTATTTATGTGCTTGCAAAAAGAGTTATGAACGAGCAGCAGCAGGAAACTCTTAGAAAAACTTTTTCAGAGCTGCTTGATAGCGATTATGAAATGATAGATAATAAATAAGAACAGGATATGTTCTTTTCAAAGTAAACCGAAAGGTTAAAAAGGAGTGGATAAAGTGAGCGATTATAACGTTATTGACACTGATGTTGAAGCGATAATGAAAGAATCTTTCATTCAATATTCAATGGCGGTAATTGTATCCAGAGCCTTACCTGATGTAAGGGACGGACTTAAACCTGTTCACAGAAGAATTTTATATACCATGTATGAAAATGGTCTTACACCTGATCAAGCTTACAGAAAATGTGCAGATACGGTCGGATCTGTGCTTGGTAAATATCACCCGCACGGTGACGCATCAGTTTATGACGCACTTGTAAGACTTGCTCAGAAGTTTTCAATGAGATATCCTCTTGTTGACGGTCACGGAAACTTCGGTTCTGTTGACGGCGACCCTCCGGCTGCCTACCGTTATACTGAGGCTAAAATGGCTAAGATGTCAGTAAATATGCTGACAGATATAAACAAAACAACTGTTGATTTTCAGTCAAACTATGATGACAGACTTAAAGAGCCTGTTGTGCTGCCGTCAAGATTTCCAAATCTTCTCTGTAATGGCTCAGTAGGTATCGCTGTGGGCATGGCAACGAATATCCCTCCTCATAACCTCCATGAAGTTATCGAGGGCATGAAAACTGTCATGAAAAACCCTGACTGCACACTTGATGAGCTTATGCAGAGCATAAAGGGTCCTGACTTCCCTACAGGCGGTATCATCATGGGCAGGTCCGGTATCAGAGCGGCTTACGGCACTGGCCGAGGCAAGATAACACTGCGTTCAAAGACCTCTATCGAGGAGATAAAGGGCAGAAACTGCATTATTGTCACTGAGATACCTTACATGGTAAATAAGGCAAGACTTGTTGAATCTATCGCTGACCTCGTTAAGGAAAAGCGTATCGACGGAATACATTATATCAACGATGAATCCGGCAAGGACGGAATGAGGATCGTTATCGAGCTTAAAAAGGACGCTAATCCGCAGGTAGTTCTCAATAAGCTGTTCAGCTATACACAGCTTCAGGATACTGTGGGTGTTATAATGCTTGCTCTTGTGAACGGTATCCCTAAGGTGCTGACCCTCAAGGAAATGCTTGAGCAGTATATAGACTTTCAGGTCGATGTTATCACAAGAAGAACTAAGTTTGACCTTAACAAGGCTAAGGAAAGAGAGCATATCTTAAAGGGTCTTGTTATCGCACTTGACAATATCGATGAAGTTATCGAGATAATGAAAACTTCTAAGAATATCCCTGAGGCTAAGCAAAGACTTAATCAGCGTTTTGGTCTTACAGATATTCAGGCTGACCATATCGCAAATATGACTCTCGGACGTCTGACCGGTATGGAAAGGCAGAAGATAATCGACGAGTTGGCTGAGATCGAAGTCAAGATAGCTGACCTTGAAGATATCCTTGCAAATCATCAGAGAATACTTGATATAATCATTGAAGAGGTCGAGGCTATTCAGGATAAGTTCGGTGACGAGAGAAGAACTCAGATAGAAAATGTCAGCGGTGAAGTTGATATTGAAGATCTTATCCCTGTTGAGGAAAGCGTTGTTACCTATACAAATGCAGGATATATAAAGAGAATGCCTGTTTCAGAGTATAAGGCTCAGAAGCGTGGCGGACGTGGCGTAACGGGTATGAAACAGCGTGAGGACGATTATATCGACGAGCTTCAGACCTGTTCTTCACATGACAATATACTCTTTATCTCCAATAAGGGCATAATGTATAAGCTCAAATGCTATGAGCTTCCTGAAGGCTCAAAGGCTTCAAGAGGCACAAATATAGTAAATCTTCTTGAATTGGGCGAGGGCGAGAAGATAGCCGCAATGATAAAAACTGCCGACTTTGACGAGGGTAAGTATATCGTTATGGTAACAAAGAACGGCAAGATAAAGAGAACTCCGCTGACTTCCTACAGAAATGTAAGAAAGAATGGTCTTATTGCAATCGGTCTTGATGAGGGCGACGAGATTGCAGGAGTAAGAATGACCTTTGGCGACAATGAGGTCATCGTTGCAACGCATAATGGTTATGCTATCAGGATAAGAGAAACAGATATAAGAGAGATGTCAAGAGTTGCACACGGCGTAAAGGCTATAAAACTCAGGGGCAGCGACTATGTTGTATCAATGGCAAGAGTAAGAGAGGGTGCAAGCGTTCTCACTGTTGCAGAAAATGGTCTTGGCAGACGTGTTCCGCTGGAGTCTTATAAGGTACAGAACAGAGGCGGCTACGGTCTTATGAACTATAAGAGCGGCGGCGTATGCGGAATAAAGGTCGTTGATGATGAAGATGATATCATCATGATATCCACAGACGGCATTGTTATCAGAATAAGAGCCTGCGATATCAGCATGATGAGCAGATACTCCCGTGGCGTAAGACTTATGAGAGTCGGCGAGGACGGCAGAGTGGTTTCATTCACAAGAACTGAGCATGACGATGATGTTGAAACGGCAGAGGTAGAAAAGGCTACTGCCGAGGAGATAGCAGAGGCTCAGGCTGAGGAAAATGCTGAGGTCATTGAAGAGAATACCGAAAGCGTTGAGAATGAGGATTCTGAAAACACGGAAGAATAATATAAAATCAAGTAAAGACAAAATAAACGGGCGAACACTGTTCGCACCTACATTGACTAAAAAATTAACGGACGGCTAAAAACCGTCCGTTTTTGTATTTAAGGCAACAAAAAAAGGTGAGCGGCACATGACCGTTCACCTTTTTGCATATCAAAATTACTTTGTTATCTTGTCCTTGCCGCCCATGTACATTCTCAGTGGCTCAGGAATATTAACTGTTCCGTCAGCATTGAGATTGTTCTCAAGGAATGCGATAAGCATTCTTGGAGGTGCAACAACTGTGTTGTTAAGAGTGTGAGCAAAATACTTTGTGCCGTCCTCTGCCTTTATTCTTATGCCAAGACGTCTTGCCTGTGCGTCGCCAAGATTTGAGCATGAACCAACTTCAAAATACTTCTTCTGTCTTGGACTCCATGCCTCAACGTCACAGCTCTTTACCTTGAGGTCTGCAAGGTCGCCTGAGCAGCACTCAAGTGTTCTTACAGGAATATCAAGTGAGCGGAAGAAATCAACAGAATTTTGCCACAGCTTGTCATACCATGCCATGCTATCTTCCGGCTTGCAGACAACTATCATTTCCTGCTTTTCAAACTGGTGTATTCTGTAAACGCCTCTCTCTTCGATGCCGTGTGCGCCAACTTCTTTTCTGAAGCATGGTGAATAGCTTGTGAGAGTTTTTGGAAGCTCGCCCTCTGGAATGATAGTGTCGATAAATCTGCCTATCATTGAATGCTCAGAAGTACCGATGAGATAAAGATCCTCGCCCTCTATCTTGTACATCATGCCTTCCATTTCAGAAAAGCTCATAACGCCTGTAACAACGTCTGAACGTATCATGTAAGGAGGAATGAAATATGTGAAACCTCTGTCTATCATGAAATCTCTAGCATATGAAAGAATTGCAGAATGAAGTCTTGCAATGTCGCCCATAAGATAATAGAAGCCGTTTCCTGATGTTCTTCTTGCACTGTCAAGATCGATGCCGTTAAAGCTTTCCATAATGTCAACGTGATATGGGATCTCATAATCAGGAACAACAGGCTCTCCAAATTTTTCGATCTCTACGTTCTCGCTGTCGTCCTTGCCTATAGGAACGCTTGGGTCGATTATGTTAGGGATAACGAGCATTCTCTCACGTATCTTAGCTTCAAGCTCCTTTTCCTTTTCAGCCATAGCGTCAAGCTCAGCACCGATAGCGGAAACCTCAGCCTTTACTTTCTCAGCTTCGTCCTTCTGACCCTTAGCCATAAGACCGCCTATCTGCTTGCTCATTACCTTTCTTTTATTTCTAAGCTCGTCAGCCTTTGTTTTGGCTGCTCTGTATTCTTCGTCAAACTGAGCTACCTCGTCAACAAGAACGAGCTTTTCGTCCTGAAACTTCTTCTTGATGTTTTCCTTGACAAGCTCAGGATTTGTACGGATAAGCTTAATATCTATCATTTTACATACTCCTTTTAGCTGACGCAAAAAAATTTCTTTGCGTCGCAATATTTATCCTTTTAATAATATCACTAAAAGGAGATTTTGTCAAGACAAAGCCCCTTTAAAACAGGCTTTTGAAACAGGTTTTGAGAGAACTTATTTCAGATATAAAATATTGTCATGATATAAGTAACAGTGCGAATTTCATAAAAACTATTGACATTTTGTATTAAACGTTTTATAATTATAAGGTGAATGTGTTCGTTATGGGCGTATTGTGCCCTGACGGCAGAAAAGCCTCTGGGCTTAATAAATTTATCAGGAGGATTAAAGGTGCGAAAAGTTAAAAAACCCGTGTTTTTTATCGTGCTTTTGTGTATAATTGCATTTGGATATCTCACTTATGCAGGAATACATACTCAGTACGGAGATATAAAAACAAGCTATATCAAGGGCGTTGAAGATATCCGCTGGGGTATCGATATTCAGGGCGGCGTAAATGCTACGTTTGAACCTGCCGATAATTACGACGCTACAAAGGAAGAAATGGACGCTGCAAAGGCTGTTATTGAGCAAAGACTTGTAAGCCTTAATATCACAGACAGCGAGGTCTATGTAGACTATAAGAAAAATAAGGTAATGGTTTCATTCCCATGGCAGGCTAACGAAGAAAGCTTTGACCCTGAGGCTGCCGTTTCTGAGCTTGGCGAAACTGCAAAGCTTGTATTCAGAAAGGGTAAAGAAGAAAAAGGCGAGCAGGTGCTTACAGGAAATGACGTTAAAAAGGCTGAGGTAAGACAAACTCAGGACGAAACTACAGGAAATATCAAGTATGTTGTAAGCCTGACACTCAATAACAGCGGTAAAAAAGCTTTTGCTGACGCTACAACTGAGCTTGCCGGAAAAGGCGCTATCTCTATCTGGATGGACGATAAGTGCATTTCTGCCCCAAGCGTAAATTCAGCTATCACTGACGGTGAGTGCGTTATCGAGGGCAACTTCACATATGATTCTGCAAAAGCTCTTTCAGATAAGATAAATGCAGGTTCTATCCCATTTGACCTTAAAACAACAAGCACGAACATCATTTCACCTACACTTGGCGAGGGTGCAAAGAACGCAATGGTGCTTGCAGGACTTATCGCATTTATCGTTATCGCTGCATATATCATCGTTATCTATAAGCTGCCTGGCTTTGTTGCGTCTATCGCACTTATAGGTCAGGTAATAGGTTCTATTGCTTGTATCACAGGCTTCTTTGGAAATATCGACAGCTTTACGCTGACTATCCCTGGTATCGCAGGTATTATCCTTTCTATCGGTATGGGCGTTGACGCTAACGTTATCACAGCCGAGAGAATAAAGGAAGAGCTTAACAACGGCAAGACCCTTAACGGAGCTATCGAGCTTGGCTATAAGAGAGCATGGAGCGCAGTATTCGACGGAAACATCACAGTAGTATTCGTTGCAATAATCCTTATGGGTGCATTCGGACCTACAGACAGCGTTTTCGGAACACTTCTCAGCCCTGTATTCTCAGTATTCGGCGCAAGCACAGCAGGTACTATCTATTCACTTGGATATACTCTCCTTGTAGGTATCCTCCTGAACTTTGTATTCGGTATTTTCTGTTCAAGACTTATGCTTTCGTCCCTCTCAAAGTTCAAGTGCTTTAAGAAACGCAAGCTTTACGGAGGTGCTGAAATAAATGAATAAAGAAAGAAAGACCCTGAATGTTGTGGGTCACAGCAAGTTATTTTATTCCATATCATGCGCACTTATCGCAATTTTTATCATTCTTACATTCGTTATAGGTCTTAACGTGGCTATCGAGTTCAAGGGCGGTACAGTTTTGACTTATACATATGAGGGCGATATAAAGACTTCTGACGTTTCAAATACCGTTTCTGACAGTATCGGAGATAAATGTACAGTAACTCTTGGCGAAAACACAGGAAACGCAGGAAAGACAGTAGAAATAAAATTCTCATCAACAAAGGGTATAAGCGATGATAAGCAGAATACCCTGAAAACAGCTCTTGAAAAGGATTTTCCTGATAATAACATAGAAGTTTACGAGTCAAACGACGTTGCAGCGTCAAGCGGTATGAACTTCTTCTTCAAGTGCCTTGCTGCTTGTGCACTGGCAATGGTCATCACTATCATCTATATCGGCTTCAGATTTAAGAAGATAGGCGGTATCTCAGCTGGTGTGTTATCAGTAGTAGCCCTTGCACACGATATGTGCATGGTCTATGGCTGCTTTGTAATATGCAGATTTGACATCAATGCAAACTTCATGGCAGTTTTGCTGACTATCCTTGGATATTCTATCAACGCAACTATCATCATTTACGACAGAATAAGAGAAAATGAAAATCTCCTTGGCAACAAAATGGAGCTTGAGGATCTTGTAAACCTCTCTATTACACAGACAATGGGACGTTCTATCCATACAACTGTTACAACAGTTCTTGCTATGGCTACAGTTTGTATCGTCTGCATAATCTGCGGAGTAACATCTATCCTGAGCTTTGCTTTCCCACTTATCATCGGTATGATATCAGGTGTTTATTCTTCTAACTGTATCGCACCTACACTGTGGGTACATTGGAAAAAACATCAGGCAAAGAAGTCACATTCAGGTTCAAAAACAGGCAGCGCAAAGAAAAAGGCTTCAAGAAGATAAAATTTTATGGACGGTATGTTATGACCCGCCCCCTGTCAAGTAGACAGCGCAAAAAGCAAAAATATT
>OGZL01002901.1_pt1 | contig 12286 bp, 8 predicted proteins | sample 1576761 | NCBI WGS metagenome assembly OGZL01 (sample SAMEA3541595, study PRJEB24748) | human gut metagenome | biome: human gut; feature: human-associated habitat; material: faeces | place: China | collected 2012
CAATTACTTTTAACTTTCCAGCTTCGCAGGCTGGCGCCTGTCAACGCGACGCGCAATGTCGGGCGGTATTTATACCCGCAAAAACCGTATGTGCTCTTGTTAAGCGAAGGTAAGTACTCCATATACAAAGCGCAGAAGAACCTCCTTGGAGATAAGTATGCTGCATCCAGCATATATAGCCGCTGTGTGGAAGCAGAGGCATATGCCAAGGGTGGAAACCCAGTGTATAAATACTTCATCAAGGCCTAAACGCAGCAATACCCCCTCCATCACCGGAGGGGGCATTTTTCGATATTTTCCTGTGCTTTTTCTGTGCCCTTGAAACGCAAAAAAACGCAAAAAATAAGCAATAAGCGCAAAGTGCAAAAAGCCTAAAAACCCGCATAAACAAAGGAAAAACCCGCATTTCTGCGGGTTTTTCTTTGGCGGAGATGGAGAGATTCGAACTCTCGAACCGCTTTTGACGGTTACACGATTTCCAGTCGTGCGCCCTCGACCAACTAGGCGACATCTCCATGTCGTTATCAGGATGGGTCAAGCAAAAGTCCTGACGAGAATTTATTATACCGTATTACCGGCATAAAAGCAACCCCCTTTTTGCAAAAAAGTTGCCCTAAAAGACATTTTTTCGCATTACGGGCAAAGAAAGGATTGCGCCCGGCCCTTTGGCGTACTATAATATTATAAATCACTTTCGGAAAAAAGGAAGGATAAGACCCATGAAACGAGTAGAGATCAAAGCACTGTTTGCGGAGCCGGAGCGCTACACCGCGGAGCCGGTCACTATCTGCGGCTGGGTGCGCACCCTGCGCTCCAGCAAGGCCCTTGGCTTCATCGAGCTGAACGACGGCAGCTACTTCAGCAATCTGCAGGTGGTGTTTGAGGAAAATAAACTGGCCAATTATGATGAGATCTCCCGCCAGAATGTCGGCGCGGCGCTTATTGTCACCGGCCGTCTGCTGCTGACCCCCGAGGCCAAGCAGCCCTTTGAAATCCATGCGGAGAAGATCACCGTGGAGGGCGCCTCCACCCCGGATTATCCCCTGCAGAAAAAGCGCCACAGCATGGAGTTCCTGCGCACCATCCAGCACCTGCGTCCCCGCACCAATACCTTTAGCGCGGCGTTTAGAGTGCGTTCTGTTGCGGCCCAGGGCATCCATAGGTTCTTTACCGAGCGCGGCTTTGTGTACGCGCACACCCCGCTCATCACCGGCAGCGACTGCGAGGGTGCCGGCGAGATGTTCCGCGTTACCACCATCGATCCCGCCGATCCCCCTCTGACCGAGGACGGCAAGATCGATTACAGCCAAGATTTCTTCGGCAAAGCCACCAATCTCACCGTCAGCGGTCAGCTGGAGGGCGAGTGTATGGCTATGGCCTTTGGCAAGATCTACACCTTCGGCCCCACCTTCCGCGCGGAAAAATCCTACACCGGACGCCATGCCGCCGAGTTCTGGATGATCGAACCGGAGATCGCCTTTGCCGACCTGGAGGACAATATGGTGCTGGCGGAGGACATGATAAAATATGTGCTGCGCTATGTGATGGAGCAGTGCCCCCGCGAGCTGGAATTCTTCAATAACTTTGTGGATAAGGGCCTGCTGGAACGCCTGAACCATGTGGTGAACAGCGACTTTGCCGTCTGCACCTATACCGAGGCCATCGAGCGGCTGCAAAAGGCCGATGTGGAGTTTGAGTACCCCGTAAGCTGGGGTGTGGACCTGCAGACTGAGCATGAGCGCTACCTCACCGAAAAGATTTTCGGCAAGCCGGTCTTTGTTACCAATTATCCCAAGGAGATCAAGGCCTTCTATATGCGCCTGAACGATGATGGCAAGACGGTGGCGGCCGTGGACCTGCTGGTGCCCGGCATTGGCGAGATCATCGGCGGCAGCCAGCGTGAGGAGCGTCTGGACATCCTGCTGGACCGCATCCACGAGCTGGGGCTGAATGAGGAGGACTACTGGTGGTACCTCGACCTGCGGCGCTTCGGCGGCGCGCGCCACGCCGGTTTCGGCCTGGGCTTCGAGCGGCTCATCATGTATGTCACCGGCATCCCGAATATCCGTGATGTACTGCCCTTCCCCCGTACCACCGGCTTTGCGGAATTCTAAACCGAATATATATGCTGAAGTCCTCCGCGTGGGATCCCATGCGGAGGACTTCAGTTTGTTTATTTACGGAGGGCGATTTAATCCGCAGAGAAGGTTTGCCGGAAGAACCGCCGGACTATTTCAGCGGTGTCATCAGTGTGGTCCTCGGCGGTAATCAGATAGTATTCAGAGCCATACAGGGGATCCTTCAGTGGGACAGCCCGAATCTGGGAAGAGGGAAGCATCCAGTTCGGCTGGAAGGTGGGGTAGACCCAGTTGAAGTTTTCTACGCATACATTGCGCAGCTCGGAGATGTTCTTGGAGATGATCTCCAGCTTGGGCACAAATCCGGCTTGCTGGCAGTGACGGAGAAAACCGTCTGTTTGAATATCTCCGGTACGGATCCCTTCCCGGATGGGATCATAGTACAGGATAAAGCTCTGCTCCCGCAGGTCGCCCACATCTACATCCGCTTGTCCAGCCAAGGGGTGGTCCGCCCGCATGACAATACATAGCGGCTGATTGTGCAGCAGGGTACAGCGGGTACCCGGTATGGTGCAGAAGGCAGGCGTTTTATTACGGTCCTCCTGCCAAAAGACACGAGTGACCAGCAGCGCGTCAAATTCCCGACTGCGCAGGCAGGCTTCGACCTCCGAGGATTGGTAAAATAGAAACTGAATATTGTGCCCGGGGGCATACAGATAGAATTTTTCCATCAGCAGGCACTCGGTTTTTATGCTGATGCGCCCCAGAGGAAGACCGATGGTATAGGGCTTCTCATCCTGGCCCTTCAGCCGGCTGATGTGAAACTCCAGCGATTCATATTGTCCCACCACCTGTGCGATATAGGGAAGAACGCTGGTGCCCGGCCCTGTCAGCTTCAGGCGCTCGCCCCGGACGGGACGGTCAAATAAGGTGATGCCCAGGGCCTCCTCCACACACTTCACCTGCCGGGAGACCGAGGAGGGCGCACAGGGGATCTCCTCAGCGACCTTGCTGAAATTCAGGTGGGTGGCCACCAGCAGTACAGTCTTCAGGTATTGGATCTCCATAGTGCGCCCTCCTTTTGGTTATGGCAGCGGGTAGGCAATGCAGCGGGGCTTCCTCAGTGTCTCAGTGACGGTAGGAAAGGGAATCCGCCCGAACAACGGATGTGGCATCCGTCTTTTTGGGATCCTTCTTTTCTCCGGGCTGGGGGCGGCGGTTCCGGCGCAGGGCTTCATCCATGTGGATCTTGACGCCGCGGCTGGCCAAAGTGTGCTGCAGGGCGGGTACATCCAGCGCCTGCAGGCTGATATTCTCCTTGGCAGCCATGGAAACAGCCAAGCCGGCAGCTTCACCGGTGAGAACACAGGCGGGAATAAACCGTGCGACTTCCCAGCCGCGGCCGGTGGCGGAAACGATCCTTCCGGCTGCGGCAATGTTGGTGATCTCGGTATCGATGAGGCCGCCGTATGGGAACTCGTATACTTCGGCAGGAATTTCCAGCGAGTGGATCATGCAGCCGATTGAGCTTTCCACATACCGGTCAGGCACTACCTCCAGCTGCTCCTTGCCAACCAGCCGGCGGGTCATACGGAACTGCGGCATAAGCGGCAGGGTCATCTGCGCGTAGGAGGGGCTCTGGTGCTGCTTTAAGTAGTCCAGCGCCAGCTTGCGGCTGGTACGGATATATCCGTTGACGCCCTCACTGGTGGTGCCATAGTACATGGGGATCTCCGCCTCGCTGTTATCGGCATCGGGGCGAAGCCCCAGCCAGCGCAGCGGCAGTGCCTGCAGGGCCTGCCCGGTCTCCAGGCCTTTTTTCATGGTATCCAGGTCTATTTCATGTGCCCAGTGGGAAACAATGCTCCGCTGTGTTTCGGTGGGAGCGCCGGCCCGGAACATCAGGTCCAGGTCGCCGCTGGCATCCACAAAGGCCTTGGCCAGGTAGGCGGTGCGTCCGGATTTGTTTTCGACAATGACGCCCTTGCAGGTTTTACCCTCCATGATGGGCGCGCAGAAGTTGGTATCAAAAACGACCTGAATACCTTCCTGTTCCATCAGCTCATCCAGTGCGCACACGGCAGCCGGGATATTAAAATTGGTGCGGTAGCGGCCGGTGGGGGTGTCCACGGTATCGGGCCCGTTCCGCCAGCAATCTGGCAGGTTATCGTAGCCGTAGCGGATGCAGACATGCAGCAGCTCCTCCGCCAGGCCGCCATATACCTTGTGCCCCAAACCGTCATCCAGAGGCAGATAGATGCAGACATGGCCCAGGGTAGCCAGACCGCCCAGGATGATGCTTTTCTCCAGCAGAATGACCCGGGAGCCATTGCGTGCGGCCGAAACCGCGGCGGCTACACCGGCTACGCCGCCGCCTACTACGATTACATCCGCTTCCCCCGCAACGGGGATGGAATGGGATTGCTCAGTGATTTGCTTTGGTTTTTCCATTGATGGTATGCCTCGTTTCTTAGTGTATTATAGCAGATGCGCGGGAAGAAGGGAACAGGCCATATCGTCCCGGAAAAGCCGGTTAGGGCAGAATGTAGCTGCAGCCAAGGGCAATCACATAAACCACAATGATATAAACAGGAATCACCTTGATGGCATCGTGCCAAATAAAGCGGTTGTCTATCTCCTCACGGTCCAGCAGCAGCGCGGCGTAGATGGTACCTGCATAGGTCAAGAAGGCCATGTTGGCGCACAGGCTCAGCGTCGCGGCGGTAACAGATGCGCTGATCCCGGTGTCCAGCTGCATCTGGCATACAAAAGGCATGATGGCCGCGTTGCCCAACAGGGTAAGGGGGGTGCCGTTGCAGATGTTGGTGATGATGGTGATAACAATAGTAAGGAGAAGCAGCAGCAGCGGCAGCGGCATATTGCCGAATACGGGTTTAAGCAGGGAGATGATCCAGTCGCGAATGCCCAAATCAGCGGAAGCCATGGCATTGCCCAGGAAGGTGAAGCAGCCAACGATGCACACCACATTCCACAGGGTGCCTTCACTCAGCAGCTTCATGGGGTTGGCCAGCGGCTTGCCGTCTACTTTGATAAGCCCCAGAATGCCCAGCGCCAGCAGGAAAATGAGGGTAGTGCCGATAGGAGCCAGAACAGCGCTTCCGGGGAAGTCCTTCGGCAGCAGCGGGATCACGATGATATACAGGAAGGACAGGCAGAAGATGGTGAGAATGAGCTTCTGGCGCTTATTAAATTTCTTGGGAATGTTGCGCAGCGCCTCTACATTTTCAATATCCAGCTCCTTCAGCGGGGCAACATTGCACTTAAATACACCGGGGATCATAAAGGCCAGGATGCACAGCCATACCAGATTGACCAGGATGCACACGAACATATAGGTGAACATATTGATGCTCAGTCCAAAGCCCTGCATGCTGGTATTGATAAGGGTGTAAATGGTAAGGGCAATGCCCTTGAAGGGGAAGCAGAAATTACCCATGCAGCCCAGGTAGATGCCCAGCAGCATGAATTTGCAGAATCTGTCCTGCTTATCATAGCCGCACACATCCCGGATGGACTCATAAATGCCGAAGTACAGCAGCGCGGTGGGGATAAACCCGATGAACATGGAAACGATAAAGCTGGAGAAGAACAGCGAGAACAGCAGCGCGACCGGGCGTCCTCGAAGCGCCTTGATGCTAAGCAGCTTGCGCACCAGCACATCGATCACGCCGGCTTCCTTGAGCGCCACGCACAGCGCAGATACAAAGATCAGCTGGGGGACGGTAGAACCGCCCATCCAACTGGAAACAGCGGCGGAGGATGTCAAAAAGCCGCTATATACCATGGCGATAATACCCAGGATAGCAGCTAGGGTGGACTGGGAAGTGAATACTGTAAGCAGAATAACGCCGATAAATACGCCCAGGGCATTGGAGCCGACCTGTGTAACCACGGAGAACGGGCCCAGAATCCGGCCGAAAAAGAACATAAAGAGGAACGCGATCAAAATAATCGGCCATTCACGCTTTTGGACAGCTGACTTTGTCATAGTAGTTCACATGCAAGGCTAAGCACGGAGCTTTGCATGCGATCCTCCCTTCTGTAATATTTATTCTCAGGTGAACGGTGATCTGCCGCCTTCGGTCGCGATCCGAAAACGGATTCCATAATAAATTGTGCACAATCTACACTTTTTATTTTAGAAAGCCTTGTGTATAAAGTCAATTGCACAATCCGCACGCACTGTTGCAACTTTGGCATGGAATTCGCTTCCGTCCCTATATGGAAGGTCCTCCCGCCACCCCGCTGACCTGATTGGCGGCATGGCTCTCCCCTGTGGGAGTGCCTCATCCCCCGCAAAAAATGTATTTTCTCATACTTTAGGATGATTTACACCGGCGGCAATGGCTGATAAAATATCACTAAGGCAGGAAATTCCGCCGATGCATCATATTTATTATTTCCGAAAAGGGGCGTGCCCCTTTTCGGCTCCCGCGGGGCCCCGCGGGAGCAGGCCGCTGCACAGGGAGGGACGGCATGGCAAAAAATGTGCTCATCCGGCCTTTGGCCCGGGAACAGTACGATAAATTCATGGCACGGGGCAGGGTGCTGTTTTTCAGTGCGCCCTGCGGCTGCGGAAAAAGCACCCTGGCCCGCGCGCTGCTTTCCGGCTGTCAGGTCCTTTCTCTCCATGCCGGAGAGCCCGGCTTTGCTCTGCCTGCCGATGACGAGGGCTGGGAGGTACTGCTGATAGACGACCTGCAGCAGATGACCGAAGAAGCGGACCGGCAGGCCTTGTGCCAGCTCATCCGGGAGTACAGCGACCGCCGGTTCGTCCTGCTTTCCCGCGGGGCGGTGCCGGGCTGGCTCATGGCCTTCCAGTATGCCGGCCTCATGGCGGTGCTGGATACCAATGCCCTGCTCTGGGATCGGGAGGATATCCGGACACTGTTTCATCGGCAGGGCACCCCGGTCGGGGAATCGGTGATCACCGAGATCCTGCGGGAGACCAGCGGCTACCCGCTGGGGGTGGCGGTGACAGCCCACTGCATGGCCGATGGCCGCCCCTACAGCCCGGAACTGGTGGCCCAGTGCTACCACGAGGTCTTTTTCTACTTCGAAACCGCCGTTTATCGCCGGTTCGATCTGCCCATCCGCCGCTTTTTGCTGGAGCTGGCGCCTTTCGAGAGCTTCGATGTCGAGCTGGCCCGCATGGTAAGCGGAGACCCCCGTGCCGGGGAGCGGCTGGGCTGGCTGCAGCAGAATACCACCATGCTGCGCCCGGCCGGCGTCAATCAGTTCCGCTTCTGGGCACAGTTCCGCACCTTTTTGCTGTGGGAAATGGACTGGGAATACAGCGATGAAAAGCGCCGCACCGTGCTTAACCGCGGCGGCCTGTACTACGAGCTGAAAGAGGATTACAGCCATGCGCTGGAGTGCTACACCATGGCAGGGGATCATTCCAAGGTCTCCGAGCTTCTGGTGCGCAATGCCGAGCTTCATCCCGGCATGGGCCATTACAGCGAGATGGAGAAATACTACCGCAGCCTGCCGGAGCAGGAGATCGCCGCCTCCCCGGCGCTGATGCAGGGCATGAGTATGCTGTGCGCCCTGGCGGCCGATTATGAGGGCAGCGAGCGCTGGTACCAGGCGCTTTCTCAGTTTGCCCGCAGCCGCACCAAAAGCGACGCGGCCGGGCGGCAGGCCCGGGGCCGGCTGGCTTGGTTGGATATCTCCCTGCCGCAGCGCGGCGTCACCGATCTCACCGCCATCATCCCCGCGGCCTACCGGCTGTTGGTCAATAAGGAAGTGACCCTGCCGGCCTTTTCGGTCACCAGCGCCCTGCCCAGCATTATGAACGGCGGCAAGGACTTCAGCGAATGGAGCCGCCGGGATGATCTCCTTTACCAGACCATCCGCACCCCGGTGGAGGCCATTCTGGGCCGGGATGGCGTGGGCCTGCCGGATTGCGCCATTGCCGAAAGCAAGTTTGAAAAAGGCGAAGATATCACCGCGCGCATGCTCTCCCTTATGTCCCGTCTGGGAGAGATCCAGCGGGATGGCACCCCGGATATCGAGTTTGCCGCGGTGGGGCTGCTGGCCCGCAGCCAGCTGGCGGCCGGCCACTCCCAGGATGCCCGCAGGACGCTGGAAAGCCTGCGGCAGCGCTTCGCGGAAGGCGGCCAAAGCCGATTTTTGCCCAATATCGATGCCATGCTGTGCCGCGTTGACCTGCGGACTGGCGATACCGATGCCGTAGATAGCTGGTACCGGGAAAAGGCCCCGCGCGACCCCCTCAGCATCAATATCATGAAGCGCTACCAGTACTTTACCCAGGCCATGGCGGAGCTTGCTCAGGGCCGGCCGCAGGCCGCCCTGCTTACCCTGGCTCCGCTGGAGCCCTACTGCGTCACCTGCCAGCGGAAGATGGATCACACCACCCTGCTGCTTTTGCGGGCCGTGGCCCAGTACCGGCTAAAGGACGAAGCCTGGCGGCAAAGCCTTACCGATGCCCTGCGCATTGCCGCCGGGTTGGGGTTCATCCGCCCGGTAAGCTGCTGCGGCGCCGCCCTGCTGCCCCTGCTGCAGGCCCTGCCCAGCCCGGAGGAAGAGAGCTGGTACCGGCAGGTGGTGGCCTTTGCCCGGGTGCAGGCCGCCCGGTATCCCTACTTTTTGGAGCCGCCGCTGCCCCCCGGCGAGGAAATGACCGCCACTGAGCTGCAGGTGCTGCGCCTGATGTGCGCCGATAAAAGCAATGCCGAGATCGGCCGCATTTTGGATATCAAGCTGCCCACGGTAAAAACCCATGTCAGCCATATCCTCACCAAGTTGAATGTCAGCCGCCGCAGCGAGGCCAAAACCGCCGCCCGCCGCCTGTGGCTGGTAGAATAAAAACTGTAATTCTGGAGGAACTTATGAAGAAAAGAGTATTCAGCATTCTGCTGGCCCTGGCGCTGTGCCTTACCCTGCTGCCCGCCGCCGCGTGGGCCGAGGAGACAGGTACAAACGGGGACGAAACCTGCACGCACGCAGACTGGAAGTATATAGATGACGAAGAGGGGCAAAGACATATCCAGCAATGCAAGAATTGCCCCCAAAAAATAACGCCTACCGATTGCATACACAGAGAGGGAACAACTAAAGGCAAGTGCGAGATCTGTGGATTAGACTTGGCGGTTTCGCTTAATGATTGGACGGGGGGAAGATGCGTCACTACATGGGAAAAAGCATTTAGCCATGTAGGCAGCTCAAAATATTATCCCATTACTGACATTACAGAAAATGTCACGCTAAATAATGCCAATGGTGAGCCTCTTAAAATTCATATGGCAGGCTACAAGGCTACTGGAAAAATTACCGTACAGTCCGGCACTTTGGAATTGTATCTTAATCCTGCAGAAGATAGAGATATGTTTGCATCAACTATCTCCGAGATCGAGGTCAACGGCGGCACCTTGAATGTCACTGGCAATGAACTGCTCACCATCGAAAAGCTCACCGTCACCGGCGGCACCGTACAGCTCTCCGGCGGCACCTACGGCACCATCACCCCGCCAGCAGGAAAGAGTGTAAATGACCTGTTGGCTCCGGGTTACTATGCCGTTCAGACTGCAAACGGAATATCCGTTCAGCAGGCCCCCATCACCAATGTAACGGTATCCGTATCCAATAACGATAATACTGTTTATGGCTACTCCGAGGCCGATGCTCCCGTCCTTACTGCCACAGTAACCCCAAGTGACCTTCAGGGCGTTACCTACCAGTGGTACAAGGTAAACGGCAGCGAGAAAACCGCGATTGATAATGCTACTGCCCAAACCTATACAGTGGAAACCGGCCTGAACGCGGGGAACTACGATTACTGCTGCACAGCCACCGTTGGCACCTACTCCCTCACCAGCGATGATGTCACCGTGACCATCAAAAAGGCGGATGGCCCCCAGCTGGGCACCATCAATGTGAACCAGGTCTACAATGACACCGCCAGTAAGACCATTGAGATTTACGATTAGGTAATAGGTAAGCTCAATGAAGCTTTCCCGAATGGCGGTACGATGGAGTTCCAAGGTGATAGTTATGAGTCCGCGGATGGGCTAACATTAAATGGTTGGCAAATAGATGTTAACAGTGGCTCTATAACTTATACAATGGGCGAAAATACAGCTCCCGAAAAGAAAATCACTATAAAGTACAAGGCTTTTGCACACGAAGGTAACTATAAGAATAACTACGAGTATGCCGAGGGCACAGTTGTCATCACCCTCACCAAAATTACCCCCACTGGCACCCCCAATTACACCCCCATCACCTCCAGCGGCAAGACCCTGGCCGATGCCCACCTCAATGCCGATAATAAGGCATTCTCTGTGCCTGGTAATGTAATGTGGGCAGTTGATGGTGACCCAGAAAGCGTGAAAGTCGAAAAAGGGACAGCCTACGAGTGGATCTTCCGTCCGAATGACGGTGAGCACTTTGAAGTGATCCGCGGCTCCATCATCCTGTGGACCGAAAGCGGCAGCGGTGTGGTGATCATCGTTCCTTCCCAGTCCGGTGAAAGCACTCCCGCCAGCAACCCCAATACCGGCGCGGCCCCGGTGGGTCAGCCGTTGCCCGGCTTGGCTCTGCTGGCGCTTGCGGCTCTGTGCCTGTATGCAGGCACCCGCCGCTTCTAAACAGCCATCCTCACTTACCTCTCTGGGGGCAGCAGTAGGTTCAAAACCTGCCGCTGCCCCCATTCTATCCCATGTGTGAGTTGAACCCCGGCCGAAGATGTGATATAATTTTCCCCAGCGCGGCATGGCCGCCAAAAACCGTGACCGGAGGGCCTTATGAATACCTTCTTGAAGCTGGCTTTTTTGTTCTATATCGGTTCTTCGCTGGGCTGGGTGCTGGAGCTTTTCTTCCGGCGCTTTATTTCCGGCAATAATCCCGAGCGCAAGTGGATCAACCCCGGCTTTATGGTGGGGCCCTATGTGCCGCTGTACGGCACCGGGCTTTGCATCCTGTACCTGGTTTCCCGCCTTTCGGAAAGCCGCCAGATCGCCAACCCTGTGTGGAACCACATTGCCATGCTGGTGCTGATGGCTGCCGCCATGACCGCCATCGAGTACATTGCCGGCATCCTGCTGCTGAAGGTGATGAATGCCCGTCTGTGGGATTACAGCCGCCGCTGGGGTAATGTGAATGGTCTTATTTGCCCCCTGTTTTCCGCCATTTGGGCAGTGATGGGCGCGGCCTATTATTTCTTTGTGGATCCTTACATTTTGCGGGCACTGGATTGGCTTTCCCGCAATTTGGCGTTTTCCTTTGTCATCGGCGCGTTTTTCGGCGTTTTCGCCATCGATTTCGTCTATTCCACCCACCTCATGGTCAAGATAAGGACCTTTGCCCGCGAGAAGAATGTGGTGGTCCGCTATGAGGAGCTGAAGGCCTACTTTAAGGCCGGTCGGGAAAACGGCCGCCAGCACTTTTTCCTGGCCCTGCATACCGAGATCCCGCTGCGGGAAAAGCTGCAGCAGTACTACGATTACCGCCGGGCCCGCCGGGAGGAGCTGGACCGCATCCTGCACGGAGAGGACGGCACCAGCAGCACCGCCAAAGCAGAATAAGCCTTTTTACCGGAGGGAAGTCGCGAGCTTCTCTCCGTTCTTTTTTGCGCAGATCAATATTCAATTTTCAAGGTACTGTTGGGAGGCAGGTTCCCGCTTAAGGCAGACCCCCAAATTGCCCGATGAGGTCTGCTGAAAAGGTGAAACGATAGACCGGCGCCCCTGTTTAACCGGTGGGGCGAAAAGGCTCTCGATTTATTTGGTCGGGGAGAGAACCGACAGGAAAGAATTTTTTGCCGGTGAGAAAAAGTCCTTTCACTAATACCTCCAAATCGCCCCTTTTTTGCATGTGAAAGGTTAATATTTCACTTTTTTTAATGAAAAGTTTACAGGATTGGGGATTGATGGGTGAGATTTATATAGGATGTGGATTTATTAGGGGAAAGCTTGCTGGGATTTATTATGATATTTTGGGGCGGGTTGGTGGTCGCCTGGCGGCGGGTCGGAGTCACCGGAGGGTGACAGCTGGCACGCCTACCCGGCGGGGGCGTTCCTTCTCTGTAAAGAAAAGTAGTAAAAGAATTTTTAGGTCAAGATTGTAGTCGCCTAACGGCGGGGCGTTGATTTTGCAGGGTGCAAAGCCCGTACGCCTGCCCGGCGGGGATAGATTGTAGTCGCCTAAAGGCGTCACGAAGTCAC
>OGZL01002907.1_pt1 | contig 12266 bp, 14 predicted proteins | sample 1576761 | NCBI WGS metagenome assembly OGZL01 (sample SAMEA3541595, study PRJEB24748) | human gut metagenome | biome: human gut; feature: human-associated habitat; material: faeces | place: China | collected 2012
CACCCTCAAGGGTCATGCGGCGTGCCATGATCAGGCCGATGTCGCCGCTGCCGAGCTTCCGCCACATACCTTACCTGCGAGAGGAAATCGGCACAATGGATGAACTCCCCGGCAAGGGCGAAGATATTGCCACCCTTGCCCAGCCCGTAGTCATACCACAGGTTTCGCTCCATGTTCACCTTGAACGACGCCGTGCGTTCCTCCCTGTACGGAGCCTTGTACCACAGCGCGTTTGTCCTGCGCTGCACGGGCGAATGGCCCAGCCGTGCGAGGAACTCCTCAATCGGTATCCTCTTCATTCTGTCTATTTCCGTTTCCATAGGCTCATACATCAGTTGATGATGAACTTTATACCTATCCCGTACTCCGTGCGGCACACGCCCGTACTGCCGCCCCATAGGAAACGCTCCCTTACCGAAGCCGTCAGTGCGATGAAGTCCGCAAGATACAGCTCCATGTCCAGCGTGGCGGCGCAGCCATAGACGAAGCCGTCCCTGTTGTTCAGCCTTGCCCCGTCATACAGCGTTCTTTCTCCCCAGTTTACCGTCTCGTATCCGGCAAGGGCTGACGCCCCCGCATAGAAGAACACCGTCTTTTTCACATCCGACAGGAAGTTGTAGTAGAAACCGCCCTCCGCCGTGAACTGTGCCACGGGAACATTCACGCTCCTGTACGGATGATTGGTCTGCAGGTATTCCGCTCCGTACACCCATTTGTTGCCGCCCCTTGCATAGCTCGACAGTGCGGCTCCCAGCCAGTAGCCGTCCGTCCCGGTCATTCAGGCTTTCATCTCAATGCCCCGCATCTTCGGCAGGCATCGCTGGGCTTCCGCCCGTCCTGCAAGAAGGACGGACAGAAGCATTGCTAAAAACACCGCCTTGCCTTTCATCGTACACGCAGTTCGTTGATGGTTTCAGCCTGTACCAGGTCTTCGTTCTCCACGGTGAACGTCTGGTGACGCCCGCCGTTCTTCTCGTTCATTTCCACCACCAGCTGCTTGCCGTCGGGGATGGTGAACTTCTGCAGGCAGAACACCGTGCGCTCGGACTTTTTCCCGGCCACACGCACCGCATAGTTGTACGCGCGGAGCGGAAACAGCACCTGTTCCTGGATGGCGGTTCGTTTCGCCACCTTCTTGTCCACAATCTTGAACGTGATGTAGTCCACGTCAAACGGCACGTTGCTCTGGTTCTTTATCTCCGTGTGCAGGTACAGCAGGTCGTTGTGGACATATATCCCTTTCAGCAGATACTGGATGCCGAAACGCTTGCAGCCGATGTGCTTCACCTTACGCTTGTTCTCCTTGTGCAGCGACTTCATGATGAGATGCACCAACATGGGGCTTTCGCTTCCCAGTTCCCTCAGATAGATTTCCTGCGCGTTGTTCGGGCGGTTCACCGTGCTGCCGTCATGGATGAAGTCCTTCATCTCCACATTGAGCAGCAGCGGCTCGTCGGCGTATTTCACGTTGAACGAATAATAGGACCCGTCCTCCGTGATGACGCTCATGTTCGTCTCCGTGCGGAAGTTCCTTACCGTCGCCTTCACGCGGATGACGTTCTCCGCACCGTCAGCCTTGCCCGCGATAAGGTTAGGCGAGCCCAAGTCCACATAACGCACTGCCGAGGGGAACAGGATATGCACCGTCTTGTCATACGTGACCTCCAGACCGTGCGGCGGTATCATGCGGTCAAACATCAGCTTCCTGGTCAGTCCGTGATACAGGTCGCCGTTCTCCTCCGTCTGCGGATAGACGTCCTTTACCAGTTTCAGCTCCTCCGCCTTCGTGGTGGCGGTGCTGTCGTTTTTCACTTCCTGTGCGTGTCCTGCACAGACAATGCCCGTCATAAGGGCAAACATCATCATTACTTTTCTGATACTCATTTTTACGTTGGATTTAGTGGTTGATAAAATTTGACTGTTGTTTTTTCTTTCGTCTCTTACTGTCTATTTTTCCTGATACAGCAGTACCCTGTATCCCGATTTCAGATGCACCCTTACCGTGCGCATCCTCTTCGATATATACTGCGAGACTCCCTGTATCACTCCCTTTCCCAGATCGGAGGCGAGCTGCGCCCCCGCATCGGTCGAGATGTTGATGCTGCTTCCGAGCGAACTGCCCATGTTCGCCCCGATTTCCTTTGCCGCGTCCGTTTCCATCGAGCCGGGCACAAAGATGCCCGCCTGTCCGTCGCTGTCGTACACCGCCAGTTCCACACCTACGATGGTTCCCTCATGCTCCAGCGAGCCGATGCCTATCTCCAGACGCTCACCCTGCAGGCGTGCCGTCCCCACAAGGGTCGTGTTCCTTGGTATTGTCCGTCCAGACACCCGCATCGGCTCCAGCAGCCGCAGCCTTACCGTCTGTCCGTCCGTTACCGTCTGGTCGCCTTGCACGCAGGCTGCTATGGTGTTCTTTCCCGGTGCCTCCGTACTGCCGATGGCAGTGTGGAACCCGTAGTTCCTTTCGCCCCCGTAGTCCGCTATAAAGGCGGAATCTGTCAGGGGCTGCGGCAGGGCGGACACCGTTGACGGGCGCACGCCGCTCACTGGTTCAGCCTTCATTTTCTTTTCGCCGGCATTGCTTTCCGTCATTTCCGTCCCATCGGTACGTGCGGTCTGCCCGGCATTGTTTCCTCCGTTCTGGTACTTCGCCGCCAGCTCGTACGACTTCTCCAGCAGGGCGACCTGTTCCTCCATCCTTGCGGGCTGTTTCTCCTGTTCCATGACCATGCGTTCCAGTTCGTCGATGCGCTGCCTGAGCTCCTTCTTCTCGGCGTCCTCCTTCGGCGGCTCATAGAACGTACCCAGCGAGGTGTTCAGCCGCTCGTTGGCGGCAGCCGAGGAGCGGATGCCTGTCTGTATTCCGCTTCCGCCCGTCTTCGGCGATGTTTCCGGTTGTGCCAGACGGCAGTCGTCCGTTCCGTCTGCCGTGTCCGTTCCTTCCGTCTTGTCGTCCCAGAATGCGGACAGGTCGCCCACCATGCCCCGGCGTTCCTTCTTTCTGTTCTCCAGCTGCTGCTGTTCGTATGCCTTCGCCTTGTCGCCGATGATTCCGGAGTTTTCCGGCAGGGGCATGTCCGTGTTGAATCCCAGTCCCTGCCGTTCCTTTCCGCCGTCCTTCTGCGAGGGGGCGAAGATGAGCCACATGCACCCCAGAAAGGTCAGCACCATCAGCGGATAGACCAGCATCTTCTTTCTCCGCTGGCGCTGTTCTTCCGTCAGCGGTCTTTTCTCTTTTGTCTCATTCCTTTTCTGTTCCTTTTCCATATATCCTGTTTTTATGATAATGTTCATACGCTTCCTGCAAATCCGCTTTTTGCGGCAGTTCCGGTTTCTTCATGTGCCGTATCTCCATCGTCCCGTTTCCTTTCCCGAAGCCGGCAATGGCGGTGGCGGTCATGTACAGACAGCCTGCGGCAAAGGCGGCGGACATCACTGCCACCGTCGCCAGCCTTGCCTTCGGCGACAGTGCGTCCAGTCTCCTGTGCAGTTTTTCCCTGAAAACGGCAGCGTATTTTCCCGTCAGAATATTCATCTTTCCCATACGCCTATCTCTCCATGCTTCTGATGTCCCTGTTCTCCAGTATCGTGAACCCCTCTATGGTGAACCCGTTCGGATTGTCGTCCGAGCGGCTCGCGTTGAGCAGCCGGCAGGTCGTTACCAGCGTGCGTTCCGTCACGTTGCTTTCCCTGATGATCATCTGCCTTGCGTAGGTGCGTGCCTCGTAGGGATAGCGGTCGAAATTGCAGACCACGCTGTCCACCTGAAGCACCTGGTTGATGTTCCCCGCGATGATGCGGTTGTAGAATCCCTTTTCCGCAAAGTCGGCGTAGTAGTTGTACGCGCTTCTGTCCGCCAGCAGCAGGGCACGCTTCACGTTGTGCTCGATGGCGCTTTTCTCCGGCGAGAGGGTGAAGAACAGCTCGTGGAAGCGGCGCACATGCTCCCTCGCTTCCGCCGGACGGTTCTGCGACAGGTCTTGCGAAAGGGCGAGCATCAGGCTCTTGCCCCCGTCAAGGACGTATATCTTCTGCCTCTGCGCTTCGGCGAAGCGGAAGGCGCATACCACCGAGCAGATGACGATGGCGGCACATACCGCCGTGTAGATGATTCCGAACAGTCGTATCTGCCGGAAACTCGTTTCTATGTTATTCAGGCTCTTGAACTCCATTCTTTCTGTTTTTTATGGTTTGTAAAATCATTTTGGTATGCTTTCCCGGGGTGGCACAGCAGCTATGCCAGGGTACCGCCCCGGTTATCAGGCTATTTTCTTTTCAGCAGCCGTCCTGCCTGTTTTCTGATAAACTTGCCCGTGCGTCCCGCCACGTTTCCGGCTGCCGCACCCGCCAGACTGCCGCCAAGGGCGCCCGCAGTACCGATGTTCTTGTTGTAGCTGCCCACTCCGCCACCGGCCTGGATTATCCATCCGGCTACCGTCGGGATGGTGAAGTATCCCACGATGCCGATAACGAGGAACACGATGTACACCCCGTTGCTCGCCTCTACCGAGAAGTTCGGGTCTGCCTGCATTGCCTCGATGTCATTCTGGAGCATCAGTATCTGTATCTTCGCCAGTATCGTGCTGAACAGGTCGGAGACGGGCAGCCACAGGTAAATCTGTATGTAGCGGCTGAACCATGCCGAAAGCGTGGAGTGGAAGCCGTCCCATACCGAGAAGGCGAAGGCGACGGGTCCCAGTATCGACAGCACCACCAGGAAGAACGTCCTGAGCGTGTCGATGACAAGGGCGGCAGCTGCGAACATCAGCTCCAGCAGCTCGCGGAACCAGTCACGCACGCTCTTCTTGATGTTGTACGCCGCACGGTCCATGTACATGCCCGTCATGGTGATCATGTCCGACGGCGACCAGCCCAGCTCGTCTATCTGACGGTCGAACTCCTCGTCCGAGGCGAGATAGGCGGTTTCCGGATTGCGCATCATCGCCTCGTATTCCAGCCTGTCTTTCTGTTCCCTGTACTTCTCCATGTCAAAGGTCTGTTCCTCCAGTATCGAGTGCGTCCCCTGTACGATTACTCCCAGAACGGAGTTCATCGTTCCCAGCACGATGGTCGGGAAGAAGAGGATGCACAGTCCGATGGCAAACGGCCGCAGCAGCGGGTACACGTCTATCGCCTCGGCACGGGCGAGCGACTGCCACACGCGCACCGCCACATAGAACAGGGCGCCCAGTCCGGCAAGCCCCTTTGCCACTCCTGCCATGTCCGAGCAGAGCGGCATCATCTCCTCATACAGCGAGAGGAGTATCTGGTGCAGGTTGTCAAACTCTCCCATAGGCTACCAGTATTTTTCGTTGGAGTTCCCGTAGAGTGCCATCACCCGGTCCATGTCGTTCTTCTTTCTCGCCCGCAGGTACGACACCGATATGGTCTTGTTCGTGTAGTAGCGCACGAGGTTGCGGTAGTTCATCAGGCTGCGGTAGGCATTGTCTATGACGGCGAGCCTTTCCGCATCCGTCAGTGACATGCCCGTCACGTTCACCACATTCTTCAGGTCCTGCAGCACGTCCGAGCTTTCGTCTATCAGCATCGCATAGCCCGACGAGATGGCGGCAAGCTCCTCCGGCGTGTAGTTCTCGTCCGAAAGCATCTTCTGGTAGTTGTCCACATAGATTTCCGATATTTCCATTACCAGAGAGATGCTTTTCGCCACCTTCGCGCCGCCCTTTACCACGTCGTGCACTGATTTCAGTGCGTCGTAATACGCCTTTCCCTGCTCGAACACCTTCTTCGTTTCCAGAAAGCCGCTCAGGGTGTTTGCTTTCGTCCCGGCTGTCTCCACCATCTCCTTGGCGGAGTTGATGATGCTCTGCGCAAGGTTTCCGGGGTCGGACACCACCCATTGGGCATTTGCCCCGCCTGTCCCCGCAAGGCACAGGCAGACCGCAATCAGCGGTATTTTCAGTTTCTGTCTCATTCTTTTTTTGGATTTAGTGGTTCGTTAAATTGCTATTGCATATTCTCTTTCTCCTTTGTCCTTTCGCCGTCACCTGCATCCGTGTTCACCCGGACATAGTCACCGCCCGGCGAAAATGTCAGCACATCCGTCTCCTCGTTGTATGCCACGTCAATGCGGAACCCCGTATTCATATACAGGTTGCCGTTCTCCTCCCTCTGCAGCAGATAGGTCTCCGGTCTCAGTACGCGGCGTACGCCCTTGCGTCTGAACAGTGTCACCTTATATGATTCTCCCTCCCTGTACACCAGTATGTCGGGACCGGCTTCCGCGTTTTCCCAGTTTCCGCAGATTCTGTCGCGGGTGTCGCCGTCTTCTTTTGCCATTATATCACAGGCTTGCAGCATCAGCGATGCCATGCCTATCAGACCGCCGCACAGCAGCAGCCTTTCGGTCTTTGTCAGTTTGATGTTCATTTTCTTGTCTTCTTTAAGTTTTGTTCTTTCATTTTTTTCAATCCTTTTTTCTTTTCGTCTTTTCCGTATCCGGAGTCCGCCCGGTTTCCTTTTCCGTCAGAATCCCGGTCTTCTGCCTTTACGCCTGCACATGCGGTTTTCCCTTGCGCCATTCTCCGGCGCCTCCTTCTGTGCAGGTACCGACTGCCGTACTGCGGGTTTGCCGAACAGCTCGTCCGCATCCGGCTTCTTGCCCGTCATCCGGCAGAATCGGGCATCCAGTTCCCGGTATGCCTTTTCCACCTGCTTGAGCACCGTTTCGCGCGGTCCCTTGTGGTCAATGCCGTATTTGTTCAGGATTTCCGGCTTGTACCACATCGGGTCGTCATAGTCTTTCCGGTACACCATACCTCTCAGATAGAGCAGTTCCTGATATTTTTCTTCCAGATAGTCCCTTGCCGGAGCGGGGCAGATGCTTTCGTAAGCCTTTTCCACTGCAAGAGTGATTTTTCCCTTGGCTTTTCCTGCCTCGCACAGTTCTTTCATGCGCTGCTCCTTCCCATATCCCCTGCAGTCCTGTTTAGCAGGCATCCGGTGAACCTGTATTTCCAGTTTCTTGAACCGCTGGTAGTCTTCTTCCAGTCCGTATCGCCTTCTGATATGTTCCGGTAGTGAGGTCCCGAATGTCAGGAACTCACGGAACCATGAGATATGCTCCCGGATTTCCTCCCGTTTCCGCAGCGCTTCATCGCTGTATCGGTCATCAATGTACATGTTGTCAGTCTGTTGGTTCATAAATCATTTTCTATTTTTCATTTACTGTATATTTCCTGCCGGTTCACTGTCCCGTCCGTTCCTCTTTCCGTCGCTCCGCCACCTGACGGATGGCGGCTTCCATGTCGCCTCCCAGTTTCTCCGCCAGTTCGCGTACTTCCATCTTCTCCGTCTCCTCCGTCGTATAGGCGAAATACTCTTGCATCGACACCTCCGTGGCATATACCGCCGAATGCGTGCCCCCAAGTCCTATCCACACCTCCTTGTACCGCCTCGACGGGTCGTTGGACTGGTTGATCGAGAGTATCTGCGACTTCTCCTTTTCCGTCAGACCCAGCAGCGACTGTATCTGGTCGAACTTGTTCATGTACTTGCGCTGGTCCAGCAGGATTTTGCAGTCCGAGTTGTTGATGATGCTTTCCTTCACGATGGGCGAGCTGATGATGTCGTCCACTTCCTGTGTCACCACAATCGCCTCCCCGAAATACTTTCTCACCGTCTTGTACATGTAGCGCAGGTAGTCAGCCATGTTTGCCGAAGAAAGGGCCTTGCCGGGTAGGTCAGGGGCATTACTGCCCCTTTCCCCCCTCAGAACCGTACATGAAAGTTTCCAATCATACGGCTCAAGCAGTGTTAAATTTCTATTTAATAGAAACCAGCTCATAGTTACATCTTATTAGTTTGAATGACTTTTCTTCTACAGCTGTCATGCAGCAGGAAATTTACTTTCTTGCCATTGACTATTTGTTGGGAAGTTCCCCAAGGATGTTCCTTGTCTATGGGTTTACCACATACGGGACATAAATGGTTCTGTCTTTCCCACATGTACAGCAATGATTTTCTACCGTTGAGCGACTGTAGCATCTTGTAAGTCTTACGCTTTTCAAAATACTCTGTCCATTCGGGGTCAAAGGGATTTGCTTCACCTTTTATCTTGACATATCGGGTAATCTTTGTGTCATACAGCCTTTTCAGTGCAATCCTGTCATCAGTCTTGCCTTTCTTGAAGTTTGCCACGAAGCACCAGTTGCGGTTTTTTACCCGTGTAAAGTATCGGTCGGCAATCCAGTATTTGCCTTTCTTGGGGTGTCGTCTCTTAGCCCATTGCCATAACTTTTCAAATATCAGGTAGTCAGCTTTTCTGAATGTGTCAGAAGCCACACAATTCTTATAGTAGTTTACCCAGCCTGTTATCACAGGATTCAAGAGCCTTATAAGTGATTCCTGTTTGCTTCCTTTATTGGAATCAATGATTCCCCGGATTTTCTGCATGAATTTCTTCAGGCTCTTTTTGGACGGTTTGATTAGAAGCACTCCTTTGTATTTTCGGATATTGTACCCAAGAAAATCAAATCCGTCATCAATGTGTGTAATCTTTGTTTTCTCTTCCGACAGGGTTAATCCCCTTTCCTTGAGAAAGTCTACTACTAACGGTTTGATTTCTTCCAAAGCTTCCTTGCTTCTACCCGTGATGATAAAATCATCCGCATAGCGTACAAGATGTACTTTGGGATAGTAGGTCGTTTTCCTGTTTACAAATTTCTTGTGATACTTCTCTGCAAGCATAGTTTGCAGCCCGTCCAGTGTCATATTCGCAAGAGTTGGTGAAATGATACCGCCCTGTGGGGTACCCTCTTCCGTGGGGAATAGCTCCTTGTTGAAGACAAAACCGCATTTGAGCCATTTCCGCAGCATCACTTTATCCATAGGGATATTGTTCAGCAGCCATTCGTGGCTGATGTGGTCGAAACAACCTTTGATGTCACCCTCCATAATCCATTCGGGAGAAGTTTTCTTTGCAAGGACACAAAAACATTGTTCCCTTGCATCTCCAGTACTTCTCTCTTTACGGAAACCGTAGGAATTACTGTCCGCAGTTGTTTCCGATACAGGTTCCAACGCAAGCAGGTATAATGCCTGCATAGCCCTGTCTTTCATCGTCGGGATACCTAAAGGACGTAGTTTCCCATTACTCTTTTTGATATTGACCCTTTTTAACGGCTGGGGCTTGTAGCCTCTTCTTTTCAGTTCACCGATAGCCTTGAATCTGGCATTGGGAGTTGACCATTTCACCTTGTCAACGCCTGCGGTGTCACTGCCACTGTTTGATGTAACACGCTTTACGGCTAAAGCTTTAGCGTAAAACGAATGCGTTAGCACCCATTGCAAGGATTTCACCTTGCTGTGTTTGCCCGCCTTTTGAGCTTTTACAATACGTGCTTGTAGCTTATTAACCGCTATCTCACACTTGTTCCAGTCTATGCTTTCCCAAGTGCTCCATTTCCGGTCAGTAGATGCACACGATGTTTTAATCTCGTTCATTTGCTTTTCTCCTTTAATAAGTTCTATAAGTTTCTTGTAAAACATCCACCATGCGGAAGTCTGCCCACTTTCGTGTGAGGTGATGTTTCAACCTCTATCCGTTCCGTTACAGAACGGCATTCGCTTTCTCCGCATTCCTCTGCCCGCACTCCATTCGGCTTCACTTACGGTCTGCTTACCTGCTGTTAACAGGAGAAGTACGGGTTTACCATGTTTCTTGTATATGACAAACGAATGGGTTAGAATCCGTCTATCCGCCGGCAGTCATCATGTTCGTGTAACCTTAGCATGAAGAAGGTTATCCGACTGCGTCCCTTTTGGGTTAGAGCCCAGTATCATTAACAGCTCATTCGAAGTTACGACGTTTATCAACGGTTCACATTACGTTATTCATACCATTCAGCCTAGCTCCCCTGTCGTTCGATACTAACGGCAGTTGTCATCCCCTCACGGTTCAGACTTCTCCTTTCGGAAGGGCTTCATTGTTGGTTCTGTTACCGCACGGGTTCATTGCTTAATACCGCACGTTCCCATAGGCTACTGTTGACGGAACAACAGGTTCAATCGTTCTATTTCCAACTCGTGGAATGAAAGTTGAACAATCATATACAAGACTTACATGTCACAGCCAAGCCTCTTCCACTATCAACTGTTTCCTTACGCCTTTCAATCGGCGCATCTTGTTGATGAAGGCTTCCATGATGATGATGGTCACCACAGGGAAAAGCTCGCGATTTTCCTTTATACTGTCAATCTCGAAGACGATGAACCGCTTGCCGAGCAGGTCGATGTTCTCCGTGGAGTTGAGCAGGAAGTCGTAGCGTCCGTCCCGGTAATACTGCCGCATGGTGGTGAGCATATTGTCGATGTTGAAGTCGGACTTCTCCACCTTTATCTCACGTTCCGCCAGTTCGCGGCGGTAGTCGTCGCGCATATACTCGTAGAAGGTGTTGAACGAGGGGACGATGCTCCGGTCAGCCCTGATACGCTCGATATAGGCGTTCACCGCACTGCCCAGTTCGCCGCTCTCCGTCTTCGTCACTTTGTCGTCCTCCGACTTCCAGAGCGTCAGCAGCAATGTCTTGATGCTGTCCTTTTTCTCCACGTCGAACACGTAATCATCGGTGTAGAACGGGTTGAACGAAATCGGTTTCTCCTCCGTGTAGGTGAAGTACACGCCGTCCGCCCCGTTTGTCTTGCACCGGATCATCTCGCACAAGCCCTGATAGGAGTTTCCCGTGTCCACCAGCACCACGTGCGTACCCTGCTCGTAGTATTGCCTCACGAGGTGGTTCATAAAAAAGGATTTGCCGCTGCCCGAAGGACCCAACACGAACTTGTTGCGGTTGGTCGTGATACCCCGCTTCATCGGCAGGTCGCTGATGTCGAGGTGCAACGGTTTTCCCGTAAGCCTGTCCACCATCTTGATGCCGAAGGGCGAGAGCGAACTGCGGTAGTTGGTTTCCTCCGTGAAGAGGCACACCGCCTGCTCGATGAATGTATGGAAACTCTCTTCCGCCGGGAAGTCCGCCGCGTTGCCGGGCATCGCCGCCCAGTAGAGCGTCGGGCAGTCGATGGTATTGTGGTGCGGCACGCACTCCATGCTTGCCAGCTGGCTGCCCACATCGTTCTTGATATGCTTCAGTTCCTCCGCGTCATCGCTCCACGCCATGACGTTGAAGTGCGCCCGTACCGAGGTCAGCCCGTAGGAATGGGCTTCGTTCAGGTACTGGTCTATCCACTCGCGGTTGATGCTGTTGCTCCGGCTGTATCGGGATAGCGACTGCATATTCCTTGCGGACTTCTCGAACTTCTGCAAATTTTCCTCGCTGTTGTCGATAATCACATACTGGTTATAGATGTGGTTGCAGGAAAGCAGCAGCCCCACGGGGGAGGCGAAGGAGAGGCGACAGTCCGAGCGGTCGGTGGAGAGTTTCTCGTAGCGGATGTCGGTAGCCACCTTTCCTGGCATATCCTCCGCGTCGGAGAGGGTGTGCAGGCACAGGCGGTTGTCACCGATACGCATTTCTTTTGCCGAGAGGTCGATGTCCTGCAAGGTCGTGTCGCCTTCGGGCATGAGCGAGAAGTAACGCTCTATCAGCCCGGCGGACTTCTCCGTCCCGACAATCTCGTCGGTGGAGAGGCGGCGCAGCCTCACAAAGCCGCTGTCGTTCATGATGCGCTCGAACTGTTCGGCGGCCTCCATGAACTTCCCGGCGGTTTCCTTGTCCAGCTCCTTCGGGATGATATGTCCCCGGCACAGCGTACTGAAGTTGCTCTGCATACGGTTACGTTCTTTCGTCGTCTTGGTCAAGTAGAGATAGCAGGAGTGTTTCAGGTACGGACGCTCGTTGAAGTGGCGTTCAAAGGAACGGCTCAAGAAACTCATGTCGTCCTTCTGTAACTCCGGCATATATTTCTCCTTGATGAACCAATCCTGCTTATGCACGACGCAGAAGTACGGCAGCACCTTGATAGCCTTGCACCAGCAGCCGTGTATCGCCTCGTACTCTGCGCCCGTCACGGTGTAAAGCTCCGGCAGTTCCACCTCAAAAGCCACCGTGATGTCGGCGTCTTTGGAGATGATGCAGCCATGCTCCACCGCCAGCAGGGGGAACTTGTTTTCCAGTGTTGTCATTTTGGATGTATTTCTCATGTCGTTTCTTCCTTTCGTTGCCGTTTGAGTAATCGGGTGATCCGCCGTCGGTTGATAAGGTATCGGGGATGGCTCCTTGCCGCTCCCAATTTCATCAGCCCGTGTTCGCCGTACCGGGCGTTCAGCGCGAAGGTCTGCCATA
>OGZL01002935.1_pt1 | contig 12188 bp, 8 predicted proteins | sample 1576761 | NCBI WGS metagenome assembly OGZL01 (sample SAMEA3541595, study PRJEB24748) | human gut metagenome | biome: human gut; feature: human-associated habitat; material: faeces | place: China | collected 2012
CCGCAAAAATGCGGAACGCCGAACTATTTAACATCAATTAGACTTCTACGACACCGTCGAAGACCTTCTCTGCGCCGCCGGTCATGAGCACTTTCTCATCGGTGTAGCGCACGGTGAGGTCGCCGCCCTTTAAGATGACGCGGATGTCCTCGCCTTTTTCGCACTTGCCGTTGAGCGTTGCCGCGACAACAGCCGCGCAAGCACCTGTACCGCAGGCCATCGTTTCGCCGCTGCCGCGCTCCCAAACGCGTACCTTAAGGGTGCGCTCGTCCACGACCTCGATGAACTCGACGTTGACGCGCTCCGGGAAGAGCGGGTTATACTCGAACTTCGGGCCCATGGCATTGAGATCCAGCTTATCAATGGACGGTGCGAACACCGCACAGTGCGGGTTGCCCATGGATGCGCAGGTGATGTAATACTCGTGACCGTCGATGATGACAGGCTTGTTGACGACCATGTCGCCTTCGAGCTTTACGGGCACCTGCTCCGGGCGAAGCGCTGCCGCGCCCATATCGACCGTAATCTTGTACGCCTTGCCGTTCATCGTCATGATGCTGCAAGACTTGATGCCGCTCTTTGTCTCGATATTGATGACAGGCTTTTTCACGATGCCGTTGTCGAAGAGGTACTTTGCGACGCAGCGGATGCCGTTGCCGCACATGAGACCCTCGCTGCCGTCGCGGTTGAACATACGCATCTGAGCGTCTGCCACATCGGACGGGCAGATGAGGATGACACCGTCGCCGCCGACGCCGTTGTGGCGGTCGGACAGGTAGATGGAGAGGAACTCCGGAGAGGAAACTTCGTTTTCGAAGCAGTTGATATAAATGTAGTCGTTGCTGCACGCTGACATCTTGGTGAACGGCAGCTTGACCTTTTCTTTTTTGAGGTTGTTGATGTCCACAATCTCCGTGTTGTACGGGGTGTAGCGGCTCATCAGGCTGTCCGCGAGGGCGTTTGCGGTATCGATGGCCGTGAGGCACGGGATGCCGAGCAGCGCCGCTTTTCTGCGGATCTTAACGCTGTCGCGTGCGGGGTTTCTGCCCTTTGCGGAGGTGGAGATGATGTACGCCAGCTTACCGCTTTCAAGCAGCGTAATGGTGTTGACCGGGCTTTCGTGAATCTTATCGACAATCTTCACGGTGAGGCCGAGCTTTGCAAGCACGCTTGCGGTGCCCGTCGTGGCGTAAAGCGGGAAGCCCATTTTGTCGAATTTCTTCGCGATCTCGCCGATCTCTTTCTTATCGCCGTCGCGGACGGTGATGAACACGCCGCCCTTTTTGTTCATCTTGCTGCCGGAGGCGATGAGGCCCTTATAGAGCGCCTCCTCAAGGTTGTTGCCGATGCCGAGCACTTCGCCAGTGGATTTCATTTCCGGGCCAAGCTGGGTATCGACATCCGTAAGCTTCTCGAAGGAGAAGACCGGCACCTTGACGGCCGTATACGGCGAAGTCGGATAGAGGCCCGTGCCGTAGCCGAGGTCGGTGAGCTTCATGCCGAGGCTGACCTTTGTAGCGAGGTCGCACATAGGCACGCCCGTGACCTTGCTGAGGTACGGAACCGTTCTCGATGCACGCGGGTTGACCTCGATGACGTAGATTTCGCGGTTCATGATGATGTACTGCAGGTTGATGAGGCCGATGGCCTTGAGCTCCGTGCAGAGCATTTCGGTCGTCTTGACAATCTTCGCGCTGAGCTCGTCGTCGATGTCCTTTGCCGGGTAGACCGCGATGCTGTCGCCGGAGTGGATACCGGTGCGCTCTACGTGCTCCATGATGCCCGGGATGAGGATGTTCTCGCCGTCGCAGATGGCGTCGACTTCAATCTCGGTGCCACTGAGGTACTTATCGATGAGCACCGGGTTATCCTGCTTCTGGCGCAGGATAATCGCCATGTATTCGTTGATGTCTTCATCGCCGTATGCAATGATCATGTTCTGACCGCCGAGCACGTAGGACGGACGCATGAGCACCGGATAGCCGAGGTCGTGTGCGGCTGCGAGGGCTTCCTCCGTCGTCATGACGGTGTGACCCTTCGGGCGCTTGATGTTGCAGCGCTCGAGCAGTTCTTCAAAGCGCTCTCTGTCCTCTGCGGCATCGATGCTGTCGGCGCTTGTGCCGATGATCGGCACGTTGTTTTTCGCAAGCGTCTTTGTAAGCTTGATGGCCGTCTGGCCGCCGAACGCGACGACAACGCCCTTCGGCTTTTCGATGTTGATGATATTCATAACGTCTTCGGCGCACAGCGGCTCAAAGTAGAGTCGGTCTGCAGTGTCGAAGTCTGTGGAAACGGTTTCCGGGTTGTTGTTGACGATGACGACTTCATAGCCGAGGCGCTGGAGAGACTCCACGCAATGGACGCTGGCATAGTCGAACTCGATACCCTGACCGATACGGATCGGGCCGGAACCGAAAACCATGACGGTCTCTTTGCCGCTTTTGCCGATGAACTCCATCGCTTCGTTTTCACCGCCCTGCTCCGGCGTATCGTAGGTGCCGTAGAAGTACGGTGTGGTCGCAGCGAACTCGCCTGCGCAGGTATCGACCATTTTGAAGGTCGCTTCGTGACGGAAGGTCGGCTTTGTGCCGCAAATACGCGTGAGGGCTTCGTCCGTGTAGCCGAGTTTCTTGCCGCGCGTATACTGTGCGTGCGTGAGCGGCTGATCCTTAATCTCGCGCTCATACGCGAGCAGGTTATTGAGCTTTTCGAGGAACCACATGTCGATCATCGTGAAGTCGTGGATCTCTTTGGTGGTGACGCCGCGCTTCATGAGCTCGTAGATGGCGAACAGGCGCTCGTCCGTCGCGTCTTTTAAAATCTGCCACAGGGCACTGTCCTCGTAGTTTGCGAACTTCGGCATGTTGAGCGTATCGAGCGAGATTTCTGCACCGCGCACAGCCTTCATGAGGGCCATTTCAAACGTATCGGCGATGGACATGACCTCGCCGGTCGCCTTCATCTGCGTGCCGAGGTTGCGCTTTGCGTAGACGAATTTATCGAACGGCCACTTCGGGAACTTGACCGCCACATAGTCGAGCGCGGGCTCAAATGCTGCGTAGGTCTTGCCGGTGACGGCGTTGACGATCTCATCGAGTGTGTAGCCGATGGCAATCTTCGTCGCGACCTTTGCAATCGGATAGCCGGTCGCCTTAGATGCCAGTGCGGAGGAACGGGACACACGCGGGTTAACCTCAATGACGGCGTACTCAAAGGACGTCGGGTGCAGCGCGAACTGGCAGTTGCAGCCGCCCTCTACGCCGAGCGCGTCGATGATGTTGATGGCCGCAGTGCGGAGCATCTGATATTCTTTATCGGAAAGCGTGACCGCCGGGGCGATGACGATGCTGTCGCCGGTGTGGACGCCGACCGGGTCGAAGTTTTCCATGGAGCAGACCGTGATGACGTTGCCCTTGCTGTCGCGAATAACCTCAAACTCGATCTCCTTCCAGCCCGCAATGCTCTTTTCAACGAGGATCTGGGTGATCGGCGAGAGCGCAAGGCCGTTTGCCGCGACCTCCATGAGCTCTTCGCGGTTATCGACGATACCGCCGCCGGTGCCGCCGAGCGTGAACGCCGGGCGGATGATAACGGGGTACGTGATCTCTTCCGCAAACTCCAGTGCATCCTCTACCGTGGTGACGACCTTGGACGGGATGCACGGCTGACCGATGCTTTCCATCGTATCCTTGAACATCTGACGGTCTTCCGCCTTATCGATGGTCTCCGGGGAAGCGCCGAGCAGGCGTACGTTGTGTTCCTTCAAAAAGCCTTCCTTTGCAAGCTGCATGGAAAGCGTGAGGCCGGTCTGGCCGCCGAAGCCGGAGAGGATGCTGTCCGGCTTTTCTTTTTCGATGATGCGCTTGATGGTGGGCAGCGTAAGCGGCTCGATGTAAATGTGGTCCGCCATGGCGTTATCCGTCATGATGGTCGCCGGGTTGGAGTTGACGAGCACGATCTCGATGCCGTCCGCTTTCAGAGCACGGCACGCCTGAGTGCCGGCGTAGTCAAATTCCGCCGCCTGACCGATGACGATCGGGCCGGAGCCGATGACGAGAACCTTTTTAATGTCTTTATTCAGTGGCATAGCTGTAAACAATCCTTTCTATACTGCTCTGGGTACTGTTTATTTTCCCATCATCTCAAAGAATTTATCAAAGAGGAACGCGGTATCGCGCGGGCCGCCGCAGGCTTCCGGGTGGAACTGCACGGAAAAAGCGGGGATTTTTTTATAGCGCACGCCCTCGCACGTTCTGTCGTTTACGTTGTTGAAATATTCGTCGGCAATCTCGGGGTCGATTGTGGAGGACACGACCGCGTAGCCATGGTTCTGGCTGGAGATGTAGACGCGGCCGGTCTCGAGATTTTGCACCGGCTGGTTTGTGCCGCGGTGGCCGTACTTGAGCTTTTCGGTCTTAAAGCCGTTTGCAAGCGCCAGCAGCTGGTGACCGAGGCAGATGCCGAAGAGCGGTTTGCCCATGTTCATAATCTTCTTGAGGTTTTCAATGACCTCGGTGTTATCCGCCGGGTCGCCGGGGCCGTTTGAAAGCATCACACCGTCAATGTTAAGGGCCTTCAATTCGTCTGCCGTCGTGTTGTACGGGCATACAATGACCTCTGCCCCGCGCTTTTCGAGCTCGCGGCGGATGTTCTCCTTGTAGCCGTAATCCATGAGCGCCACGGTGCACGTTTTCTCCGGGTTCTCACGGCGCGTCATCTCGGTGACGGAGGTGCTTTCCACCGCGTTTGTCACGCGGTAGCTGTGAATCTTATCCATATCGACATGCGTAAGCTCTGTTGTGATCATACCGTTCATGACGCCGCTTTCGCGGATGACCTTTGTGAGGGCACGTGTATCGATGCCGCAAAGGCCGATGACGCCTCTTTCTTTAAAAAAGGTGTCAAGATCACCCTCCGAGCGGAAATTGGAGGGCGACTGACACCATTCTTTTACGATATAACCACAGGGACCGATGATCTTTCCCTCAAAATCGGAGGGGATCACGCCGTAATTGCCGATGAGCGGAAATGTCTGGACGACAATCTGCCCGAAATAGCTCTTATCGGTGAGCGTTTCGAGATAACCTGTCATGCCGGTCGTGAAAACGACCTCAGCCGTTACTTCGCCCGCCGCGCCGAAGGATTCGCCGCAGAAGACCTTTCCGTTTTCGAGTACCAAATATGCTTTGTTGCCCATAACGTACGTTCCTCTTTCCCTGAAATAATTACTCTTTTCTGCTGTATGCAATCTATGTCAAAGCTGCGGTGCAGCCCTGTACGCATTCATTTACGTATAGGTTTTCAGGATATTTTCCGCAACATCCTTTTTCGATGTGCGCATATCCATCGCCTGTTTTTCAATATAGCGGTGCGCCTGTTGCTCGCTCATGCGCAGGTATTCCACAAGGATACACTTTGCGCGCGCCACGATACGCACTTCTTCCATTTTGGTCCTGAGCTTCTGGTTTTCCCGGTCAAAGCGCTGCCAGCGGTTCTGCGTGGCGATGAGCAGGTGAAGCGCCTGATAAAACAGTGGGCGCGAAAGCGGCTTTTGCACCGTCAATATGCCAAACGGCTCCATTTTGTCGTTCACCTGATCGAAAATCTCCGCTTTTGCAATGACCATGACACCGGAAACGAATTTTTCTGTGATATACTCTGCCAACTCGTGCCCGAATTCATCCGGGAGCGGTGTGTTGATAACCACAAGGTCGTAGCTGCGCCGCAAAAGCAGCCGCCGGGCGTCTCCGCCGCTGAGCGCCGTTGTCATGGGCGCAAACTCGCGCGGGGAAAGCAGCTCTGTGATATACGCCGCACCTTTTTGCGTGCCGGACACGATGAGGACGCTGTGCTGAATGATCGCATTCATGCCCTGTGCCCCCTTGTTTTACACATCTGCGGGCCCGTTGCCGAACGTGCGGATATACGTCTTTACGAAATACTCCGGAAACACGTTGCGGACAAAGCTGCTCTTTGCGAAAATTTGCAGCGCTTCTTCGGCAGACTTTGGCAGCTTGCCGCAGGTCTCGCGCGCAAGATCGGGCTTTGGCAGCTTCGTCTTTTTGAGGTAGCCGTCAAGCCCCGCATAAATGAGCGCAGCGTACGCAAGGTACGGATTCGCAGTGGAATCGGGTGAGCGCACTTCGATCATGCTGCTGCCTTCCTTTTTATACGCAAAGCACCAGCGGCTCTTCTCCGACCAAGAGATGAACTCCGGCGCACCGAACGCACCGAGGCGTTTATAGGAATCCGCCGTGGGGTTCAAAATGGCGGTAATTTCTGCGGCGTGCTCCAGAACACCTGCAAGGAAATACTCGGAACAGTCGCCCGTCTGCATGCGCGGTGTTAGCGTGATGTGGAAGCCGTTGCCGTCCTTACCCGGAATGGGGTTCGGCGCAAACGACGCCGTAAGGCCGTTTCTCGCCGCCATGGTCTTCACAACAGACTTATACGTAACGACATCGTCTGCGGACTGAATGGCAGAGCTGTGCTGAAAATCGATGATGTTCTGCCCCGGGCCGCCGCTGTGGTGCGAGCTTTCCGGCGTGACACCCATATCCTCGAGCGTCAGGCAGATCTCGCGGCGTACGTCCTCGCCCTTATCCTCCGGCGCGGCATCCATAAAGCCCGCGTTGTCAAAAGGGATAGCCGTTGCATTGCCGTTTTCATCGTTCTTGAAAAGGTAGAATTCGTTTCTTGCCCCAAATTCAAATATTATACCATGAAGTTTTGCAATGTCAACCGCTTTTTTCAGGATGCCGCGGCAGTCGATGTCGAAACCAGTGCCGTCCGAACGGCGAATGTCGCAGAAAAAACGCACGACGCGCCCGTGTGCGGGCCGCCACGGCAGAAGCGACATGGTGGAGGTATCCGGCACCAAAAAGAGCTCGCTGTCCGCCTCTTTTTCAAAGCCCATGATGCGCGAAGCATCAATGGGAATGCCGCCCTCGAACGCAGAAGCCAAAAGGCTCGGCTGAATAGCGATGATCTTCTGTCTGCCGAAAATATCGCAGAACGCCATTTTGATGAACTTAACGTCGTTATCTGTGATAAACTCTGTGACCTCGGACTCCGTATACTGCATGCCGAACCCTTCCTTTCTTTTTTAAAAGCGCGTTTCAAACATACAAATACGCGTGAAATCCGGTGTTGCCGTCTTTCACGCTGTACCTGTTCTTCTTTTCTGCCGCATTTTGAGATATTCTGCCAAAATACAGCGTATGCTGACCGCTTTTGAATATTATAACACAAGATCGGTGTATTTTGCAATAAGACAGAACGCACAATGTTTATCGCCAAAATACACCGTCGATTTATGCAAGAAAAGAAACCTTAATTTGCAGAGAATTGCAGGGGCAAAATCAGTTCGTCACATAGAGCTGCTTATACGGATTCTGTGTGTTCGGGCGCAGCACGTAGTATTCATCGCGCAGAAGGCTTTCGGCATCTGCACCGAACTTTTCCGCGTAGTTTTGAATGAGCGGCGCCGCAATCTGCATGTCTTCTTCGGTCGCCTTATGCGCCACGACCTGCTCTGGCAAATCCTTCGGCAGGTGCGCGGTGCGCAGATAAATGCGTCCGCCGTGCATGCCCGTGCCGCAGAAATTGCCGACCGGCTGGCGATCTTCACTGCCGATGCCGAGTACGATGATGATGCCACCCGCCTGATACTCGCCGAGGAAGCTGCCTGTTCTGCCGCCGATGACGAGCACGGGTACTTTCTCTTTATACTCCTTCATGTGGATACCTGCGCGGTAACCGGCATCGCCCTGCACGTAGATGGCACCGCCGCGCATGGCGTAACCTGCCGCGTCGCCCGTGCTGCCGTGAATGGTGATCTCGCCCGCGTTCATCGTGTCGCCGGTCGCGTCCTGTGCGCTGCAATTTACAATAATATTTGCGCCGTCCAGATACGCGCCGAGCGCGTTGCCCGGCACTTCGTTCAAGATAATCGTACCCTCACTTTGCCCTGCGCCGATATAGCGCTGGCCGAGTGCATATGTTTTCTGTTCCATGTTTCTCCCCCTTACTGCTGCTTTGAGAGCAGGTCGCGGCGCGTACGGGCCGTGAATGCCATGAGCTGCGGCTTTTCGCAGATCAGCTTAAAATCGATTGAGCTTAACGGCGTGCGATTACGGATAAGCGCCGTGTAGATACCGGCACGCGCCACGTCGCCAATCAGGATATAGCCCTTTAAAACATCATCTTTATAGAAAAGAATCTTGTAGTTTTCGCCGTCACGGTGGACGTAGGTCTCGCCGTCATACGTGCCTGCAGTGATGATGTGCAGCCCCATGAAGCCGATGGCATTCATCGGGATCGCCCGGTCAAAGCTCGCTTTGCCGCCCGCCATATTGATGCCGGCGGTATTGCCCTGCATATAGGCGTTCGGCAACAGCGCCAGTACGCGGTTGACGCCGGCGGAAATATCGAAGCTCTCCGCGCAGTCGCCTGCGGCGTAGACATCGGGCAGTGTCGTTTTGCCGGTATCATCCGCCGCAATGCCGCGGCGCACCTCGCCGCCTGCATCTTTGACGAGCGAAGTATTCGGGCGCACGCCGACCGCAATGACGAGCACGTCAAAATCGACCGTAAGACCGCTTTTGAGTGTGGCGGTCGTGCCCGCAAACTTTGTGGCGGTATCGCCGAGGTGGAACTCGATGCCCTGCTTTTCAAGAAAATCCTTGACGATAGCGGAGCCGGTCTCATCGAGGATGCTCGGCAGCACGCGGTCGGCAAGGTCGACGACCGTGATGGATTTCACTCGCTCCTTGATGCCCTCTGCGCACTTTAAACCGATGAGGCCCGCGCCGATAATCAAAACACGGCTGTCTTTTGTAAGGACGCTCTCCAGTGCGTGTGCGTCATCGAGCGACATGAACGTGAACTTTTCGGGAACGGTATCAAGCCCCTCCATGGGCGGTACGAACGGCGTGGAGCCTGTTGCGACAAGGAGCTTTTCATAGGGTATCTCTTCCCCGCTTTTTAAGGTCACGGTTTTCTTTTCCGGGTCGAGCTTTGTGACGGTCTCACCGAGCTTTGCGGTAACGTGATTTTCTTCGTAAAAGCTGTTCGGGCGGTATTTCATGCGCTCCTCATCCGTTTTGCCCTGCAATAAATAGGAAATGAGCGGGCGCGCGTAGGTGTGGTGGTTTTCGGAAGCAATCAGCACGATCTCTCCGTCTTTATCTTTACTGCGGATGCCTTCCACGCAGCCGATGGCCGCAGTGGAGTTGCCGATGATTACATATTTTGCCATGGTGCTCAGTCCCTTTCCTCAAAGATGATGGCTTTGTTCGGACAGCCCTGCACACAGGCGGGCTTGCCGCCGGCGTTTTCGATGCACAGCTCGCACTTCTGCATGACGCCGGATTCCGAGGGCATCAGCGCGCCGTAGGGACATACCAGCACGCAGGTGTGGCAGCCGACGCACTTATTCTGGTCGATACAGACCACGCCGTCCTTTTTGGAAAGTGCGCCCGCAATGCAGCTTTTCACGCACAGCGGGTCTGTGCAGTGGCGGCAGGAAACCGCAAAGCTGACCTGATTGTCCCCCTCAATGCGGATGCGGGGGTGAATGGTTCTGTCCTTCAGCGCCTTGATCATGCTGGATTTTCCGGAGTTTGCAAAGGCGCAGTAATATTCGCAAAGATGGCAGCCGAGGCACCATTTTTCATCAACATATACTCTTTTCATGGTTACGCTCCCTTTTCTGCTTATTCGCCCGCGTGCTTGATGCCGAGAATCTGAAGCTCTTTTTCGTTCAGACCCACGCCGCGCAGCATAAGGCGGTTGCCGCGCAGCGCCTCGATGGAATTGATGCCCATGCCGCCCATCATTTCCTTAATCTCGTGCTCCCACGCGGTGACAAGATTCACAAGGCGCTTACAGCCGATGTCCGGGTTGAGGCGCTTCACAAGGTCGGGGCGCTGGGTTGCGATGCCCCAGTTGCACTTGCCGGTCTGACAGCTTCTGCACAAATGGCAGCCGAGCGCCAAAAGTGCCGCCGTGCCGATGTAGCACGCATCCGCACCGAGCGCGATGGCCTTGACAACATCGGCGCTGGAACGAATGGAGCCGCCGACGACGAGCGAAACGTTGTTGCGGATGCCTTCATCGCGCAGGCGCTGATCGACCGCCGCCAAAGCAAGCTCAATCGGGATGCCGACGTTATCGCGGATGCGCGTAGGCGCTGCGCCCGTGCCGCCGCGGAAGCCGTCGATGGCGATGATGTCTGCGCCGCTGCGTGCAATACCGGACGCAATGGCTGCAACGTTGTGCACCGCCGCGATTTTGACGATGACGGGCTTTTTGTAGTTTGAGGCTTCTTTTAAGGAGAAAACAAGCTGACGCAGATCTTCAATGGAGTAAATATCGTGGTGCGGTGCGGGCGAAATAGCGTCCGAGCCCTCTGGGATCATGCGTGTGCGGGAAACGTCGCCGACAATTTTTGCACCCGGCAGATGGCCGCCGATGCCCGGCTTTGCGCCCTGCCCCATTTTGATCTCGATGGCAGCGCCGGCGCTGAGGTAATCCTTATGCACGCCGAAGCGGCCGGACGCGACCTGCACGATGGTATTTGCGCCGTACTTGTAGAAATCCTGATGCAGACCGCCCTCGCCGGTGTTGTAGTAGATGCCGAGCGCTTCTGCGGCGCGGGCAAGGCTTTCGTGCGCATTGTAGCTGATGGAGCCGTAGGACATGGCAGAGAACATGATCGGCACGGAAAGCTCAAGCTGCGGGGTGATATTCGTCTTAATCTTACCGTTCTCGTCGCGCTCGATTTTAGACGGCTTCTGACCCAAAAACGTCTTCGTTTCCATCGGCTCACGGAGCGGGTCGATGGACGGGTTCGTGACCTGCGACGCGTTGATGAGGATTTTATCCCAGTAGACCGGCAGGGGCTTCGGGTTGCCCATGGAAGACAGCAGCACGCCGCCGCTGCTCGCCTGACGGTAGACCTCCATGATGGTCTCGCCGGACCAGTTGGCATTTCCCTTAAAGGTGTGGTCGGTCTTGACGATCTTCAAAGCGCGCGTAGGACAGATGGAAACGCAGCGGTGGCAGTTCACACAGCGGCTTTCGTCGGAGATCATCATTTTCAGCTCATCGTCGTAAGCATGTACTTCGTTGGAGCACTGTCGTTCACAGGCACGGCAGGCAATGCAGCGCGCGGGGTTGCGGACGACCTCGTACTGCGGATATAAAAAATCGATAGCCATTTATAGTAACCTCATTTCTCAGAGAACACAAACTCTTACTTTTTGCCCAGCGTAAAGGTGACAGGCTCGCCGCCTGCGGGTGCCCAAACCTTATCGAGCGTGGGCTGAATGACGCGGATGGCAGATTCTTCACTGGCAATGTAGACCATATCGCCCTTTTCGCCGACGACCATAGAACGCAGCTTTAAGCGGTCGTTGAGTGCCATAAGGCCACCCGTAAAGCCGACCAGAATGGAGAACGGACCGGTGACAAGCAGGCCAGAATACACATTGCGTAAATACGTCAGACGCTCGCGCTCCTCCGGGTCTTTGTTCTGAATGGTCGTCCAGAACGGTGCCGCGATGACGTTTGCGACCTCTTGCAGGGTGAGGCCCTGACGGCGTACAAGATAATCGAAAATATAGGTGATGACCTCGGTATCGGTCAAAAGGTTGCAGTTGTAGCCGTACATCTCAATGCAGCGGCGGTTCGCATCGTAGGACGAGATTTCGCCGTTATGGACAACGGAAAGGTCGAGCAGCGCAAACGGGTGCGCACCGCCCCACCAGCCGGGGGTATTCGTCGGGTAGCGGCCGTGCGCCGTCCAACAGTAGCCAGCGTATTCATCGAGACGATAGAACCGACCGACATCCTCCGGGTAGCCGACGGCCTTAAACACGCCCATGTTTTTGCCGCTGGAGAAAATATACGCGCCATCGATAAAGGTATTGACGCGGTTGACGCAGCGGGCGGTGAACTCGTCTTCATCGAGCTGGCTTTCCGCAAGCTTTGTGTGCAGCGGTGTGACGAAGTACCGCCAGATAAGCGGCTCGTCCGTGATCTGCGGAATCTTGCGGATCGGAATTTTGGAAAGGTTCACGACATCGAAATGCTCGTTGATGAACTTCTCACATTCCTCTTTTGCTTTTACATTATTATAGAAAACGTGGAACGCATACTGTTCCGCATATTCCGGGTAAATGCCG
>OGZL01002943.1_pt1 | contig 12167 bp, 10 predicted proteins | sample 1576761 | NCBI WGS metagenome assembly OGZL01 (sample SAMEA3541595, study PRJEB24748) | human gut metagenome | biome: human gut; feature: human-associated habitat; material: faeces | place: China | collected 2012
TTGCCTGCTTTAACTCCTTAACAAGCTGCCAGCCGTTAAATGCATCCAGGAAATTGATATATCCCGGCTTTCCGTTTAAAACTTTAACCGGAAGGTCACTTCCATCCTCCATATAAATTCTGGAAGGCTTCTGATTCGGATTACATCCGTACTTTAATTGAATTTCATTCATCTCTACTGTCCTTTCCTATCGGGTTTATCAACTGAAAATATGTCATTGCCTCATTTTTCACAAGCTTGCCATCTGGGTCTACTTCTGATGCTTATTAACGATTCTTGTCTCATATCTGCCGGTTGCAATATCAATATACCTCACAAACAAAGATACCTTATTCTCTTCATTAAGGCTGTTCCAGATCAGATCCGTATATTCATCAATGTCATCCATTACCTCTACAAGCTTCGGTTCTCCTTCAAAGCTCGGGAGCGGATTACCGTCATGCATATAGGTATGGATAAAACGGCCTTCTCCTGCAAGCGGATTATTATAATAGAAGGCAAAGCGGTTGCAGGCTTCCGGATTTCCGTTATCACTCTTCAAAATAGACATTGCATAACGATATTTTCCGTCCTTGATCTCCATGCTTCCGGAAATTCTGGGGGTATAATTCGGTGCATCCGGCTCAAATTCCCGGCTGCGCAGGGCCTGCTCAAAATTCAGTCCATTCCGCATCCCGTCATAAATGGTATCCGTCTGATCTCCATTTGTAACAATGGTATAATCTCCCAGTACACGAACCGGGGCATAGATGATAAGACTCGGATCCTCCAGCTTTGAGGGATCAAAGGCCTCCGTACGGATTCCATCCTCATATTCAACGAAAATCCGGTTACGGCTGTTGCTGCTTCTTCCCATGATAAAATAAGCAGTTACCGCTTTCTTTCCATCCGGTGAGATTCCAATCACAATTCCTCTTCCCGGATATGCATTCTCCTTAAGCTCCCTGTCCAGTGACAGTTTTTCCATTTTTGCTTCCTCCTTCTTAATTCCTTATTTGTAACTATTCAGAGCCATGCAAATTATGACAATATGGACGTTGTCAACCTGCGCCTTCGGCTTGCTTTCGCTAAGTGCTCTACATAAAAAATCTGGACATACACATGCGATACTGTGTTTGCCCAGACGGTCGGCTCTTCTTTATTCACATGCTCCCTGTAGGTGCCCCTACACAGATCACTCTGCTTCCGTCAGTCGCATGTCTAAGTTCATCATAAGGGATCTTTCTCAAAATTGCAAGCTGCACTTTTCAAAATGGACATAATGAAGTAATTCATAAGAAAATAGTCCAAAATTCATTATCTGCAATGAAAAGAACTGAAAACATGATAGTGAAATTGGACATATGAATGCGACAAGAAGCATATATGTCCAAAATCCAACCATTGCAGCAAAGAGATTGCTAATTCTTATAGCGAAAATGGACATATGGATGCGGCACGAAGCATATATGTCCAAAATCCAACCTTTATAGCAAAGAGAGTGCTAATTCTTATAGCGAAAATGGACATATGGATGCGGCACGAAGCATATATGTCCAAAATCCAACCATTGTGGCAAAGACATTGCTAATTCTTATAGCGAAATTGGATATAATGCAACAAAACTTGAAAAAATAGTCCAAAATCAAGTTCTTATAAAATAATGGAGCTTGCTTGTGAAAACTTTAGGAAGCACTTAAAGATAATAAGCAATAGGGCAGAGATACCGGATATATTTCACGACCGGTACATACACTGCCATGTCAAAAATTACCGGGCAGATGATGATCTGCAGCAGTATAAGTACAGGAAGTGCCGATAACATTCCCATATCTTTTTTCCATATACACATCGTACACGCAGTAAATAAAATGGATACCACAATGAGCAGAAGCATCTGCAAAATCTCTGTCACAATTACCATTCCAATTTCCGTTGCGGTTACAAATCCTGCTCCACTCGCCGCATCCAGCATCTCCGACTGCAATATGGTTAAGCAGGATAAGCCTGTCCCGACAAGCATCATCGGTGTTACCGCAGCCAGCATTCCGGCACACTCATAGCTGTGGCGTTTTCCCTTCTCCAATATTGACAGGAAATGCTGATTTTTCTCTTCCTTACAGGACGCTCCCGACAGATAAACCGTCAGAAAAATCATGCAGGAAATCACACCACGAATCAAATTTTCCATATCAGCCGGCTGACCTGCAATTCTGTTATGATTGCGGTTTTGATTACTGTTTTGATTGTGGTTTTGATTACTATTTTGATTACTATTTTGATTGTGGTTTTGATTGTGGTTCGGTTTCCCGATTTCCAGCCGGTCTGCGTCTCCTTTCTGCCCGTCGGAGCCGGGCTCTGCTCTTCTTAAGTCACTCCCCATTCCGGCATCCGTTTCCACATGAATCACTTCTGTATGGAAAATCGCATCACTGTTCAAATAATATTCATACCTCTCTGCCAGCATTGTCGAAGCTTCTTCGGAGCTCTGTCCGACAATTGTTTCTTGATTCTGCTGCAAAAGCTTTTCTCCATAAAGCTCCAGAACAGTTCCATATATAGTCTCTCGTACCGCCATCCCCTTCGTTGTAAAAGGAGTATAGACATAAGTAATGCTGTCTGCAAACGAGCCTTTCTCATACTGCTTTTCAAAATCCTCCGCAAACACAAATCCGCATTCCAGCTCTCCAGCCTCTACCGCCTGTTCCAGCTCTTCCGTGTCTTCATAAGTGGTAAATTGATAAACATCACTCTTTTGCAACAGACGGTCTGCAATGGTCTGCGTAATACCGAATGTCACGCCCGTAAGTCCGATTCTGCTGTTTTTTGCATCCGGGACATGGATACCTCCAATCACCAGAAGAAGCAGTACCAGAAACAGTATTTGCAGCCAGCAGATTCTGTGTTTCAGCCATAATTTCAGTTGGAGCTTATAATAAACGAATCCCTTAGGAGCTATTTTTATGTTTTCGCACCTACCCGCCCGGGCATACATATGAGCTCGGATATCGTTATGAGACTGCATCTGCGTTTTTGGTTCAGCCTGAATCCGGTTCTGATCCTGTACTGAGGCAGGCGTGTGCTTATGCATTAATACGCTTTCTGACATTTCGGATAAAATATACCCACTCTTTTCATTTCTCCAGGAAAGAAACCCTCCGGCTGCCATTCCCATAAACAGGAAAAATACCGTTCCGGTCACCGCTTCTTTGGATAACTCTCCTTCCAGCATTCCGGCTGTATATGCATTCCAGTATTTCATCGGCAGGAAATGGCTGATTCCGGCAATCCCTTTTCCCAGATAAGCCTCCGGAATCAGTACACCGGCTCCACTGATTGTAATTGCATTTACTGCAAAAACAAATACTGCTGCCTGTGAGCTGCTGCCTGAAAGCTCATATAACACATGAAAATAAATCGCTATTCCAAGACACAAGAGCAACAGGGCATACCATGTTGTCCCCTGATAAAATACGAAATACGTTTTGGTCCAACCGGCAATGCCGATTCCCGCAAAGTAATATAGGAGTCCTGTCACATACAAAAACTCTGTCATTACCAGAATCTTAACGACGGACTGTCGGATACTTCCTACGCCACAGATTTTCAGTTTATCCTCCACGGATCTGTTCCGCTTTCCATATAAAAATCCAAACTGGATTCCACACATCATAAGCAGAATCACAAGGCCTGCTGCGTAATAATACTCCTCAACTGATAGATTCCCCATGGACGAGAGCATTCTGGCAGAATATACGCTGTCTCTTTTCAACATCTGATTCACAAACAGATAAGCGATCGTATCACCGAGTCCTGCCCCCTGTAATTCGACACCATAATAAGAAGCCGTGTCCAATGCCGCATACACACCCGCTTCTGCGGTCTGCAAAAAGGATACTCCTGCCGTCACCAGTTCTTCAAATACCTGTGTGTTCTGCGCAGCATCCTTCGGAAAATAAATCTGTGCAGGCGGATTGATCCCTACCTGCACATCATGATAAAAGCCCTCAGGCAGCACAACCACCGCCTGAAGGGTTCCCTGCTTTAACTGCTCCACAGACTCCTGTTCATCCAGATAATAAAAATCACAGACCGAACGGACACTGTCCATAGAGGAAATATACTGTGTTGCCAGACGGCTGATACTCTCTCCCTCCGGAATTGCAATGCCAATATTCACCTTCTGAAACACCTGTGCATTCTGCATGATCTCGCTGAATGCCGCTACCAATACCGCCGTCAGAAGCAGGCAGGCGCAAAAGCTTCCTATGGACTTTAACAGTGTCTTCCATGTTCTTTTACATTCCACTATGAAAAAAGCAATCCACGTTTTCATCCGGTTTCCTTTTAGTATCCCAATAATCCATAAAGTAACTGATTCAGATCATCAAATAACTCATCATACTCCTCTTCACTGGCATTTCCAATATCAAAGGTTTCCCCCTTCATTGTGTCAATGACCACACCCTTAGTTACAGCAATATCCCCACTTAGGGTATAATCCGCCTCTCCCTCCAGGGCAAACTGATCCACAGTCAGTCTGATCTCCTTGCTTCCAACGGAAAGGATTCCGTTCATTTCAATCTTTTCATAAGTATTTTCCGATTTAATGTCATAAGCTTCTGTACTCCGGTTGTATGTCACCTCGACATGGTTTCCCGAAAAATCCACTGTAATGCTTTCCTCATCCCCTGCAAGCGTTCCTTCGATCGTACATACTACAGCACCGTTCACAAGTATCTCCATGTTCTGCGTCCGATAGTCCCCACCATGGAAAATCACCTGATAAATATCCCCTGCAGCTTCAAGCTCCACGCAGGCCAGTTCCTTTTGATACACATAAAACCGGATCGTTGCATCCTCCATATCCTGAATATCTGCAAATATCTGCTCCGTGTATTCCTCTGCGGACATTCCAAGCGCATGCAGCCGATCTGTCATCGCGGTCTCGACATATTCCTGATAAATCTCCCTGAACCGGTTCATATCCTCCCGTGTCACCAAAATCGCATATCCCTTGCACTTCCGGATATTTCCATCCACTTCAAACTGCCCTGCATCTGATTTTTCCACCTTCAGGGAACGGTACCAGTTCATCAGCTTCACAGCAGACTCTGTATTTTTGATATCGCCCGATGATTCACTGGAATAAATCATTTTCAGAACATCATCAATCGCCTGAAGATCCTCCGCAGAGGCTATTTCTGTCAGATATCCATGCTTTTCCTCTGTATAATTATAAGTAAACACATGGCCGTCTACCGATGGGATCTGAAGACGAACCTCATCCTCATCAATCTGCAGCTTATATTCGATTTCAGGAATATTCATCCATGCGCTGTTATATGCCATCGTTCCGGCAAGCTGTTTGTCTTTTCCATCTACTCCCAGCTGCGTGTACAATATGATTGAGCCGTCAGAATATTCACTTTGCATCGCAATCTTGATGTTGGACGTAACCGTGTAATCTTTTTCAAATCCTTGAAAATCCCTGCATGTATCATATAAATATCCGCCCTCTGAAAAGGTCTTTGCACATGCTTTTTCCACAGCTGTTCTCGGATTGGAAAGCAGCACTGCTGCTAATACAAAAGCAAGAATTCCAAGTAATACCACTACTCCAGCAATAATCGAAACGATGATTGCCATCTTGTGTGACTTCTTCGGTGACTGCTCTGTAGTTTCCTCTGTAATAAGTTCTCCTGTCATTGGATCAAATTTCGGCATTTTTCTTCTCCCTTCACCCTTACTTATCCGGTGTTATGATTTCTTTTCTGATTTCCTCTATGGTCAAATCTTCTCCCGTGAGCTCTGTGAGCTTCCCCTGCTTCATAATCAGACAGCGGTCACAGGAAAGAATTTCGTTTTCATCATGCGAAGTCAGCAGCACAATTCCATTCATGCTCCGATACTGCATCAGCCATTGCTGAATGTTATCCTTATAATATAAATCAAGTGCTGTTGTCGGCTCATCCAACAGCAGAATCGGCGGCCACTGTGCCAGTGCGCAGGCAATCGATAATCGTCGCTTCATTCCTCCCGACAGTTTCCGGACTTCTGTTTTCAGCAGTTCCTCCAGTTCAAAGGAGGAAAGCAGCAATTCCCGGTGCTCCGACTGCCAGACACCCCATAGCTTCAGATTATCCTTCACGGTAAGCTCCTCAATAAGTGGCGGCTCCTGCGGTACATATCCCACATACTTCCGGAAGTATGTGCGCTTCTGCAGCGGATTCTTTCCGAAAAAGGAAATTTCTCCAGCATCAGGCTGGATGGCTCCTGCCAGAATCTGCATCAGTGTTGTCTTACCGCAGCCGTTTTTTCCGGCAAGTGCAAGGCACTGTCCGCACTCAGCTTCCAGTGAGATATCATCCAATATGGTTCGTTTTCCATACTTTTTCTTAATATGTGAAACCTTGAGCATACATTTTCCTCTATCCTCTATCAACCCTGCATGGAAGCCATCATCTGCTCCCGGCGTGTTCTCTGAAGCTTCATATATTCTTCCTCACAGTGGTCAAATATCCCATCCTGCATAAACCTCTCATACCACTTTTTCCAGATCTGCTTAAGCTGTTCCTGATAAGGCATCCAGTCCTCCACCATCATCTCCCTGGTATATTCCTGGATGCAGCGATGATCCTCACGTGCAATCAGCATCCGCCCTCCCTTGGGACGGTCTTCATAGGATAACCGGCATCCCGTGTCGGTTAATGCTTCGCATTCTCCCATGGCATCCACTCCGATAAAGGTAAAGCACTTATGGCGCATCCTCACATAAAGCAGACTCCCTCCCGGATACCCGAAGGAATCAAGCGCGCAATTGCTGTTCATCAGCCAGTTCTCGATCTCTTCAGTATCAGGCTCTTTTTCTGACATGATTTCCTCTGTTTTTGCTTCTTCTATCTTTCTGTGCTGCATCCGCTCTGCTCCGGATATTTCCTTCCATGCCCGGATTCCACGGATCATATCCTCCGGAGAAAGAGAGCATCCCATGGACCTGCAGCAGTTTCCCTTACATTCTTTGCAAATTTCCTCTTCCGTTTTTGCCATGCCTGTCACCTCATCTTATTTTTACATCATAGCCTGTTACCGGAAACCTTGCAAGTATGTTTACACGGTTACATTTAGTAACAGTTCAGAGAACCGTATTGAATTTGCATTTATTATCTTATAAAATAATGCTATCAGGGTCAAAAGCTGTTCGTACTTGCCCGATAAATTTCTATATAACAACAAAAGAAAGGAAATACACCTATGATTAAACACATTGTAATGTTCAAGTTAAAAGAAAATGCCGAAGGAAAGACGAAACAGGAAACCATCGAGGAAGCTAAGAAGCGCCTTTCCGTTTTTGAAGCAGAGATTCCTACTTTAAAGAAGCTTGTTGTTGCCATCAATGATGAAAAAGCTGCCGAAAGCAACTATGAACTGGCTTTAATCTGTGATTTTGATGATATCGAAGGCCTGAATGCTTATCAGATTCATCCTACCCACAAAGCCTTTGGCGCATTCATCACTCCGTTACGCGAAAGCCGCGCCTGCATCGACTACGAATATTAATTTACGAAATCATAAGTAACTATTCAGAACCACATTCGCAAAATCGCTGCTACGCAGCTTTCCTTTTGCTCATGTGGTTACTTCGCCATATAAATTATGCCAAATGTCCTTACGAATGCGAGCATTCGACGTCCATATTGTCATAATTTGCATGGCTCTGAATAGTTACATATTCTACTTCTTCATTGATCCGTTCTGCATGCTCCTCAAAGGACTGGTATGCCTCATCTCCACGATGATCCGGAAGCTCTACCCACTGCTTCAGATCGTCTCCCAGAATTTCTGTAAATTTACAGCTTCCCCAATAATTGAGGTGGGAAGCATCGTTCAGATCTTCTTCCACATTTAATTCCATTTTCTGATTATAATCGATCAGCTCAACACCATACTCATCTGCCACCATACGGATTTGCCGATACGTCTCCTCATCCTCAGGAGCAACTGCATAAGGTGCCACAATCAGAATCAGCTTTGCATCCTTCTTCTGCATATAATTCATGATCTTCCGCAGATATTTTTCTGACTTTGGTGTTAAGCCGCCCGGAACCCCCGAAGGATCTGCTGCCTCTTCTGCTTTGATATGCTTCCAGTAAGGAGTATATCCCTTAAAGCTCTGCAGCTGATTCTCATTCCAGAAAAGCTGCGTGAAGTCCTCAGCCTCCAGTTCATCATACCTTCCATGATATACTGCAAAAGAAGGAAAATAATTAAGAAAATATTGCGGCTCTACACTGGCACAGAGCATGGCAAGTTTATTCAGGGAAAATTTCATTCCATAAATATTTTCTGAAATCCAGGTATACTGATAATCCTCTTTAAACCGTGCAGGCGCATACAGATCCAGCACCACAACCTTCGGATCCTGATACTTGTAAAATTCCTTCAAATAATAATAGGTCATCCATAAGGGCTGCTCCGCACCACTATAATCATATGCTGCAATACCATACTCTTCCCACAAAAGGGCCGTATTCACATTACAATGAATATGACTGGTTCCCAGAAAAACTGCATCAATGCTGTCTTCTGATTGAAAATACAGTCCACGGTTCTGATTAATACCATGATCCGACTTGATCTGTAAAATATCTGACAACACAGAAATCCCAAAAATCAGTGCGAATATCGCCAGAACCCGGATCACTATTTTTTTATCTTTAAATTTTTTAATAAAACTGCTCATTTTATTTCCCATTTATATCTGATACCAGATACCCTTCACCTCTACAATTCCTTCCATCATCCATCGCACTATCTTCCAGTCTTCACGATGCAATACCATTTTCAGACAAAATCGTCTTCTAAAACTGCATATAAATAAACTGTCCGGTATCATATCCCGGTCCATAAATTCCAAATACAAACAGAATCAGAATCATTACAACGAAAAACACATAACGCACTCCTGAGCTTTTTTGCTGAAGAAGCTCAGGAAAAACAACTCCCTTACGGGATGACACCCAATCTCCGACACTAACCATCACAATTCCAAGGAATGCCAGCCAGAATTCAATATTTTTTTCAAAAACAGTGAGAAACATTTCATTCCAATCCGCGAACTGCAGATGCATAGGTATAATTCCGGACAGATACCGCAGTGCAGCACTGGCACTTCCCGCCCGGAAAAAGATCCATGCAAAGGCCGCAAGCAAAAACACACCCGCTGCCTGCAGGAAGAAAACGCATTTTCCTTTCTTTCCGGGAACCATCTTTCCTGTTTTCTTATTCCGGTCTTTTTTCACCGCTTCCATCGAAGTATAAAAGCCATGAATCAGTCCCCAGGCAATATAGTTTAAGCCCGCTCCATGCCACATTCCGCACACCAGAAATACGATCATATTGTTCATGACCTTACGGACAATTCCCTTTCGGTTTCCTCCAAGCGGAATATATAAATAATCCCGCAGCCAGGAGCTTAAGCTGATATGCCATCTGTGCCAGAAATCGGTCATGGACTGTGCCGTATAGGGCTCTTTGAAATTCATTGTCAGATGAATTCCAAACAATTCTGACAGTCCGACTGCAATATAAGAATATCCTGCAAAGTCACAATAAATCTGGAACGTGTACAAAACCGCGCCCAAAATCAGGAAAAAGCTGTCAAAGCCTCCCGGATTATTGAAGATGCGATCCACCATCGGCATCAGGCGGTCTGCAATCACAATCTTCAAAAAATATCCGTATAAGACATACGACAGGGAAACAGAAATCCGTCCGGTATTCCAGAATGTTACCTTACGGACATTTTGTAATTGTGGCAGAAAATCGTGCTCCCGCTCAATCGGTCCACTGACCAGCTTCGGAAAAAAGGAAAGCCACAAAGCCAGATTCCAAAAGTTCCGTTCTGCCTTTGCGTTTCCACGATAAATATCCACAAAATAAGAAATGATCTGAAACAGATAAAAGGAAAATCCAATCGGCATCACGAGCTGCGTCAGAATGGATTCCGGCACCTGGATGCAGAAACGGGTACAAAAATAAGTCCCAAACTTATAAACGGTAATCCATAAAACACAGAATCCCACAAGCAGGAACAACAGCCATTTTCTGCTTTCCACAGGTTGATCGTTTTTTGGATTTGCAGGTTGTTTTTTTAAGAAGCTCTCCTTCCTAAGATCCCTATGCCACTCCAGAAGGATTCCTCCCAGATAGCAATACAACATCCCTGCAACTAAGATAAACAAAGACCGGATATCCAGATATGCGCACCACAAACAACTCATCAGACAGAGAAATGCAACACGCCACTTTCCCGGCAATAAGTAAAATAAACCTAATGTAATCACGAAAAAAGTAATAAAAAAGAATGATACGAACAATTTCCTATCCCTATCGACCTTTCCTCTCATTTTCCGTTCACATAGATTATCGCCATCTTTTCACAGAAATACCATCACATGTTCCCACTTAAGGAGCTATGAGAAGCTATCTCTTTAAAAGCTTGGATTTAACAATCAATTCGCCACTCTCAGGCGTTCACGATATTTGATGTTGTTTATTATACCTTATTTCCCGGAACATATATACATGAATGCTAAAAATTAAGTAATAATTAAGAATCAGCTGTTTTTATTTCCAGAGTAACCGGATCAATCTGAATTCTAAACTGATCAAGATCCACTTTCCCATTTTCTACGACAACTCCATCTTCCACAAGCCGTCTTGCCTGTTCACCCTCTCCTCCAAAGGCAAATGCTCCGGATAGCTCTCCCTTCGAATTCACCACGCGGAAGCAGGGAATATTTTCCGGATCCGGATTCTTATGCAGGGCATTTCCCACTGCCCTTGCCATCTTTTTCTCACCTGCAAGCTCCGCAATCTGTGCATAGGTAGCCACATGCCCCTTCGGAATCTTCTTTACTGCTTCATAGATCCGCTTTTTCGGGCTGTCCGTAACAATTTCATAGCTTTCTGCAATCATGCGCTTCACATCCCCCTCTGGAATGGTTCCATCCAGAATCAGTGTATTCCAGTGCTCTTTATTCTGATGATATCCAGCTACAACACTTCCAGGATATGCACTTCTCCAAAAATCCTTCCACTGTGGATCAAGCTTTACATTGATATTCAGGCAGCCTTCTCTTTCATATGTCCATAAGAAAACCTTTTTACTTCCCTTCACCCGGACCAGCTGCCAGTTCGGATCATGAAATGGCGCCTCCTGATAGGTCAGTGGAAAGGATAAGCCATACTCCAATACCTCTTCACGTGTCATACCATCCTCCTATACTCCTCTGTTCAAACTCTCAATCCGTATTATCACATTAATCAATTCCATATCTCCAACATCACCTTTATTTGAATCTCACTTCAATGTCCTTAAATAATCCTTTTGCTCCTTCGTAATCCGGTAGCTTTCAACCGCCTTCCGGATCGTCTTGCGGTGCACCCAGTCAGGGAGCCTGCGCTGCTCGATATAAGGGATTGCTGCATCCCATTGCTTCGCAAGGGCCGTAGCAAAGTACCATGCAATCACCATTTTCACATAATATTCTTCCGAAGCTACAGATGCCGCAAGTTCCAGATATTCCGGTTTAAAATCAGCATCCAGATACAACGCCATAAGCAGGTCGATTCCATAGCGGATCGTATAAGTCTCTTCCGAAGCAATCCATTCCTTTATTCGGGGAAACAGCTCCTGCTTATGTTTTGCAAAGCATTTCGGTGCCGGCAGATCACAGGTTGCCCAATTGTCAATATAGGGAACAAATCTTTCCACTTCTGCCAGACATTTCTCATAGTCCTTCTCTGCAGTAATCAGCATCATGTGAAGATTGTTTTCCTCATAATACTGATGTGGAAGCTGTTGCAAAAACTCTCTGGCTTCCGGCTTCTTTGCAAACTCTCCCGCAAACCTTCTTAACACCGGAATCCGGATTCCAATCACCGTTTCCTTATTGATATCCGGCATGAGCTTACTGTGAAACTCCCGATACGTTTCATCCTGCAGGGCAAATAACTGCTGCTGTAACTCGGTCATGCTTTTCCTCCGTCAAATACACAAACAATTCTTTTCGGTAGTAAGAAAAATGCTTAGAATATTGTTGTCAACATTCTAAGCATTTCCGATTTTATGCAGGTGGCCGGACTTGAACCGGCACGGTGTTGCCACCGAGGGATTTTAAGTC
>OGZL01002959.1_pt1 | contig 12119 bp, 12 predicted proteins | sample 1576761 | NCBI WGS metagenome assembly OGZL01 (sample SAMEA3541595, study PRJEB24748) | human gut metagenome | biome: human gut; feature: human-associated habitat; material: faeces | place: China | collected 2012
GTAACGGTGGGTATCCGTTCCCTCCTACCGGTCCGAAGGACTTTCAGCGGACAGCTCCCGGGCGAGTTTCACTGCTTCCTGACGCTGCCTTACACCAACCGGCAGCTCTCTGCGGACAGGGGTGACAATTACTTTACCCGTTCATCACCTTTATCAATATGTTTTTATATTAGACCTCTGAGCCGCTGTTGTCAAGACTTTTTTTAAGGCAGCGCCGGGCATACTGCACCGCAAACAGATTTGACAAACCTTCTCCAATATAGTAAAATAACACTGTATACAGGAAAACGCTGTTTTCCTGAGCACATCTGTTAAAAGCTGTGAAGAGAAGAGTACGCAGTGAAGTACGTCAAAGCGAGTTCCGGGCGGTGAAAGCGGAACGCGGAGGGCACTGCCGAACATGGTCTTGGAGCTTCGCACCGAACTTACTTTGTAATAGTATGCAAGGCTGCGGCGGCAAAGTCCTGCCGTTATCGAGGACGATGGGTAGCATCCTACCCGCTGAGGCGCCTTTCCGCGAGGAAGGCGTAAAGCAAGGTGGTAACACGGAAGGTTTGTCCTCCGTCCTTGCAGTGGCAAAATACAGGCCATTGCAGGAACGGAGGATTTTTTGTTCCCTGTTCCCTGCTGTCACGCATAAAACATATTTATATATGTAAGGAGAGAATACACGAATGGACAAGAAACCCTATTATATCTCAACGGCGATCGCCTATACCTCGGCGAAGCCGCACATCGGCAACACCTACGAGATCGTGCTGGCCGACGCTATCGCACGCTACAAGCGCATGACCGGTTACGACGTTTATTTCCAGACCGGCACGGACGAGCATGGTCAGAAGATTCAGGAGAAGGCCGAGGCAGCCGGCATCACGCCGCAGCAGCATGTTGACAAGGTTGCCGGTGAGGTTAAGACCATCTGGGACCTGATGAACACCACCTATGACAAGTTCATCCGCACCACAGACCCGATGCACGAGAAAAAGGTGCAGAAGATCTTCAAAAAGCTGTATGATCAGGGCGATATTTACAAGGGTGCGTACAAGGGCAAGTACTGCAAGCCGTGTGAGTCCTTCTGGACCGAGAGCCAGCTGAAGGACGGCTGCTGCCCGGACTGCGGCCGCCCGTGCGTAGACGCCGAGGAGGAAGCATACTTCTTCCGCATGAGCAAGTACGCCGACCGCCTGATGAAGCACATCGAGGAGCACCCCGAGTTCATCCAGCCGGAGAGCCGCAAGAACGAGATGGTAAACAACTTCCTGAAGCCGGGTCTGCAGGACCTGTGCGTTTCCCGCACCTCGTTCAGCTGGGGCATTCCGGTAGACTTTGACCCGGGCCATGTTGTTTATGTTTGGCTGGATGCACTTACCAACTATATCACCTTCTGCGGCTACGATCCGGACGGCAACCACGATGAGCACTACAAGAAGTTCTGGCCGGCTGATGTGCACCTGATCGGCAAGGATATCATCCGCTTCCACACCATCTACTGGCCGATCTTCCTGATGGCGCTCGGTGAGCCGCTCCCGAAGCAGGTATTCGGCCACCCGTGGCTGCTGGTCGGCGACGGCAAGATGTCCAAGTCGCTCGGCAACGTTATCTATGCGGACGACCTCGTCCGTCTGTTCGGCGTGGATGCCGTTCGCTACTACGTTCTGCACGAGATGCCGTTCGCAAATGACGGTGTGCTCTCCTACGAGCTGATCTGCGAGCGCATTAACTCTGATCTGGCAAATGTGCTCGGCAATCTGGTCAACCGCACGATTGCCATGACCAAGAAGTATTTCGGCGGCATTGTTCCGGCGCCGACCGCACCGGAAGCGCTTGATGACGAACTGAAGGCAGTCGCACTCGGTCTGCCGGCAGCTGTTGAGAAAAAGATGGACACCCTGCACGTTGCAGACGCCATCGACGAGGTATTCGCACTGCTGCGCCGCTCCAACAAGTATATCGACGAGACCATGCCGTGGGCGCTGGCCAAGGACGAGAGCAAGAAGGACCGTCTGGGCACCGTTCTGTACAACCTGCTCGAGGCCATCCGCTTTGCCGCTGTTGAGCTGAAGCCGTATCTGCCGGACACCGCGGACAAGATTTTCGCACAGCTGGGTGTTGAAAACAAGGGCGTTGAGAGCCTGACCTCGTTTGACGGCATGCAGCCGGGTCAGCCGGTCGGCGAAGCCTCCATCCTGTTCGAGCGCATCGACATTCCGAAGAAGCTCGCTGAGATCGAGGAGGAAAAGAAGGCTGCCGAGGCCGAGCAGAAGCCTGCAGTTGAGTTCCTGCCGGATATCCCGTTTGACGATTTCTGCAAGGTCGATATGACCGTGTGCAAGGTCCTCGCGTGCGAGAACGTCAAGAAGAGCAATAAGCTGCTCAAGTTCCAGCTGGATGACGGCTCGGGCACGCCGCGTCAGATTCTGTCCGGTATTGCCAAGTATTACAAGCCGGAGGAGCTGGTCGGCAAGACGGTCGTCGCCGTTACCAACCTGCCGCCGCGCAAGATGATGGGTCAGGAGTCCAACGGCATGCTGCTCTCCGCCGAAAAGGACGAAAAGCTCAACCTGCTCATGCTGGACGACTCTATCGCAGCAGGCTCCAAACTTTGCTAACTGCGTAACAGAGTGGAGAGTGAAGAGTTGAGAGTGGAGATTCACGTTCTCTTCACTCTCCAATCTCCACTCTTCACTCTATAAAAAATTCTTCTATCAATTAGATGGGAAGCGAATAAAGTGGCAAGAGGGCGAAATGCAATGTGGATCATTTATGCGCTGCTCTCTGCGGTATTTGCCGCACTGACAACGATTTTAGCCAAAATCGGCGTGGAAAACGTGGACAGCACGCTTGCTACTGCTATCCGAACCGCTGTGGTGCTCGTGATGGCATGGGGCATGGTCTTCCTGCTGGGAAAACAGGGCGGCGTAAGCGCAATCGGCGCCAAAAGCTGGGTATTCCTTACCCTGTCCGGACTGGCGACCGGCGGTTCGTGGCTGTTTTACTACAAGGCCCTGCAGATGGGCGAGGCCAGCCGTGTGGCTCCGATCGACAAGCTGAGCGTTGTTATCACGATGATTCTGGCGTTTGTTGTCCTGCACGAGACCGTGACGGTCAAGGGCGTGATCGGCGGCATTCTGATTGCGGCAGGCACGCTGTTTATGATTCTGTGATATATTTTAAGCAAAAGAGTTAAGAACAGAGTGGAGAGTGAAGAGTGGAGATTTATGTTCTCTGCACTCTCCACTCTTCACTCTGTTATTGAGGGTTTTACATGCACAAAAAATACTTCTTTTTTGATATTGACGGCACGCTTTCCACCGGCCTCACCACCATGATGCCGGAAAGCGCAGTAAAGGCACTGGCGCAGCTTCGTGCGAACGGCCACTTTACCGCCATTGCGACCGGACGGCTGCAGGCATCTGCAGCAGCCGTTGCCGCGCGCTACGGCTTCACGGACATTGTAGCGGACGGCGGCTGGAGCGTAACGCACAACGGCGAAATTGTCGAGATGGAGTCGCTGCCGGCGGCCGACTGCATTGCGCTGATCGAGCGGCTTGAGCAGGCCGGTATTCCGTGGGCGGTGTCGCCGGAGAATGAGAAACTATGCGTAACAACGGATAAAAATTATCTTCCGTATGCACCGGAGAACTACTTCCCTGTTCTGTGGGACCCGCATTTTGATTATCACAGGCTGGAGCATCTGTACAAGGTTTACTACGTCTGCACGCCTGATGAGGAGAATCATATTGACGCGGGCGGTCTGCCGCTTGTGCGGTACAATCCTCATGTGATTTTCGTTGAACCGAAGGAAAAGCAGCGAGGTATTCGCTATTTTCAGCAGCTTTTATCCATTCCGGATGAGGATATTGTGGTGTTTGGCGACGGCATGAACGACATCTGCATGTTTGGTCAGGGATGGCTGTCGATTGCGATGGGCAATGCCCGCGCCGCGCTCAAGGAGAAGGCGGATTACATCACGACCGACGTGGATAAGGACGGACTTTGGAACGCCTGCAGGCATTTCGGCTGGATTTGAGGAAGGTTTACTATGCTTTTTGATACACATGCACACTATGACGATGAACGGTTCGACGAGGACCGCGATACGCTGCTGGCTTCCATGCCCGAGAACAATGTCGGCCTGATTCTCAATCCCGGCTGTGATGTGGAAAGCTCGCGCAAAGCGGTCAGCTACGCGAATAAATATCCATTTGTATATGCGGCGGTCGGTATTCACCCGGAAAACATCGAGGACGGCTGGGAGGCTGACCTGGAGACCATCCGCGCACTGGCACAGAATGAAAGCAAGATCCGCGCCATCGGTGAAATTGGTCTTGACTATTACTGGGAAAAAGACGAGCGTGCGCGTGCGCGGCAGCAGGTTGTATTTGCCCGCCAAATGGAGCTGGCGCGTGCACTGCACCTTCCTGTCATCGTGCATGACCGCGATGCGCACGCCGACAGCATGGAGATCACCCGTCGGTATCCGGATGTGATCGGCGTGTACCACTGCTATGCCGGTCACGTCGAAATGGCACGCGAACTGCTGAAACTCGGGTATTATCTGTCATTCACCGGTGTTATCACGTTCAAAAATGCCAAAAAAGCGAAGGAAGTCATTCGTGAAGTGCCGATTGAGCGATTGATGATCGAGACCGATTCGCCCTACATGGCACCTGAACCGTTTCGCGGCCGCCGCAATTCCTCGCTGTATGTGCATCGCATGGCTGAGACTATCGCGGAAATCAAGGGCATAAGTGCCGCAGAGGTTGAACGGATTACAACCGAAAACGGCAGACAGCTGTTTGGTATTTCCGGGTAAGATAGAGCAAAACAGGGACAAGAGGTAAAACCTCTTGTCCCTGTTTTGTATGGTGGAGACGGTGGGGATCGAATCCATGACCTCATAAACACAAAACAAACACCAGAATAAGCACCGGATTTTCCGCAGCAAATCACCCGCTCGAAAGTGTTTATTTTGCACTGTAAACAGAGTTGAATACTCGCCGTCAAACTGTTTGCCGAACGGGCAAAACGCGCACAGCGGGCATTACAGCCGCCGCATGGCTATGCTGCTCTCATCAGCAAGCAACGGCAGAGTAAACCAAAATCAACCGTTGTCCCGCTCGCCAGCAAAGCAGCCGCCCCGAAAATGGAGCGGCTGTTCTCGCCAGTGCAGCTATATTCTGAAAGCAGGTTTCCGCAAGTAAAAACCCAAGTTTCACCAAGCCGAAAGCTAAGTTTTGTTAAGCTACAGCCCTTCACCCATCTATAAACCTCTGATGCATTAGCATCCCATACTCGATGAACAGAATACGCAGATTCTCCCACACATCCGCGCCCTCTTTGCCGCGCTCGACCTCATTGGCAAAGGCAAACTGAATCTGTGCGGCACGCTCCATCGGCGGGCAGGTGTCCCAGTTTACAAGCTGTTCCTTGAACACCTCAGCGTGTTCCTGCGGCAGTACGCCGCTGCGGTAGCACCGGTAGATCACTGTCAGGGCAATGTACGCCGCCCGCTCGGTTTCCGGCAGGTCGGGCGGGATTGGCTGTTCCGTGTACGCCGCCTTGATATGAAAACGATTCAAATTATTTATCTCCTCCCGATCTCCATGAACGAGCCGGTTTCCAGTTCCAGCGCCAGCGTGACCGCGCCAACTGCGCCGTGCCGGTGCTTGGCAAGCGTGCATTCGACTGTCACCGGCTGACCCTCGTCCGGACGCTCTGCCCAGTACATATCCTCGCGGTAGAGCAGCAGAACGCCGTCCGCGTCCTGTTCGATCGCGCCGCTGTCGCGCAAATCGGCAAGGGATGGCTTTTTATCCTGCCGCAGTTCACTGGCGCGGTTAAGCTGCGCCAGACACAGCACCGGCGCGCCGAGATACCGTGCCAGCGCTTTCAAATCGCCCGAAATCGCGGTGATTTCCTCGTAACGGCTGTTTTTCCGTCCCTCCGGTTTGAGCAGGCCGAGATAATCAATCACGACCAGCCGCAGGTCTTTCACCTGCCGTGCCAGCGCCCGCACATCGGCAACCGAACACCGCGTCTGACGGTTTAGGTACAGCGGCTGACGCTGCATATCTCGCTCAATAGCGGAAATATGGGTGCTTTCCTCCTTGTCCAGCCTGCCCATCAGCAGCCGGTTGGACGGGATAGAGGCAAGCCGCGCAACCCGTCTGGCGGTAAGCTGCACCGCATCCATTTCGAGCGATACGAACAGCACAGCGCCGGTATTCCGCGCTGCCGTGTCCGCGACCTGCAAGGCAAGCGCGGTTTTGCCGCAGCCGGGACGCGCCGCCAGAATGTACAGACCGCAGTTGAGGAAACCGCCACCGAACAGCCTGTCAAGGCCGAGGATACCGGTCGGAACGCTGACTGAGCGGTCACTTTCGCGGAAGTCGTGGAAATCCCGCAGAGCAGCCGTGCTGTCAATGAGCAATGCGCCGCCCTGCCGGTCGAGTTCGTCAAGCACCTTTGCTGTGTCCCCGGTGATGCTGTTCGGCTCGTCACCCGCTCGCGCCCGTTCTGCGATGTTCTCGCCGAGTTGCGACAGGGTGCGCAGCCGTGCCGCCCGCTTGATGGCAGCGATGTTCTGGTCAAGCGCCGTACCGGCACAGGCGATGTTCATCAGCTCCAAAAGGTACTCGTTGTTCACGTCCTCGCGGTGCACCCTGTCGCGCACGGCAGGCGCGTCCAGCACTTTACCCTCTGCGTCCAGTTCGCGCGCCGCGTGGAGGATACAGCGGTTCAGGTCACCCGCAAGATCGGCTTCATGTAAGGCGGCCAGTGTCGCGCGGAACAGTGCGCCGGTATTATCACACAGGCAAGCGCCCAGTACCGCGTTTTCCGCGGTCAAAATGTCATTGTTCAACAGGAACAGCCTCCTTCGTTCCGTCCGATTTGGTGATGATCCTCAGCTTAGGCGTATCCGGTCGAGCGGGTGCATTGTTCTGCGGCGTCTCGTCCTCCCAGCGCCGTCCGTTGAGATAGCTTGATGCATACGGCACGAACTGTCCGCCATCCTTTAACCAGTCCGGCGACTGCTTTTGCCAGTCAAGCGCCGCAAGGATTTCTGCAAGCAGCTGTTCGTTCGGGTGTAATTTAGCGAAAGCCCTTTGCGCCTTGGCTTTGTCTTTCCGTTTCGGATAAGCCGCCCAGAACTGGGCGAATAAGTCTTTCTCTTTTTCCTTCTCCTTTTCTTTCTCCTTGGTATCGTTCGTATTCAATTGTATACCATCGCATACGGTCGTATCATGCTTATTCCAACGGGAATTAACGTTTTGACGGTTCTTTGCACAAATATCTGCGTATTTCTCCACATCACGATCGGTTTGACTTCGCATACAGGAGAACAGCATAGCCGTCGCAGACGCTGGCGCAAATGACGGAACTGCGCCGGTCTGCGCGTACTCCAGCAGCGCAAGAATCAGTCGTCCGCGTTCATCGTCAGGTAACATAGCAAGCTGTTCGGCATAGGAGAAATAAAGCGGCACATAAGCACGCGCCATTCAATCACCACCGCTCGTCCACCGGCCGAATCCCGCGCGCCGTCTGCACCTCATCCGCAGGCGGGTTTTCGAGATAGGCGCACAGCGCATCGAAGTTGAGCAGGCGGCGGTTTCCGTTGCCCACCGGAACGGACGGCACAGCGCCGCTTTTCACCAGACGGCGGATGAACGACAGGGAAACCGGCGTTTGCGGGTCGATGCGGCGCAGTTCTTCAAGCGCCTGCTGCGGAAACCGCATTCGAACAACACTCATTCCTGTACCTCCTTGTTCAAATCTGCAATGATTTCACGGATTTTCGCCTTTTCCGCTTCCGAAAGTTCGTGCCGCAGCCTGCGGGAAAAGTTGCTGTCCTGCATTCCCAGTGCCTCCGCAATCTGCCACAGCCGCAGTCCGGCGGACTTGATTTCCTGCCGAATATCTGAATTTCGCATGAAATACCTCCCTCACTATTGACTGTTCTTGTTGTTTCGGTTATTATAATAGCGAACAAATGTTCGATGTCAATAAGCCGAGCAGGAATATCTGCGTTTGTAAACCAATGCAGATACGGAGGGTGCGCCAATGTCAACAGATGCAGCACGCAAATACGAATTACCCATCTTTCGAGAACGCTTAGACGAACTGCGCGGGCAAATATCCTACGCGGATTTTGCAGCATTCCTCGGCATAAGCCGCGCAACCGTAGGCTTTTATCTCGCAGGAAAGCGCGTACCCAATGCCGCAGATTTGAAGAAGATCGCGGAGAAATGCCACGTTTCGACCGACTGGCTGGTTGGTCTGGATGCCGCGAAAACGCATGAGCAGTCCGGCTTTGCGGCAAAGCTCGGTCTGTCCGGTGAAACCGTAGAGAAGCTGGCAATTATGGAGGATTTATTCCGTGACCGCAACCTGTCCGGTGCGCTGGATGCGCTGCTTTCGTCCAAAGAGCTGCCTGCGCTGCTCGTTGCGCTCTCGTCCGTCGCAGGTGCGAAGCAGGCGCGTGAGCATACTCTGAAAGAACGGGCACTCGGCAATCTGAACGAACAGCAGGCATATGAAAACGGCGCGGACAGTATCCCGCTGTCACCGGCAGCGTACATCAATTACCGTTCTTACTGCGCGAAACAGTCATTTGATGCAATGATAGACGATATTCTGAACCGATTGACCGAAAAGGAGGACTGACCATGGCAACCATCAAGCAGCGCGGCGACAGCTACAAGATAACGGTTTCGTGCAGCTACGATCTGAACGGTAAACAGATACGCCGCCGCATGACATGGAAACCAGAGGACGGCATGACGGCACGGCAGATCAAGAAAGAGCTTGACCGGCAGGCCGTGTTGTTCGAGGAGAAGTGCCGAAACGGTCAGGTGCTCGATGGCAACATGAAATTTGCCGAGTTTGCGGAAAAATGGTTCGCGGACTATGCGGAAAAGCAGCTGCGGCCGACGACCATTGCGGGGTATCGGTGGGCACTCAAACGCACATTGCCTGCAATCGGACATATCCGGCTGGATAAACTGCGCCCGCACCATCTGATGGCGTTCTATGACAATCTCGCAGAGAGCGGTATTCGGGAAGATACGCTGTACCGGTGCAGCGTTGATTTCAAGGCGTTCCTGCGTGAGCAGCACACCACGGCGGTACAGCTGACCGAGCGGGCAGGCGTGGGTATTCGCACGCTGTACGGACTGAATAAGGGCAACCGCGTGAAAGCAGAAACCGCCCGCAAGATCGAAACGGCGCTGGAGCTGTCAAAGCCGATTTTCGAGCCGGTGGATGGTGACGCAGCCTTGTCGAGCAACACTATCTCGCATTACCACAAAATGCTGTCGTCCATGCTGTCAACGGCGGTAAAGTGGCAGTTGATCTATGACAATCCCTGTCTGCGTGTAGACCCGCCGAAAGTCGAACACAGTGAAGCGCATTATCTGGACGAAGTACAGGCGGCGCACCTGCTCGACCTGCTGGACGATGAGCCGATCGTATACCGCACCATGATTACACTGCTGCTGCATACCGGCCTGCGCCGTGGTGAACTCTGCGGTTTGGAGTGGGACGACATTAACTTTGACCTGTCGCTGCTGGACGTACAGCGCACCTCGCTCTATCTGCCGGAGAAAGGCGTATTCGTAGACGAAACCAAGAACAGCACTTCTCGGCGTGTTCTCAAGCTTACACCGGACGCCGTGCAGCTGCTCAAACGCTATCGTATGTGGCAGAACAGCGAGCGCCTGCGTATCGGCGACCAGTGGGCGGAGGAATGGGAGCAGCGCCCGCGTCTGTTCACCACATGGGACGGAAAGCCGCTGCACCCGTCAACAGTAACCGGCTGGTTCCATACGTTCATTGAGCGCAGCGACCTGCCGCCGATCTCCATTCACTCCCTGCGGCACACCAACGCAACGCTGCTCATTGCCGCCGGTACGAACCTGACAACTGTTGCGGCACGGCTGGGACACGCAAATTCGACTACCACCAGCAAGATTTACGCACACGCGATCAAGTCGGCAGATCAGGCCGCCGCAGAGGTCTTGCAGGATATTCTTCACCCGGTCAAAAAGCAGGCATAACAAAAGGGCGCTCCCAATGGGCAACTCAATAAGGGATTTATAATCCTGTAAAATATCGGCATAGTCGTAACTATCGGCTATGCCGTTTTTACGTTACTTGGAATATGTACTTCCCCCAATGAAGTTGAAGATAACTTTTATCTTCTTGGTATTCCTATCCCAAGGTTTCTCGTTTCCATATACATATACCTTCTCAATGAAGGTTCTGATGATTTCTGCATTTAGTTCCTTGATATCTGTGTAGGACTTAACCAATCGAAGGAAACTGTCTGCATTGGAAGATTTCTCTCTGGCTGCATCGATGATATGCTCCAACTCTGCCACACGCTCTGTAAGCTGATTCTGTTCAGCCTCATAGGTAGCTGACATTTTCATGAAACGCTCATCACTGATTTTGCCTTCGATGTTATCCTCGTAGAGTCTTTGAATGATAGTATCCAACTTGCTGATTCTGGCTTGAGCTTGTTCAAATTCCTTTTTACTTTCACGAATCTCACGTTCTACGGACTTAGCATTGGACTTTGTAACCAGTTCTATAAATTCGTCTTCATGGTCTCTTGCAAATGCTGTAACCTGCTGAATCATATAAAGCAGAACATTCTCAATATCTACATTCCTGATTTGATGGGAAGTGCAAGTATCCTTACCTCGTTTGCGATAGTTGGCACAGACCATGTACTCCTTATCAGGGCTCCATCCCTTGCCTCTGACTTGGTATAACTTTGAGCCACAATCTGCACAAAATACCATGCCGGACAATACAGGCATCTCGCCAAGAGGTGTAGGTCTGCGCCTTCCATCACGGATTCGTTTTACAGTCTGGAAGGTATCCTCACTAATAATGGCTTCGTGTGTATCTTTGAAAACCTGCCATTCAGAAGGGGCATTCCTAATAGTCTTCTTCAGCTTGTAGGATTTCTTCCTTGTTTTGAAGTTGACTGTATGTCCGAGATATTCTTGCCTGTCTAGGATATCAGCCACAGTTCTTGGCACCCATGCATAGGGTTCCTCTGTGGTAGGTGCAGTTGGATATAATCCGCTTTCCTTAAAATATGCAGAAGGTGTAAGCACCTTGTCATTTTCCAACTTCTTGGCTATCTGACTTGGGCCATATCCTTCAATGCATAACTGGAATATCTGTTTTACAACCTCTCCTGCAGGCTCATCCACAATCCAGTGCAGTTTATCCTCAGGATCCTTTTTGTACCCATATGGAGGTGTGGTACAGAGTGGCTTGCCGGATTCTCCTTTAGCCTTGAACACGGCTCTGATTTTCTTGCTCGTATCCTTGGCATACCATTCATTGATGATATTCAAAAATGGTGTAAAGTCGCTGTCCTGCTGATTAGCACTGTCAACGCCATTGTTGATAGCAATAAATCTAACTTCGGCATCCGGAAACGCAATCTCGGTATAGTAGACGACCTTCAAATAATCACGTCCCAATCGACTCATATCTTCTTGTGTCAAGTAGGGACTAAAAAAATTTTGAGAATTTACAAGCCGTTCATAGGTGGACAACCACCCGTGAACGGCTTGCGTTTTCTCTATGCTCTTTTGCCGTTCTTTGTGCGACGTTTCTTATACGCCGTCTCAAACGCCTCCATCATTGGAGTGACCGGAAGCTCGTTGTCAGGCTTGGACAGATACTCGAACCGGATGCCGTTCTCCCGGAACTTTCGCTCAAACCTTATGAAAGAGGAAGTGTCCCGGCTAATCCGTGAGGTGTCACGGGTGAGGATCGTACCGATGTCCTGACGCTTGGCTTCGTTCAGCAGGAAGTTCATGATACCTTCCGTATGGACGCCGGAGATGCCGTCTGCCGCCACAGCAGCAGCCACCTCATAGCCTTTGTCCTTCGCATAGCGTTCCAGCTCTTCCCGCTGGTCTGCTGCCGCAAGCTGATCCGCACAGGCAACGCGGATATAAAGAAATACTTTCATTTGGCTTCTCCTTCTGATGTAGTGAGGAAGTCCTTGAACTTCCAGACGATTTCTATGTTGTCAAGATCGTAAATGTAGACCGCAGAAATGAATGCGTGGGTCAGCTCATAGGTCAGAG
>OGZL01002960.1_pt1 | contig 12118 bp, 7 predicted proteins | sample 1576761 | NCBI WGS metagenome assembly OGZL01 (sample SAMEA3541595, study PRJEB24748) | human gut metagenome | biome: human gut; feature: human-associated habitat; material: faeces | place: China | collected 2012
AAAGAACTAGAAATGATGGAGATTCCACAAGAATTATATTCAATAATGGTGGGGGACCTGCCAAATGAAAAATTATGCATTGCAAAGGAAGACAAATGGCAAGTATATTATAGCGAGCGTGGTAGCAAAAGTGGATTGAAATTGTTTGAAACAGAATCAGAGGCGTGTGAGTTTTTTTTGCGAAAAATGAAAAGATATGCAAGAAAATAAATTGATAATGTATCCATATAATGACAACCGAAATTAAAACTAAAAAATTTATCAAAGATGCAGAATGCATTGCTTTATAGTAAAAGTTAAGAAGAAAATTGAGAGTCGACACCAGTTTCCAAAGAACGTGCGAAAAAGTATTAATTGGCTGATGGATTTAATTCGATGCAATGTCACAGACTCTGCCGAGTGTAAGTGTATTACTGTTACCTACAAAGAAGACATGATTTTAGTCAATAGATAATAAAATTTATGATTTGTAAAAATACATTGTTTACTTAACAACACTTGTTATGAAAACGATGTATTTTTTTACAATTAAATTGAGAAAAGCTAAATGACTGTTGACAAAAATAATTGATGATGCAATACTATTGTTTGACAATAATGTAAAGGAGATGGTGTTGTGTCGCGGGAAGATGATGTTGGAGCTGCGGGCGTTGGAGAAGCTGCGAAAGATAGCAGAGATGAGCTTGAAGACATTTTAAAAGCGCTTGAAGCTGGTGATTCTGACAAGCATGGACCCAATATGAAGATCATCATAGGTGTAATAGCTGGGATCGTATTGGTTTCAGTTGTGTTAATCATCATAATGGTTAATAGGAAATCTGTTGTGCCTGATTTTGTTGGGCACACAACGGCGGAGGCAAAACAAATTGCCAGAGAGGCTGGTGTAACGCTTGAGGAGAAAAAAGAATACAGTTCTGAGGTAGAAGAAGGATGCGTTATCTCACAGGATATAGCCAAGGGAATGAAGGTGAAACGTAAGGCTTCAGTTGGAATAACGGTCAGTAAAGGCAAGGAGATGACAGTTGTGCCGGAATTTGTTGGTGAAACCCTGGAGGATGCCAGAGCTATGGCTGCAGAGGCTGGTATAGAGCTTGAAGAAACTGAAGAATATAGTAAGGATGTTGCGGCTGGCTTGATAATTGAACAGCAGGATACACAGGGAACCAGCATAGAAAAGGGGAGTTCTGTAAAGATCACAGTAAGCCTGGGAGAGCAGACGGTAAAACTTCCTGACTTTGTAGGTATGACCTTGAATGATGCAACTATACAGTGTTCAACCCTTGGAATCACCTTTAGTACCCTCCAGGAGAATTCTGATACCGTTGATGAGAATGTGATCATCAGACAAAGCGTAAAGGCGGGAACGGAGATGACTGAAGATACTCAGTTGTATCTGATAGTGAGTAAGGGCAAGAAGACAAGCTCGTCTGTGGCTGCAAGCTCCGGTTCAGCAGGTGGTGGATCGGGATCATCTGGTGGTTCGGGAACAAATGAACAGGCGGACAGCGGAACATCAAGCGTAAATGAAGATGAGTTTATAACAGAAGAAGAAGAGTGGGGTGATTGATCATGAAAAAGGAGTTAAAGAGAAGGATAATTACAGTAATTGTAGGAGCAGTGATTATGTGTATGGTCAGCCTTGTTCCAGAAATGGTACAGGCATATGCTTCGACGAATGCAGTGTCGGAGGATGCTGGAATCAGGGCTGAATATAATGGTGACAGTGGGGTGCTGACATTGGATGTTTCCACAAATAAGGCGATGATTGACTTTGGACTGGAGGACAAGAAGCCGTGGACTAATTTCAATGTTATAAAGGTTGTAGTAAAGCCTGGAGTTACACATATAGGTAACAATGCATTTTCAGGATGTACAAATCTGGAGTCTGTGGTTATAGAGGGAGACGAACCTCTCACTATAGGACGAAGGGCTTTTTATGGATGTACATCTTTAAAGTCTGTGGAATTTTCGAAAGGAACTTTGTCGGTGGGGGCGTATGCATTTGCCAGATGTTCAAGTTTGAAGAATGTAGACATGTCTGGATCTCAGATATACGAACTTGGTCAGTTTGCATTTGGAGAGTGCTATAGCATAACCGATTTGAAATTATCAGAGTATACCAAGACACTGGGAGACTATTGTTTTCAGGGCTGTAACAGAATAAAAAACATAGATATTCCTGATAATTTGTCAAGTGTTGGAAATTGCGCTTTTGCAGGATGCGAATTACTAGAGCATCTGGATTTTTCAGAAAGACTTATAAAATTGGGAGACTTTTGCTTTATAGGATGCAAAAATCTTCAGTATGTTAGATTGTTAAGAAGACCGGCGGATGCTGATTTTGGAACGGGTCTGTTCAAGGAGGGAAATTCAACTGGAACATATCTGTATACATATGAGGCTGGTAACAACATATATACTCCGGATTCTGATGAGAATGTGATTATCAGGAGGGCTTATAGGTTTGATGAAAACAGTATGAATGTAAGTATTCCGGCTAAGAGTTATTCTTATACGGGAAAGCCTATAAAACCGGTAATTAAAGTTACGGATAATGATGGCTCTGTAGTAAATGCAGATGCATATGATGTTACATACTCGAATAATAAAAATGTCGGAACCGCTGTTATAAAGATTACAGGAAAAAATGAGAATATCGGCACACTCACAATGAAATTCTCAATAGTTCAGGCAGCATGCAAGCTTTCTGTTAAGAAGGATGGTAAGCAGGCCGCAAGTACATATACGCTTCTTCTGAACAGTCGTGGAACAGCATCTATGACCCTGGCAGCTACGACTTCAGGAAATGAGAAGATAAGGTACACAAGTTCAAACGAGAATGTACTCAAGGTCAATGACAGAGGAGTCATAACAGTCACAAAAACGGGTACAGCCAAAATAACAATATGCGCTAATAATAAGACAAAGTCAAATTATAAGCCATGCTCAAAAACAATCACTGTGAAGGTAAGAAAACCTCAGAGCATACAGGTTAAGAGTAAAAAGACACAGTATAATTATAAGAAGGGCGTGAAGAGAAGCATAGGAGCCTCAGCAAAGGGTGGAGTCAGACTTACATATAGTTCATCCAACCCTAAGGTTATTTCTGTAGCGAATAATGGAAAGATAACAATAAAGGGTGTTGGTAAAGCTATAGTTACGATAAAAGCAGGTGATAATGGTGTATATGAGCAGAAGGTAAGAAAGATTACATATTATGTAAGACCGGTGATGTCATCTGTGTCAATTGCCCATAACAGCAAAACACTTAAAGTAACAGTAAATAATCCTACTCCGAATTCAAAGGTTATCGTAAAAGTGTATGAATCGTCAAAGATGAAAAAACTATATGGTAAGCCACATATAAAAACTGTAAAGAAAGGCAAGAAAGTAGTTATTACTGTGAATGTATCAAAGTATAGCAGATACTATCCTGTAATTTATGTGAAGAAAAATGGCGTTGAATCACAGAAGGTTACAAATAGCAGAGGAGATATAAGGAAGTAAAGGGGGCATTTCAGATGACGAGAGTAAAAAAACTTATAGCGGCAGTGATGATTGTCTTGGCTATATGTTCATTTGGTATGGTGCAGGCACACGCTGATGAGTCGGATTCGACTGATGCGGTAAAAACCTATTATTGCATAGCAAATTATCCAGTTGGAGTAAGATTAAGTACATCACCAAACGGAAGAGCGCTTGCATGGATAACCATGACCGAGTCTGAAGCAGCGGATGCGTATGTGTATGGAAAAATAGATTACAGTGAGGATAAAGACGAGCTGAAGATACGTGGACTTACCGCACAGTCCATGAGACTCTACTGCGAAAAACTGGCCATAGGCAGTGAGCCGTGCAAAATAGACAAGATAATCTCATGTGGAGGCAGTATCATGACTCTTGAGGTTAAGTCTGGTTCATATCTAAAGTGCAATGAAGTCGTGGGGGCTCACCGTTTTGATATTGCTCCAAGCGGACAGGATAATAATGTGTACAAGCCTTCAGCCTTGAATTTGTCAGAGGACAGTGCTGAGGTGATCATTCCAGATGATAAACCATATGTATATACAGGCAAGGCGATAGCTCCGACAGTACAGGTCAAGTATGAGGGAAGAGTTATTGAACAGGGTACAGACTATAAGGTCACCTATAAAGACAATATTAATGCAGGAACACAAGCAAAGATTGTGGTGACTGGATGTGGAGATTATGGCGGAGAGATCCAGAAGGAATTTACAATTAAGCCTGCAAATGTGCAGTCTGCATCGATAGATGTGGCATCTTGTGTATATGACGGAACAGCAAAGTTACCAAAGGTTACAGTGAAGCTGAATGGTGCGGTAATGGGTACTGATAACTATAAGATTACTTTAAAGAATAATGTATCGGCCGGAAATAAAGCGGAGGCAGCCATAGAGGGTTGTAAGAATTTAACTGGAAAAGTAAGTAAGACATTTACAATTTCTCAGGCGGATATAACAAAAGCGACAGTGACATTAGCTGCTAATTCTTATACATATAGCGGAAGTTATTTCAAGCCTGCAGTTACAGTTGCGTATGGAAGTGCAAAGCTGAAGGCATCAGATTATACAGTACAATACGCAAATAATAAAGAACCTGGTACAGCTACAGTTACTGTTACGGCAAATGGTTCCAACTGCGTATCAGGAAAGAGAGTTGTAAAGAATTTTAGAATTGAAAAAAAGGTACCAGCGATCTCGTTCAAGAGTCCTATATCAACAACATGGCACAATGCAAATGGAGCACATGGCTTTGAGTGTGTTGCACCTAGTGATTGTCAGGGTACATTTAGCTTCAAATCAAGTAATCCTAAATTGCTTGCGATCAATGCGGCAGGTGGAAGAGTTCAGGTTATGAATAACAAAGCATTTGGCAGTGTAGTGATTACAGCTACCTTTACACCAAAGGGAGCGGATGCTGCACACTATAGTACAAAGTCTATCACCAGAACTATAAAAGTGGTGCCAAATATAGTTAAGATAGCGAAAACAGAATCTAAAAAATCAGGACAGTTATATATACAGTGGTCTAATAGCAAGAAGGAGTATAATGCCAGCGAATATAGGATATATTATTACGGCTATAAGAAAGACAGTGAAGACTGTGGACAGATGTCATTATACAATTCAAAGAGTAAGATAACGGGTACCAGTACAACCATAACCGGACTGAAGGCTGGAAAATATTATATTAAGGTTGTTCCTTGCTATAAGTCAGGCGGAAACGTGCAGAATGGTGCCAGCACAAGTGCTGTAAAGTGTGTTATTAAATAGTCGAAAGAGGAAATCTTATGGAATTTATGACTCCTGTGGATAAATATATGATATCGGGTGTCCATCGTATAAGAATAGGAAGTCTTGACGAGAATGAGATTGTGGTGAGAAGCCCGGAAATGATTGGTGTTCAGACCGAATTTGTGGAAAATGGAAATGGATGGATTATATGTGATACTGGCAGTCGTAGCTTGACCGTGGATGGCAATCTGGTACAGTCAGGATACAAGCTCAAATGTGGAGATATTATAGAACTCGGTGCTTTAAGGATAATATATTGTGTGCAGATTATCGGTGTGATTATACAGAACGACTTAAAAGACAGTATTATTGTCAATCTGCCATACTTGGATTCAGAGGCGCTTAAGTATGAGGATGTTCAGGAAAAAGACAGATTTTTTCACAGATCCCCCAGAAATACGAAGGAGCCGGTTATAGAGTCAGTGACAATTGAGAATCCACCGGCAAAACAGCAGATAGAAAAGAAGCCGCTCTTGATGGTTATAGGACCAACATTTACAATGATGATCCCTATGATGCTTGGAGGAGTTCTTGCTATGTACAGCTACAGATCATCAGGGAGCAATTCTGGAATGCTTATGTATACAGGTCTTATCACTGCTGCTGCATCTGCGGCTATAGGAGTGTTATGGGCCTTCATCAATATGCATTATGATAAGAAGAGAAATGCACAGGGGGAGCTTGACAGGAGATCTGGGTATGCCAGATATCTGAGACGGCAGATAAAACAGATAGCTTATAATCAGAACACTATAAAAAATGTGCTTGGAGATATGTACAAATCTCCTGATGTTATAACGCAATATACAGATCAGTCAACTGAATTGTGGAATAGGAACAGGAATCAGAAGGATTATCTGGTGGAGCGGGTTGGCCTGGGAACATTGGATGTGTCAGAGTATATAACTGTTCCTAAGATACGAATGGAACAGTCTGATGATGAATTGATACAGATCCCGGGTAAAGTAAAGGCTGTATATTCACGAATAAATGATGTTCCGCAGGGCGTGGATCTCGGAGCTACAGGTATAATAGGTATAGTTGGAGCGGGAGATAAGAGCAAAGCATTTGATGTGGCAAGAACCATGATTGCACAGATAGCAGCGAATAATTCTTATCGTGATGTAAAACTTGCATTTGCATTCGATTCTGAAACTGATAGCAGTGAATGGATGAACTATAGGTTTATGCCGCATGTGTGGCTCGATGATTATAGTGAGAGACTGATGGCGTCAGATAGAAGCTCAGTGGACGACCTGTTTTTCAGAATTATTGATATTCTGAGAGACCGGGAACAGAAAGATTATACTATAGAGAAGCGGCGGTTTACTCACATTGTGTTGTTTGTTGCTGATACTTCTCTGCTGGAAGGGCATGCGATAAATAAGTACATAACAACAGATGCACAGAAATATTCTTTCACAGTGGTAACCTTGGCTGATAAGGAATCGCAGTTGTTGAATGACACTACTTATGAGCTTATAATCGACAAACAGTTTTCGGGAATCCATAGGATGAAGACGGATGAGTATAGCCATGTAGATTTTGATAAGGTGACAGAAAGTCAACTGGCAGCTTTTGCCGACAGAATAGCAGTTATAAAGGTGAACGAAGATGTGGAGGCTGGCGGTATACCCGACAGCCTTACATTTTTTGATATGCTGGGAATACAAAGGCTGGAAGAATTGCGGGTTCTCGACAGATGGAAGACAAATAAAAATTACAACAGTATGCGGGCTGTCATAGGTCAGTCGGCTGGAGGCAAGGACTGTATTCTTGATGTACATGAGAAATATCATGGCCCCCATGGGCTTGTTGCGGGAACTACAGGATCGGGAAAGTCGGAGACGCTGCAGACATATATTCTCTCAATGGCGATAAACTACAGCCCTGATGATATAGGCTTTTTCATTATTGATTATAAGGGCGGAGGAATGGCAAACCTGTTTGATGGTCTTCCACACATGATAGGAGCAATATCGAATCTGTCAGGAAGTGCGATAAAGAGAGCTATGGTGTCCATAAAGAGCGAGAATATGCGAAGACAGAGAGTCTTCAATGAGGCCGGAGTGAACAATATTAATAATTATACCAAGCTTGTAAAAGCTGGTGAGGTAGAACTTCCGGTACCACATCTGTTTATAATAGTGGACGAGTTTGCCGAGCTGAAGCGAGAACAGCCGGAATTTATGAAGGAGCTTATAAGTGTTGCACAGGTTGGACGAAGCCTTGGTGTTCATCTGATCCTTTCTACGCAGAAACCAGCAGGAACAGTCGACGAAAATATCTGGTCGAATTCCAAGTTTAAGCTGTGTCTTAGAGTGCAGGATAAGCAGGACAGTAAAGAGATGCTGCACAAGGAGGATGCTGCTTTTATAACTCAGGCAGGAAGGGGATATCTGCAGGTTGGAAATGATGAAGTGTATGAGCTATTCCAGTCTGGCTGGAGTGGAGCTGAGTATCGGGGAGATGCGGTTTCTGGTGAAGATACACGAACTGCGATACTTTCAGCTTCTGGTTCGGAGATTATAAGAAAGAAGAAAATTGCCAAAGTGTCAAATCCGGCAAACAGCGTAACGCAGTTGGATGCGGTTAAAGAGTATTTGGCCAAGGTAGCAAGAGAAAATGGATATAACAGAGATTATAGTTTGTGGATACCACCAATAGCTAATCCTATATTTATAGACGATATAGATAATGAATATCCGATAAATAAATCAGATGATACATATTCATTGGTGGCAACTATAGGAATGTATGATGATCCATCAAGGCAAAGTCAGAAACCATATAGGATCGATATTGCGGATGCTGGAAATATTGCAATATGTGGAACGAATGTAAGTGGTAAAAGTACCTTTGTTCAGACACTTATTGCATCATTGATAACCAGATATAAAGCTTCAGAAGTAAATATATACATAGCAGACTTTAGCAATAAATCTTTGCGGTGCTTTGAACAGGCTCCACAGGTTGGCGGCTTTGTTAGCGAGGATGATGACGACAGAATTAGGAAGCTGATATTCTTAATAAACAGGATTATATCTACAAGAAAAAATATTCTTGGTGGAATAAGCTTCAACTCCTATAAAAAAGTTAACAAAAACGATATGCCTGCAGTAGTGTTCATAATAGATAACTATGCTGGATTTCGTGAAAAAACAGCAGAAATATATGATGATAATATGCAGAAGATTGTTCATGATGGTACTGCATATGGAATATATACGATTGTAACTGCAAATGGATTTGGTAATACGGGAATACCTGGAAGGATAGAAGACAATATATCTGAAACAGTGGCATTGAGCCTGAATGAAAAGTATATGTACTCATCGGTTCTGAGAACAGGAAGAGTGGAGCTTGAACCGGAAAATCTAAAGGGAAGAGGACTCATAAAGGTCGATGGAGAAGTAATGGAATTCCAGACAGCGATAGCTACGGATAGGTGCGATGATATGGAACGTATAGAGTTACTTCGCAATATGTGTGCATCTATGGCTGAAGGAGCTACTGAGGTAGCGGAAGGTGTTCCTGAAATTCCAGAAAAACCTACGTGGGAGATATTCAAGAGGCGTAATGATGTTGCACAGATGTGTAATGGATATATGCTGCCGATAGGATATGACAGTGTAAGTGCGGAGGGATATGGAATAGACCTTAGGAGAACATTCTGCTATACAATTACGGGCAGAGCAAGAACTGGTAAGAAAAATGTTATGCGGTTATTGATGAATGCAGCACTGATGAGAAATGCAGATATAGTTGTTATAGAACATGGTTCCAATGAGTTCAAGCTTGATTCGGAATTGTTGGGAGCAACGTATATAGATAGCGAAGCAGCACAGGCAGATTACTTTACAATGCTGGTTCCAGAATTTGTGGAGAGAAATAAGTTTAAAAATCAGGTAAAGGAACAAGGCTATGATGAGAATGAAATATATAGCCAGATGACCCGGTTTAAGGAAACATACATTTTTATTGCAGATATGGAAGCGTTTTTAAATACATTGTATTCGCCGAGTGAAGGCATTACAAGAATTGTCCCATTTATAGAGAATGTTGTAGAGAAAGGCGCTCTGCACAACATATTCATTATAGGGTTGATTGATACAGCAAGTCAGTCAGAATGTCGTGGACGAAAAGTATATGATGTTATGACTGGATATCATATGGGAATACAACTGGGTGGCAATTGTGCTGAAACTTCATTTTTTAATTTTACTAATCTATCATTTACAGAGGCAAATAAGATATACAAACCAGGTATAGGTATGATCCCACAGGATAATGATGATCGGAATGTATCGCAGATAATTATACCGTTATACAGGAGGCAGATAAAGCATGATTAAGTCCAGGTTGATTATGCCAGAAATAAATCAAGAATTTGATGTTCAATATAATGAGAATGCACAGGTTTGTGATGTGATAACGGATACTTTGGATGTTGTATCGCAGTATCTGCGAACAGGCTATGTGAATCGTGAGCACTGGGTATTAGTGTTACCGAGAGAAGGCATGGTTATGGATCCAGATAGAACCTTGAAAAGTTATCATGTTGAAAATGGCGATAAACTGATACTCATGTAGATGAGGGATGTGTGATGTTAGTATCGTAAAGATACTTGACAAGTACAGGGGGGATGAAAATAATGGGGAATAGAGGCGTGCTTTTATATGTAGACTTGGGCAAGCTTGAAGATGAACCTTACAGATTATCAAAGATATATGATACACTTGGACAGTATATTGATGATATCAGACGTCAGAGAGATATAATATACATAAGCAAGATGGCGGAATCCCTGGATATATCATCCCTGGACAGATATCGTGCTCAACTGGTAGACGAATATGATCGGCTTGGAACTCTGAAGAAGATTCTGGATGAGGCATACGATCTGTATAAAGAATGTAATGAAAAATTCGAGACATCTGGACAGACTCTATGCAACCTATATGCTGAAACTCCATGGTATGAGACCAGTGAAGGAAAGCTGGCTATAGGCATAGGCGTGCTTGTGGTTACTGCTGCAGTGGCGATAGTCTGCCCTGCTGTACTGGGGGCGGCGGCCGCCACGGTAACACAGTCTATAGCGACATCTGCTATTATTGGTGCAGCCACGTCAGGCGTTATGAATGGAATAGCTTCCATGAATTCCGGCAACTCATTTTACGATGGATTTGCAAGTGGTTTTGAATCTGGAGCAATATTGGGTGCAATCAGTGGTGGATTAGGAGCCGGGATATCGGCAGTTGCAACCGGGGCAGAACTGACAGTAGGAAGAATAGTGGCAGTAAAAGCTGTGAATATGATATCTGATGCGACTGTAGATAGTGTGGTATACGCGTATCATTCAAATAAGTATGATAAAGACTTTACTGGCGGAGATATAGTTAAGACTTGGGTAAAAAGTGCGGCAACATCGTTTGCTATGCAGTCTGTTGGAGGCGGAAAGTCATCGTCAAAGACGGATGGTGGGAATGGTATTATATCTAATGGTAAAGGACGAGGAGATGTTGAAGGTAGTGTCAATTGTGAGAGTGGTAGTACATCGCTAATAAATATAGACGAGATACGCCCTAAACTTAAGACAGAACCGAACACAGCGTTTTTTTGGTCGGGAAGAACAGATGGTATTGGAGGAGCAGATAATGCTGCTAATATTGCTAAGAGTAGGGGTGGAGTTACATTGGAATCTACTATAGAATCTCAAAATATTGTCATGCCAGAATGGGATTTTAACAATCCAAGTACAATGGAAGCATGGGATTTAGCCTCGGAGGCATATGCAGAACAAGTTTCAGGAGAGATTCGTGCGGTTATCGGGGCAGAATTGAGGACGGGTAATATTTGGGAGAATGTGGAATTACCACGTCTTATGAAAAATCCAAATGTGACGAAGATAACAACTATTGATCCTAAAACAGGTGTTGAAAAAATTATTTTCGAGAGGTAGAAAAACATGAAAATAACAGGTAGTATGAATTACGTAAAATTTGATTTGGAGAACGGATATGTTGTAAAAGCAGAAGGAGAAATGCTTGTAGGCAAAAAGTTTGTGGTATATAGAGATACAATGAAATTTTGGGAGCCCCCACATGAGCATGAAGAACTTCTAGAAGAGCAAATTGAGAGTATAATACAGGAAGTTCAGAGAAATATGAATGAAAATACGGTTCAAATTGTTTTTGAATAATATGTATTATGTCTCCACATGAGGATGCCCGCCACCTAAAAAATCAACCACGATTCTTTAAATTAATCGGAACGATTCTTGCCAAAGGCGATTTATCTATGAAGATTAATTTAGAGACACTTCTAGGACGAAATTTGCCTTCTGGGTGCATTTAAGGACATCAAAAATCAAAACTGAATATTGTCCTTCACAGACTCAGAACGCATTGTTTTCATGGCACTTGGTGCTACGGAGATGATGTGTTTTCTTCATTATATCTGTTGAAAAATAATTGAAAAAGCAGCTTCGCTTGAAAAATTAGTCTCTTAAGAAACAGATAACCAGGCTTAGAGACAGCAAAGAGGCTCTGAACAGTACATGGGATGCAACAATAGGTACAGCTACATACATATATCATGGAAACAAATATGATAAAGCAATAACAGGCGGAGATATAGCCAAGACCTGGGCAGAGTGTGCAATAACATCATTTGTTTTGCGGTCAGTTTTTGAGGGTGGAAAGTCATCGTCAAAAGCAGATGGAAAGAATAGGGTTATGTCTACTAGCAAAGGACGGGTGGAGTCTGAAAGTAGTATTAATTGTGAGACCAGCTATGGGAA
>OGZL01002961.1_pt1 | contig 12113 bp, 8 predicted proteins | sample 1576761 | NCBI WGS metagenome assembly OGZL01 (sample SAMEA3541595, study PRJEB24748) | human gut metagenome | biome: human gut; feature: human-associated habitat; material: faeces | place: China | collected 2012
GTACACGCATATCGAATGGTGTAGTGATCGTTCCTTCTTCCTGATATCCATGAACGGAAATATTGTGGTTGTTACGTTCGTATGTAAGTTCATGGATCAGTGTCGGATATCCGTGGAATGCGAAGATGATCGGTTTATCTTTTGTAAAGATTGCATCATATTCTGCATCACTTAATCCGTGTGGATGTTTGTGATCTGATTCCATCTTGAACAGGTCAACAACGTTAACAACACGAATCTTGAGTTCTGGCATTTCATCACGAAGAATTGTAACAGCAGCCATTGTTTCAAGAGTTGGTGTGTCACCGCAGCAAGCCATAACAACATCTGGTTCTTCACCACAGTCGTTACTTGCCCAATCCCAGATACCGATACCCTGTGTACAGTGCTTAACAGCCTGTTCCATAGATAACCACTGGCAGCTTGGGTGTTTTGAAGCTACGATAGCGTTGACATAATTCTTGCTCTTGATACAGTGATCGAAGCAAGAGAGTAAGCAGTTAGCATCCGGTGGGAGATACATGCGGACAACATCTGCTTTTTTATTAGCGATGTGATCCAGGAATCCTGGGTCCTGATGTGTAAATCCGTTGTGATCCTGCTGCCATACATTTGATGTCAGGATGAAGTTAAGAGAAGCAATTGGCTGTCTCCATGAAAGCTGGTTACATACTTTTAACCATTTTGCATGCTGAGCTGCCATAGAGTCAACGATACGGATGAATGCTTCGTAACTTGCGAAGAATCCGTGACGTCCTGTTAACAGATAACCTTCCAGCCATCCTTCACACATATGCTCACTTAACATACCATCCATGATACGTCCGTTTCTTGCAAGACAATCGTCTGTGTCAAGAAGTCCGGCATTCCAGTCACGGTTCTGTGTTTCAAATACTTTGTATAAACGGTTAGACATACTTTCGTCAGGTCCGAAGATACGGAAGTTCTTGTTCTCTTCGTTTAATTCGAAGATGTCACGGATATATCCGCCAAGTTCGATCATATCCTGAGCCTTTGTCTTACCTGGTTCAACTTCGATTCCATAAGAACGGAAATCAGGAAGTCTTAAGTCTTTTAATAATAATCCACCATTTGCATGTGGGTTAGCTCCGAGACGGGCATCTCCCTTAGGTGCAAGTTCCGCAAGTTCTGGGATCAGGTGTCCGTTTTCATCGAAGAGTTCTTCCGGATGATAGCTTTCCAGCCACTCTTTTAAGAGTTCCAGATGTTCTGGACTTTCCATTGTAAGTGGTACCTGATGTGCACGGAAAGATCCTTCAATCTGCTGTCCATCTACAACCTTTGGTCCAGTCCATCCCTTTGGTGTACGCAGAACGATCATTGGCCATACCGGACGTTCTGGATCATTGTTCTCACGTGCATTTTTCTGGATTGCTTTGATCTCTTCGATAACAGTATCCATTGTTTCTGCCATCTTCTTGTGCATTGTCATCGGATCATCGCCTTCTACGAAGTAAGGTTTCCATCCACATCCTTTGAAGAAGTTCTCAACTTCCTCGTGGGAAATACGAGAGAAGATAGTAGGGTTACTGATCTTATATCCATTTAAATGAAGAATTGGAAGTACAGCACCGTCTGTAACTGGGTTCAGGAACTTGTTAGACTGCCATGAAGTAGCTAACGGTCCGGTCTCAGCTTCACCGTCACCAACAACAACAGTTGCGATCAGATCCGGGTTGTCGAATACAGCACCGAATGCATGAGCGATAGAGTATCCAAGCTCTCCACCTTCGTTGATAGATCCTGGTGTCTCTGGTGCACAGTGACTCGGAACTCCACATGGGAATGAGAACTGCTTGAACATCTTCTTCATACCTTCTTCATCCTGGCTGATGTTCGGATATACTTCGCTGTAAGAACCTTCCAGATATGTATTGGCAATTAAGAAGTTTCCGCCATGTCCAGGACCTGATAATAAGATCATATCCAGATCATAACGTTTGATTTCACGGTTGCAGTGTACATAGATAAAGTTCTGTCCTGGGACAGTTCCCCAGTGTCCAACGATTTTTTTCTTGATCTGATCCATTGTAAGTGGCTCTTTTAAGAGTGGATTGTCAAGAAGATATAACTGACCGGCTGACAGATAGTTAGCAGCACGCCAGTAAGCATTCATCTTTTCAAGCATTTCCTGAGATAACGGCTGCTTCTCAAGACATGTTTTTGTGTCTTCCATATTCTTACCTCTTTCATAAAAATTTTGTGTTAATTATTTAACCGAATGTAGGATATCATAATAAGAACAATACGTAAAATAGCAATTATGCATTAAGATTATAAGTTTTTGATATGGATGTACGGATAAAAATACAAAGGAAGAGAAGTATCTACATATAATAAAAGGATTTAGTTCGAAAAGGATTTAGAGCGAACGAAAAATAAAATACAATCTAATTCGACATGTTTGCCAAAAACAATACAAGTAAATGGAAAAATGAAAGTTGTATTGCTTTCTAAAGAAAATATGAAGAAAAATCCAAAAAGTGCACAAAAAATTCATTTTTTGTTCATAATTATAGCGGCTAAGACTGTCAAAACGCACAAAAAGATAGAAAAACACACATAAAAGCAATGGAAAACAACTTGCAACGATACAACTTTGTGAGAAAAAATGGTTGTATTTTATTGCGAAACCGGACAGGTTAAGTATATAATTGAATCATCAAATAAATAGAAAACGGAGGAGACATTATGAAGAGAGTTCTCAAAAAAGTAACAGCAGCTCTTCTGGCAGCAACAATGGTAGTTGGACTTGCTGCATGTGGAAGCGGCAATGGTGGCTCAGGTAACAAGAGCAGCAAATCAGGAAAGGTTAAAATCGGAGTTTCTATCTGGTCTTCAACAGACGTTCTTGGATCACAGTGTAAGAAGATGCTGGATGCAGCAGCTAAAGCACTGGATGTAGAAGTACAGTATGTTGACCAGGGACATGTATCTGAGAAAGTTACAGCTTCTGTAGAGCAGTTAGCAGCAGCAGGATGCCAGGGAATCATCATCTGTAACTCATCTGATACAGAGATGACATCAGCAATCAAGACATGTAATGATAATAAAGTATATCTTGCACAGTTCTTCCGTGTAATCAGCAAAGAAAACAGTGCAGATATCTACAAAGCAGCAAAAGATTCCGCTTATTACATCGGAGCAGTTCATGAAGATGAACCTGCAAACGGTGCAGAACTTGTTAAGATTCTTCTTGACAAAGGTGATCGTAACATCGGTCTTATCGGCTGGGAGCAGGGAGATGCTACATGGCTCGGAAGATGGGAAGGTTACAAAGCCGGAGTTGAAAAATGGAACAAAGAAAACCCAGACGACAAAGCAAAACTTTCTGAGCCACAGTACGCTGGTACAACTTCAGAAGGTGGATCAAAAGCCGCTGAAGCTTTAATGGCAGCAGATCCTAAGCTTGATGCATTGATCCCAGCTGGTGGTGGTGGAGATCCACTTCAGGGAGCAATCGCAGCAGTTGAACGTGCAGGAAAGACTCAGGACATCGATATCGTTTCTACAGACTTCCTTCCAGATCTTGGAGAAAGACTTGAGAATGGTTCAATGGCAGGTGAATCTGGTGGACATTTCTGTGACCCACTGATCGCATTCATGATGGTTTACAATGCAGTAAAAGGTAACTACAAAGACTTCGCTGGTAAATTTGAAGATGTTCCATTCCCATACCTGTATGTATCATCAGCAGAAGACTATGCAGCATACGAGAAATATTTCGTAGATCAGCTTCCATACACAGACGATGAATTAGTAGCTATGTCTAAAGAAAGTCTGAAAGAGCTGAAAGCAACTGCAGCAAGCGTATCTATCGCTGATGCAGAGAGCCGTTCCGCTAAATAAGACGGACACAAGATAACAGAAAATAATTTGGGGAGGGTGACGTCGCAAGAAAGGCGATGCCACCTTCTCTTTTAAAAAGATAATAAGAAGAGGTAGATAATATGGGCACTACTAAAAAACTCTCAGGAAAGACAATGGGGTATGTAATCCTGATCGGTCTTGTGATTGTTTCCTGGGCAATCTTTAAAATATTGACACCACATAACTTCGGCTCATTTTCCAATATGCTCAATTACTTTCAGGCCAGTCTGATTGCCACTGTTGGTGCGGTTGGTTTCTATTTCGTAATGGTAATGGGAATGTTCGATTTCTCTATTGGTGCAAACATCATGCTTTCCGCAATCGTTGGATGCGTATTGGCAACAAGATTCAACTTAGGATATTTCGGACTGATCGTCGGAGGTATTCTTACAGGTACAATTGTTGGTTTATTAAACGGAATTTTCTATGTGAAATTAAGAATTCCATCTATGATCGTTACAACAGGTCTGGCACTTATCTATGAGTCGCTGGCAAACTACATGGCAGGTGGTGTAGAACAGACACTTCCGGCACACTTAAGAGCATTCGGACGTATGCCATGGGATATCATCCTTGCATTGGTAGCATGCGTTGTTGCTTACATATTCTTAAACTACACTAAAATCGGAACTTATACTTATGCGATCGGAAGTGACGAGTTCGTTGCTAAGAACATGGGTATTAATGTTAATAAATACAAGGTACTTGCATTCATCTTAAGTGGTGCGTTCCTTGGAGTAATGGCAATTCTGACAATCAGTTATGGTTCTTCAATGGTAGCGGTTACCGGTATGGCATCTATGAGCCGAAACTTCGTACCGACAATGGGATGCTTCTTCGGTCTGGCATTTAAGAAATATGGTATGCCGCTGCAGGCTATTATCATCGGTGAATTCGTAATCAATATTATTTTCTTCGGTTTCATCGCACTTGGTGCTCCTACAGCGATCCAGGACGTTATTACAGGATTTGCACTGCTGATTATCGTTACTCTGACAACAAAGGTTACAAAAGGCGAGATTGTCAAGTAATAGAAGGAGGAAGACAGCAATGAGTGAAGTGAGATTACAGGTAAAACATGTTTCTAAAAACTTCGGTATCACGAAGGCGTTGAAAGATGTGTCATTTAATATCAATAAAGGTGAGGTTCACGCACTGATCGGTGAAAATGGATCCGGTAAATCAACAATGACAAATATGTTGACAGGAATCTATACACTGGAAAGTGGACAGTTCATTCTGGATGGAAAAGAAGTTCATCCGAAGAACCAGGTAGAAGCAAATAAAGAAGGTATTTCTATCATCGTACAGGAACTTGGAACGCTTTCCGGACTGACGGTAGCAGAGAATATCTTCCTTGGACATGAAGATCAGTTCGTTCATCTGGGGATCAAGAATACCGCAGCAATGAACAAAAAAGCAAATGAGCTTTTACAATCCTATGGATTTGATAAGATCAAAGCAGGAGATATGATTGATGATTATAATTTCGAAGACCGTAAACTGGTTGAGATCGTAAAAGCTACATATTTTAATCCTAAGATCGTCGTTGTCGATGAGACGACAACTGCTCTTTCGCAGGAAGGACGTGAAGAACTGTACAAACAGATGAATCGTGTCCGTGACAATGGAAATACGGTTATCTTTATTTCCCATGACCTTCCGGAAATTCTTGACAAATCCGATACAATCACAATCCTCCGGGATGGTGTATATATCGATACGGTTAAGAGTGCAGATGTGAACGAAGATGATCTGAAGAAGCTGATGGTTGGACGTGAGGTAACAGGTGATTACTATCGTTCAGACTATGGTGAAAAAGTATCAGATGAAGTTGTATTATCCGTAAAGAATGTTACAGTTCCAGGACTGATCGAGGATATCAGTTTTGATTTACACAAAGGAGAGATCCTTGGATTCGGTGGTCTGTCAGAATCAGGTATGCATGAGATCGGTAAAGCAATCTTCGGTGCATCTTATGACAGAGAAGGTGAAGTTGTTCTGGCTGACGGAACACACATCAACGATATTCCTACAGCAATTAAGCACAGCATTGCTTATACATCCAAAGACCGTGACAATGAGTCGGTTGTGCTGAATCAGAGTATCGGTGACAATATCTGCTTACCATCATTAGATGAACTTGCTAATAAAGCACATATATTAAGCGATAAGAAACGTAGAGAGTTTGCCGATAAATATGCAAAACAGATGTCTGTAAAGATGAATGATGTAAACCAGTTCGTTTCAAATCTGTCCGGTGGTAACAAACAGAAAGTTGTTCTTGCAAGATGGATCGGAAAAGATTCTGATATCGTTGTTCTGGACAGTCCTACCCGAGGAATCGATATTAAGGTAAAACAGGACATCTATCAGTTGATGAACCAGATGAGAAAGAACGGTAAATCCATCATCATGATCTCAGAAGAGTTGATGGAGCTGATTGGTATGAGTGATCGTATCATTATTATGAAAGATGGAAAAATCAGTGGAGAACTTGAACGTAATCAGAACCTGGATGAAAATGGTCTGATTTCGATGATGGTATAAGGAGGCAACTATGGGAAGTCAAGTAAGTGCAAAAACAAACGATAAGGAGCAGCAGCTTAAGAAAGCGTCTAAGATGGCGATGGTTCGTGCGCTCCTGCCAATCGTAGGATTGGTTGTTATTTTCCTGCTGTTCAATGTCCTGACAGATTTCCGTATGATGGGAAACATGTCACTGGCATTTTCGCAGGTATATGTTACAATGATTGCAGCTATGGGCGTGTTCTTCATTATGACAATGGGCGGCCTGGACTTTTCTCAGGGATCTATCCTTGGAATTGCTTCAATCGTTGTATGTATTCTTTCAAAACATGGAATTGCAATTGCAATTCTTGGTGGTATTGCATCAGGTGCGATCATCGGTGCGATCAACGGATTCTTCTATGTATACCGTAAGATCAAATCATTCATTGTTACAATTTGTACCATGTTCTTATTCCGTGGATTTATCAAATATATGACAACGGATGCACCTGTATCAGGTTCTGCAACATTGATCAATTATGACAGTACAGGATTCAAAGTGGCTTGTACAGTAGTTGTTCTGGTTATTGGATTTATCGCATTCCGTTATACAAAATTCGGAACATATTTAAAAGCAATCGGAGCCGGTGAAAAAGCAGCAATGTTCTCAGGAATCCGCACAGACAGAATGAAATTCCTCATGTATGTACTGGCAGGTGCACTGACAGGATTTGCAGCGTTTATCAACGTTATCAAGGTCGGATCTGTTACATCTTCCGGTGGTAACCAGTTAGAGACACAGATCCTGATCGCACTGGTATTAGGTGGTATGCCGATTTCCGGTGGAGCAAAAGTAAGATTTGAAAATATCGTTGTCGGATCTCTTCTTTACGTTGTACTGAACAGTGGACTGACAATGATGGGATTCTCAACACAGATGATGCAGCTGATCCAGGGAGTTGTATTCCTGATCTTCGTAGCAGTATTCGCAGACCGTGAATCACTTACAGTTATCAAATAATAAAATTATTTATTCATTACGGGCAAAGGCATTCTTTGATGTTTTTGCCCGTAATTGGTATATGGAGAGGTTATGAAGAACACGAATCAGGAAGGCTTAAAATATCAAAAATTATATAACTGGGCACATACCTTGATCACGAGTGGAGTGATCAAGAGTATGGATAAGTTTCCTTCAGAGACGAGTCTGCAGAAGAAATTTGGCTATTCCAGACAGACCGTAAGGACAGCACTGCAGCAGCTGGAAGAAGAAGGTCTGATCACCCGTGTGAGGGGAAGTGGAACGTATGTGTCTTATGAGGGACAGTTGATTGATGACAACCGTCCGCAGGTAGGGTTACTTTTGAGCTATTATTCCGAATATCTCTTTCCAGAGGTATATGACGGAATAGAATCATCCCTGAGCGAAAAAGGATATCGGATTGGTGTAGCGGTTACCAAGAATCGTCTGAATGATGAGGCAGCGTATCTGGAAGGAATGCTTAAGAACAATGTATCAGGACTGATCATAGAAGGGTCACGCTCTGCATTTCCGAACCCGAATATCCGTTTGTATGAAGAGATTAAGAAAAGAAATATCCCTACAATTTTTATTCATAACCATTATGAAAATATGGCATTTGACAGTGTGGAAACGTCCGATACACGGGCAGCGTATGAACTTACCAGGATATTGATCGAACATGGACACCGGAAAATCGGAGGAATCCTGAAATATGATGACATGCAGGGGATTGCACGTTATAAGGGATTTATACAGTGTATGTCCGATTATGGCATCAAATACGATGACGACTGTATCCGCTGGTATTCCACAAGAGAAATGGAAGATAAGTTCAGTAAAAAAGGACTTGCACATATTTATCGTCATACCAGGGATTGTACAGCACTTTTGATCTACAATGACGAAGTCGCATGGGTGTATTTGGAGTTCCTGGAAGAAAGGGGAATACATGTTCCGGAAGATCTGTCTGTTGTATCCTTTGATGATGCGGAATTACAGGATACGACAGATATAAAATTGCTCTCTGCCATACATCCGAAAAATAAGCTGGGGCGGATTACGGGAAATCATCTGCTGCGTATGATGGATGATGAGAACTGGCAGACAAAGAATTATGCATATCGCTTTCCGGCAAAATTAAATGACGGAAATTCGGTGAGAAAGTTATAAAAAAATAAATGAGTGAATTGACAGAATATGTGAATGGTGATATTATGTTAATATAGTATGTTACTTGTTAGTGAACGAGGCATTAACTATGTATAAATTAGTAGTATTTATGCAGAGTTAGTGTCTCTTTTTTGTACTTATAATGATGTGAAAATCATCATCACGTATAGCATCTTCAAAAGAGCCTACACTATGCATAGATACCTGTACAAAGAAAAGGAGAAAAACTATGAAAGACAAAATCTTTGGCGTATTGCAAAGAGTAGGGCGAAGCTTCATGCTCCCGATCGCAATCCTTCCGGTAGCAGGATTGCTCCTTGGCCTTGGTAGTTCTTTTACCAATGCCACAACGATCGCAACTTATGGACTGCAGGGAATCTTAGGAGAAGGAACACTTCTTCATTCGCTGCTGATCATCATGAACAAAGTCGGAAGTGCAATTTTCGACAACCTTCCGCTTATCTTTGCCGTTGGTGTAGCCATCGGTATGGCAAAGAAGGAGAAAGAAGTTGCAGCGTTATCTGCACTGATCGCATACTTTGTTATGCACATTTCTATTAACAGTATGCTTGAAATCAGTGGTAAGATCGCGGCAGACGGAACCATTTCCAAGAATGTGCTTGAAGGAACGATTGCTTCGGTATGTGGAATTAATACACTGCAGATGGGTGTGTTTGGCGGTATCATTGTAGGTCTTGGTGTTGCGGCACTTCACAACCGTTTCCACAAGATCGTACTGCCGAATGCGTTATCATTCTTCGGCGGTTCCAGATTCGTACCGATCATTTCAACGATTACTTATATGTTCGTCGGAATCGCAATGTATTTCGTATGGCCAATCGTGCAGAACGGTATCTATGCACTGGGTGGTCTGGTAACAGGAACGGGTTACTTTGGAACACTGATCTTCGGTATTGTAAAACGTGCACTGATCCCATTCGGTCTGCACCATGTATTCTATCTTCCATTCTGGCAGACAGCTGTCGGCGGAACGATGGAAGTCGGCGGAAAGCTAATCCAGGGAGGTCAGAATATCTTCTTCGCACAGCTTGCTGATTCTGCACATATTACGCATTTCAGCGCAGATGCAACGAGATATTTCTCAGGTGAGTTCATCTTCATGATCTTCGGACTTCCGGGAGCGGCACTTGCAATGTACCGTACAGCAAAACCAGAGAAGAAAAAAGCAGCAGGCGGACTTCTTCTTTCCGCAGCACTGACATGTATGTTAACAGGTATCACAGAGCCTCTGGAGTTCTCTTTCCTGTTCGTAGCACCGGTTCTTTTTGCAGTGCAGGTGGTACTGGCAGGTGGTGCATACATGATCGCACATATCCTGAATATTGCGGTAGGACTTACATTCTCCGGTGGATTCTTAGATCTTCTGTTATTCGGTATCCTTCAGGGAAATGCGAAGACAAGCTGGATCAGAATCATTCCGGTAGGAATTATCTATTTCTTCCTGTATTACTTTATCTTCTCATTCCTGATCAAGAAGTTAGATCTCAAGACACCGGGACGTGAAGATGATGACGAAGAGACAAAGCTTTATACAAAAGCAGATGTAAATGCGAGAAAAGCAGGCAATACGGAAGCTGGTGCAACAGCTGGTTCGGAAGATTCACTGAGTGCGGAGATCACAAGAGGACTTGGAGGATCTGCGAACATTGAAGATGTAGACTGCTGTGCGACAAGACTTCGTTGTACGGTAAGCAATCCGGATCTGGTAAATGATGGAATCTTAAAGGCGACCGGAGCATCGGGCGTGGTACACCGTGGACAGGGCGTACAGGTCATTTACGGGCCGAGTGTGACAGTTATTAAGGCGGACCTGGAAGATTATCTGGAACATGCGCCAAAAGAGCTGTATGAGCCACAGAAGGATACAGAAAGTACTGGTCAGAATGCATCAGAAGATGCTACAATAGAAGACAAGGCAGGAGAAAAGAAAGTAGTAGATACAATCGTGATCTCAAGTCCAATCACAGGACTTGCGGCAGATCTTTCCACAACGCCGGATGAAGCATTTGCCGGACGTATGATGGGAGACGGTGCTGTTGTGACACCGGAAGATGCGATCGTAAGAGCACCGGAAGACGGAGAAGTATGCTTCGTATTCGATACCAAGCATGCGATCGGATTCATGACAGAATCCGGAGTAAGCCTTCTGATCCATGTTGGCATTGATACAGTAAAACTGGACGGAAAAGGATTCGAGTGCTTCGTTGAGAACGGACAGGCAGTGAAGAAGGGTGATCCGATGTTGAAGTTGGATCTGGATTATCTGAGAGAGAATGCGCCGTCTGTAGCATCACCGGTTCTCTGCACAGAGCTGGAAGACAACCAGAAGATCCGTCTTCTGAATGAAGGTGAGATCAAGGCAGGAGATGAGCTTTTCGCGATTGATATCTATGAAGCGTAAAAGAATCTAATGTGGAAATGCGAGTGGGGATATGATGTACAGGATAGAAAAAGTTTTAAATCATAATACTGTAATGGCCATCCATCAGGATGATCACAAAGAAGTCCTGATCATGGGAAAGGGAGTCGGATTCGGCAGGAAAGTTGCAGAAAGAATCGAAGTAAGACCAGAAGACCGTTTATATTCTCTCCAAAAATATAAAGAACGGGGCGGGGCAAAAGAAATCGTAAAGTCCATCGCACCGGAATTCTTAGAAGTAACGAATGCCGTGCTCGACGAGGCGGAAAAGATATTCGGGAAGATTGACCGTATGGTATTGTTCCCACTTGCAGACCATATTGCATTTGCAGTAAAACGTATTCAGAATCATGAGCAGATCAGTAATCCGCTCACAGAGGATATCCGTGTATTATTTCACATGGAATTCAAAGCGGCAGAAAGTATCCGCCCGCTTCTTCAAAAGCAGTTTGGCATTGATATAGAAGATGATGAGGTTGGATATGTGGCTCTTCACATTCATTCGGCGATAGAGGATGAGAAAGTATCGCAGGCGATGCAGATGGCAAGATCCGTCAGAGAGTGTATCAGCATGGTAGAAGAAGCAATCGGAAAGCCGATCGATATCGCATCGTTATCCTATAACCGTCTGATGAACCATATCCGTTATATGGTAGCAAGAGCCTTAAGCGGTGAGAAGCTGAAGGTGAATATGAATGATTACATGGAAGTGAAATTTCCAGAATCGTTTGGAATGGCACAGGCAGTTTGTGATCAGGTAGGTGAGAGCCTTGGTGTGAAATTAGAAGAAGTCGAGACAGGATATTTGGCGATGCATATTGAAAGAGTCGCTAATGACGAGCGCGAAATAGAAGAATAGAGCACTTCTGAAAATGGCAGAAAATACGCAAAAATAAGTTTTTTTGAAAAAAATAAAAAAAATTCAAAAAAACACTTGCAAAAGGTATTGTGTTATGATAATATAAATCTCGGTCACGCAAGAGAAATAAAAAACACAAAACAGTGACTGAGATATGGCTCCATGGTCAAGCGGTTAAGACATCGCCCTTTCACGGCGGTAACACGGGTTCGATTCCC
>OGZL01002964.1_pt1 | contig 12108 bp, 7 predicted proteins | sample 1576761 | NCBI WGS metagenome assembly OGZL01 (sample SAMEA3541595, study PRJEB24748) | human gut metagenome | biome: human gut; feature: human-associated habitat; material: faeces | place: China | collected 2012
ACAACCAACTAGCTTAGTTATCTCTCGTCATTACTGTTTATAAAAAGTTCATTCTGTTGAATGATGATTCTTAAAGAATTTTCGAGAATCGTATGTGTTTCACTGTTTAGTTATCAAGGTTCTTTGTTTGTCTGTCTCTCAGACAGCTCGTTTACTTTATCACATTCACCAGCGCCTGTCAAGTACTTTTTTTAAGTTTTTTTCGAGGCATTTTTTGATGTCTGTGTGTCGCTCTCAAGCGACTTGTTTACTCTATCACATGTTCATTTCTTTGTCAACAATTATTTTTGTTTTTTTCAAAACTTTTCAAATTGTTCAGTCAGAAGAAACAATTCCTTGCAACAGCCTATTTAGAATACCACTGTCATAGAGATATGTCAACACTTTTTGAAACTTTTTTTATTTTTCAATTTCGTACACTCTGCGTCCTGCAGCCTCCCAATACAGCAGCTGTCACATTCAGTCCCAAAATTGCAATAAATACTTCTGCTCTGATCCGCGCTTTTTCTTCATATGTACCTCCTTTAACACAATCTTTAAATTCCTATCATTTCCCGATACTCTCTCGGCGTAACTCCATAGCGTTTTTTAAATTGACGATTAAAATTTGACAGATTCATAAATCCTGCATCCTGTGCGATCGTCAATATTTTATCATCAGTCTGGCACAATGCCTCTGCAGCCTCCGCAAGCCTCCGGTCATTTACATAAGAAGTAAAGCTGTCTCCCGTCATCTTTTTGAACCAACGCATGAAGTGGCTGCTGCTCCAGCCACAGAATTTCGCCATGTCTGCTACCGAAAGATTCTCACTGCTTTTAACACTGATTTCCTGCAGTACTTCTTTCAACTGCTCCCTATCCGGAGAAGACACGATTTCTCTGGACGGATACATTCTTATGAGAAGAAATATAATCTGCAAAACTGCAGCTTTCACTCCTAGCTCATAAGCATTTTCTTTTGTTTCACACAATTCTTCCATCTGAATAAGACATCTTTTTAATGAATCATAATGCACTTCCTCTGGCTTTATCTGTACCGGAGGAAACAACTTACCTGCTGCAAGCGGGACGAGAAATTCTCCTGCACAGAGATCTGCTGCTCCTTCTCCCAGAAAATCCATTTCAAAGATAATATTTTCGTATTCCATAGAATATCCTTTTATCCTATGAATTGCATGAAGGGTTCCAGGTGTTACTACAAAAATATCCCCCGGTTCTCCCTCAAAGCTTTTTGTTTCGATCTGGATCAGCCCTTTTCCCTTTTTTATATAAATCAATTCCATCTCCTTATGCCAGTGCAAAGGAACCGCCGGAAAATCCAATGGAATCGTACATGGATAAATATTAAACGGAAACAGCCGGCTGCCATGCTGTTTTGTTTCCTGATATTTTGTACCACTTTCTTTTTCTTTCATCTATTTCCGCCTCTATGATAGGATAGTATCATTTCTTGCTCGCTTTTGACAAGAAACAACGGACTACCTGTGATATAACTAAAGCAACTTAAGTTAACGAAACTACAACCATTTTATATATGAAAGGAGCAACTCCCATGAGTGAATCTATGAAAACAACACTAAATGAACTTTGCCAAAAGGATATTGCAACTGCTTCCGACGCAGAACTTTATACAGCCCTTCTGAAACTTGTGCAGGAACAGAGTCAGAAACAGATAAAACCAGTAACTGGCAGAAAACTGTATTATATTTCTGCCGAATTCCTAATTGGAAAATTACTTTCCAACAACCTGATCAACCTTGGTCTGTATGATGAAGTTCGTGAAACACTTGCCAGTGTCGGAAAATCTCTTGCAGATATCGAAGAGCAGGAACCGGAACCAAGTCTTGGAAATGGTGGTCTTGGACGACTTGCTGCATGTTTTCTTGACAGCCTTGCAACTCTGAATCTTCCAGGCGATGGTGTCGGTCTTCGTTATCACTGCGGACTTTTTCATCAGAATTTCAAAAACAACATCCAGAACGAAACTCCTGATTTCTGGCTGACTGACCAGTGTTCTGCCAAAGCTACCGATACAGTATTTCCGGTTTCACTTGCGGGAAACACCTATTCTGCAAGACTCTACAAACTTCCTGTTACCGGCTATGAAGGCAGAACCAATATGCTCAATCTGTTTGATCTGGATTCTGTAGATGAATCTGTGATTGCTGATGGAATTTCTTTTGACAAAAAAGACATTGCCAGAAACCTTACATTATTTCTTTATCCAGACGACTCCGATGAAGACGGCCGACTGCTTCGTATCTATCAACAGTATTTCATGGTTTCAGCCGGTGCTCAGCTTATTCTCAATGAATGTGCTGCACGTGGATGTAACTATCATGACCTTGCTGACTATGCAGCTATCCAGATCAATGATACACATCCAAGTATGGTAATCCCGGAACTGATCCGCCTCCTTGGGGAACACGGAATCAGCTTTGATGAGGCAGTTCAGATCGTAACAGATACCTGTGCATATACCAATCATACAATTCTTGCAGAAGCTCTGGAAAAATGGCCACGTCATTATCTCGATACCGTTGTTCCTCAGCTTATGCCAATTATTGAAAAGCTGGATAGCATTGCCAAAACACGTACAACTGATCCTTCACTTGCTGTCATCGATCAGAATCAAGTCGTTCATATGGCACATATGGATATTCATTTTTCTCACTCCACAAACGGTGTTGCCGCACTGCATACACAGATTCTGAAAGAAAGCGAACTGGCAGGATTTTATCAGATGTATCCGAACAAATTTAATAATAAAACAAACGGCATCACCTTCCGCCGCTGGCTTCTGAAATGTAATCCGGCCCTGACTTCTGAAATTGAATCTCTGATCGGATCCGGTTTCAAAAAAGATGCTTCTGAACTGAAAAAGCTTCTGAATTATACAGACGATGCAGAAGTTCTGAAAAAGCTCAGTTGTATTAAAAAAACCAACAAAGAAGCACTTGCTTCCTGGTTAGAAGACAAACAGGGAATCAAATTGAACACCAATGCAATGTTTTCCATTCAGTCCAAACGACTTCATGAATACAAACGTCAGCAGCTGAACCTGCTTTTCCTGATTCATGAATACCTGGAAATCAAAGCAGGACATACTCCAGTAACTCCATTAGTAAGTATCTTCGGTGCAAAAGCAGCTCCTGCCTATATCATCGCCAAAGATATCATTCACGCTCTTCTTACCCTGTCACAGGTTATCAGTGCGGACTCTGAAGTTTCCAGATATCTGCAACTTGCATTTGTAGAAAACTACAATGTTTCTGCAGCAGAAAAAATGATTCCGGCATGTGATCTTTCTGAACAGATCAGCCTTGCTTCCAAAGAAGCATCCGGAACCGGAAACATGAAATTCATGCTGAACGGTGCACTGACTCTTGGAACCATGGACGGTGCAAATGTAGAAATTGCCGAAGCTGTCGGAAATGACAATATTTACATCTTTGGTCAGAGCAGCAAGCAGGTTATTCACCGCTATGCAGCCGGTGACTACTGTGCAAAAGACTGGTATGAAGCAGACTCGAACCTTCGTCGTGCCATCGATTTCCTTACCAGTGAAGAAATGCTGAAATATGGAGATGAAGAACATCTGAAACGACTGCAGAACGAACTGATAAATAAAGACTGGTTCCAGACTCTTCCGGATTTCAATGCATACATTGTCCGCAAAGAACAGGCAATGAGTGATTATGCTGTAAATCCGGAAGCATGGAGCCGCAGAACTCTGATCAATATTGCAGAAGCCGGATTCTTCTCCTCAGACAGAACCATCAAAGAGTACGATGACGACATCTGGCATCTCGGAAAATAATCATTCTCCTGGATTAGAGCGGCGAATCTGCTCAGTCAGCTCTTCGCCGCCCTGTTCATACCATTCCTGCACAAAAATGTCAAAGTAAGTAATTGGTTTTACACCCATGATAATCTGAATGAAAGTGTCTTTTTCAAGCTGCTGAAGAGACTTCGGTATTTCACCGTCTGCATCATCCAGGTATCTTTTGGCTGTTGACCGGTAGTTTCCTTCTATCAACCTTCCAACTGCTGCAAGTCTGGATTCATATGCTGCCCAGTCTTCCGCCGTTTCTGATTTTCCCTGAATAAATTTTTCTGCTGCATCGTAATAAGATTTCTCAATTGCACTTAAACTTTCTTCTTTTCGCATGCCGCTCATTACACTCTGGATATCTTTTGTGATCTGAAACGTCGCCTCGTTATAATCAACATTGATAACCAGCGGTCTGGCTGTCGGTTCTACGTTAAGAGCAAAATAATCATTTACCTCATCCGCATCCTTGGCTTCATATCTGCTATAATCAAACAATACACTGATTATCTTCATTACAATTTCCGGATGCTCATATCCTTTGCGTACAACAACATATTTATTATCCTGAAAAGTATCATATACATTCTGCCAGTCTGTCGACTGTAGATAAAATGGCTGCCAGTTTGCCTCTTTGTCTGTCTCATAAACATCCATCAGTGGATTGTTCGGTGTCCACCACAGGCCAAAAAAAGCTCCACATTTTCCATTTATCACCAGATCTCTGAGGTTATTCTGCGCACGCAATGCAAAGTTCTTATCCAACACGCCACGTTCATAGAGTTCATGAAGATAACTCAGTGCATTTTTTGTTTCTTCTGTTACGGAACCATACACGATCTTACCATTTTGATTTACCCACCTTTGTGGACTGGCTCCAAATTTATCAAAAACAGAATCTACTGAATAATTAGAGCTGGTAGTTCCCACCAGATCTGTATCACAGGCGAGTCCGATCGGGTCTTCTCCATCCTCCGTGCCCATTTTATTCTGGACAAATTTTTCTACTATGTCAAATGCATCTTCCAGTGTTTTCGGATCTTCAAGGCCAAGCTTATCCATCCAGTCCTTACGCAGCCACATCAGACGTGGACCATGATCTGTAACGGTCTCCGGAATTGCCATCAGTTTTCCATTAAATCGCACAGAATCCAGAAGACCGCTTCCATAACTCTCAAACATCTCTTTGATTCTCTCTGAAGTGCAATTCTCATATACTTCGCTCAGATCTTCCACAAGATCATTATCAACCAGTTCTTTGAGTGTTTCTCTGTCCGAAACCACCAGTACATCCGGCAGCGTCTGGTCTTTTACAAGAATGTTCACAAATTCATCATATTGATCTTCCCGTTCCATGTAGACACTTTTATTCTGAATATTCAGCATTTTTCTGAGATAACGAGTGTAAGCATTGTCGTCATAGGTATTTCCATCCGGAAGATTTGAATTATTCGCACCACTCATTTGTCCTAAAGTATACGTTACAAGTTCAGGATAAGCACCATAAGGAGTCTGTGCAGCTGTTTCCCAGGTACCGGTACGGACTGTCTCTGTAGATTCCGTATTTTCTTTTGCTGCCGATGATCTTTTCTGATTCAGCTCCTGTAAATCATTGCTGCATCCGCAGACAGCTATAGCTATGATCCCTATCAGAACAACAGGCAGTTTTTTCCATTTACTCTTCATTCTCTCTGCCCTCCTTCGGAAATTTCATAATAACAGTCGTGCCTTCATCCGGTGAACTGAAAATATGAATTCCATAATTCTCTCCATAAAGAAGCCGGATACGGTCATTTACATTCTTAAGGCCATATCCTTTTGCCTGATAAGTTACCAGTGTTTCTGCTTTTTCCTGTTCCATACCAAGTCCATTATCACGGACAGTGATCTCTACATCATCCCCCTTGCCTTTAAATGACAGGAAAATTTTTTTATCACCATCCTCTTTTTCATCAAGACCGTGTTCGATCGCATTTTCGACAACCGGCTGAAGAAGAAGCTTCGGCATTTTTTCATTTTTTATTGTCGGATCAATATCCCAGTCTACCGAGAAATTATGATCATGCATCGTAAGCTGGATTTCCAGATATGCTTCCATATTCTGAATACAGTTTTCTACCGTAACCACATCTTCACCTTTGCTTAATGCGGTTCTGTAAAAAGTAGAAAGTGCCAGGGTAACCTTACTGATCTCCATCTGGTTACTTCGAATCGCCATCCAGTTCATCATCGACAGTGTGTTATATAAGAAATGTGGATTGATCTGGGCCTGAAGGGCTTTCAGTTCATATTCTTTCAACGCGATCTTATTGACATATACTTCGTCGATCAGGCGGTTAATCTCATCCATCATATTACGGAAACTGTTAACAAGAATTCCTACTTCATCTCCCGAATCACTGTTGACTGTAACTTCACGGCTTCCATGATTTACCCTGTCCATATTTTTCGTCAGTTCTTCAATTTTTCTTGTAAAAATTCTTGAAAATGCCATAGCCAGAAACAGAATGATCAGACCACAGGCCGCAATCAGTGGAATCTCTTCCAGCAGCAGTCTTCGTACAGAACCTGATATCGCATCCTGACTCTTATAAAGATAAAATACCCAGTCATTTTCTTCACTCTTGGTCTTTGTATATGCACAGGACTGGCTGATTTTCTGAATCATGGAATCCATTTTTTCAGATTTATCAAATTCCAGATTTGTCAGACCAGTTTTGTTATAAAGAACTGTACCGTTTTTGTCTGCAACAATTCCACCATTTTCCTGCGTGAGAATATTGGTCAGTGGCTGGAAGATTTTATTATAATCCAGAGAAATGCACAGAACTGCATCCAGTTTCTGATCATTATAGATCATACGTACTGCTGCAACTTCTTTACGATCCTGATCAACTTTCCACTGAATACGCACATCATCTTTCAGCCCTTCACTCCACCACTCTTCTTTCATCTTATCAAGCGGAACAAGTGTATACTCATGCTCCACCTGGATACTGTCCGCAAAAAGCTGAATTCTGTTGATCGCGTCATGATATGATTTTGGTACAGACAAAAGTGGATCCGCTATTTCTGTATATTTTTCATACGCCGTATAATTATCGATATTTTTTTCCTTAATAATTTCCTCAATATCTGGTGAATAGGTCAGATAATTGAGAAGGCTGGCATAAACCGCCGTCTGGCTGTCAATGCTTTCTCTGGTCTGTTCCATGATCGACTGCATATCTTCCAGTTCGCTGCTGCGGACCATAGTACTCAGCCTGCTGTGACTGTACCAGGCAAGTACTGTCATCGGTACCAGGCTTGTAACTACAAGAAAGATCGTCAGTTTATGACGATACTTCATATTTTTGAATATCTTACGAAGTCTGTTCATCCTCTCCGGTTCCTTTCCTGTATGATTCCGGACTGCTTCCGTAATATTCCCGGAAACTTCTGCAGAAATAAGAAACATTTGCAAAACCAACACGTTCACTGACCTGTGCCACCTTCATATTGGTGCTGCAGAGAAGTTCTTTTGCCTTCTCCATCCGGAACACACGTATATATCGGTTCAAATTCATGCCGGTCTCTTTTTTGAAGATAAAACTGAGGTATCCGGAAGACAGATAGACTTTTTCTGCCAGCATTTCAAGATTCAGATCTTCCTCATAATGCTGATAGATATAATTTTTGACTGCTGCCACTTCATTTCTAGAACTACTCATAGAACGGTCAAGAAATGCCTCGTATTCCTTGATATTATCTTCAGTCACTTCAACGATTTCCATGATATTTCTACAGTTATACAATCGTTCTATCTCATGCTCAAGACGCCGCTCTCCAGAAAACTGATTTTCCTGAAACAGTTCCTGAATGACATTCGAGAAAACAAACTTGATATACATTGCTGAATACTGTGTATTATCATGATATTTTTCTTTCAGGCATGCGAAATGCTTTCTCAGCTGATCTGTATCCTTCCGTGTGATGTCTTCTGAGATCATCTGCATGATCTGCGAATCCTGCACTTCTCCCACCGACAGTTTCAGTACATCATCTTCATTTGAGAAAACATGTTTTTCCGGATGATAAAATTTCTCTTCCATCTGCTGTTCCAGCTGCTCAAGGATTTCCGGCAGACACTCACAACCTTCAAATTTACGGCTGACTGCCAGATAAAAACTGTCTCTGTATTTTCGTTTCATAAAATTATAAAGATGATTTGCCACCAGCTGATAATCGCAATATACGTCCTGAAAAAGGAGAAGCGACTGTCTTGCATTCAAATTCAGATAAAAGCATACTCTTCTCAACTCTTTCTGAATTTCCTCTTCCAGAGTCTCTTCAGCCGTATCAAAAAAAGCTACATCTGATTCGATCAGAATTCCGCAGTGCCATCCGTTCCATTTATCCATGTCAATCATTTCTTTTGCTTTTTCCAGAGTTTCTGCTTTACCAGAGTACAGATAATTCTGAAGAAAATACTGCTGCAGGAAATTTTTTTCTTTCATCTCGCGGCTTTCTTTTTTCTTTCGTCGCTCGATTTCTTTCTCCGCCTTCTGGATCACCTTATGGAAATCATCCGGATTTACCGGTTTCAGGATATATTCTGTCACACCATATCGGATTGCTTCCTGTGCAAATGCAAAATCACTGTATCCACTGAAGATTATGATCTGCAACGCCGGATTTTCTTCCTTGGCACGTCTTGATAATTCCAACCCGTCCATATGAGGCATTTTTATATCAGTCAAAACAAGTTGTATGTCCTCTGACCGAATAATCTGCAGAGCCTGTTTTCCGTTCGAAGCTTCAAAAACATTTCTTTCGCCTTCTTCTCTCGAAAGCAGATATTTCAGACCTTCGCGCTCTATTTTTTCATCATCTACAATAAGAACGTTTGTCATAATTCCCCCCCTGTTTTGTTTCCTATAATACTTATGATTATAGCACAAAAAGTCTCTGGAAAAAATATTCTTCCAGAGACTTCCATTCTACATAACCAGAATCAGCCTTTTACGGCACCTGCTACAACGCCTTCAATAATGTACTTCTGACAAACCAGATATACGATGATGATCGGAATGATATCGATCATAATACTTGCCATCATTGGTCCCATCTGTACATGTCCGAAGCTGCCACGGAAATACTGGACTGCCATCGGAATAGTCTTATATTTTTTAATATCAAGAACCAGTGTTGGAAGAAGGTAATCGTTCCATACCCACATCAGTTCCAGGATCGCTGTTGAAATAATTGTTGGTTTTAATATCGGAATCAAAACTTTAAAAAACACCTGTAACGGACTACATCCATCAATCAGAGCTGCTTCCTCAATCTCAAGCGGAATACCTTTTACAAATCCTGTAAACATAAATACCGCAAGACCTGCACCAAATCCAAGATATATAATACAGATGTTATATGGATTATTCAGATGTAAGGTATCTGCTGTTTTTGCCAGTGTAAACATAACCATCTGGAAAGGAACTACCATACTGAACACGCAGAGATAGTAAAACATCTTGGACAGTTTTCCATTTACACGAACAATATACCAGGCTGCCATTGAACAGCATAACATGATAAGAACTACAGACATTACAGAAATTACAAGACTGTACCAGAAAGATTTCAGGAAATCCATCTGCGTAACACTCGCTACAAAGTTCGCAACACCATTCCATGTTTCACTGGTTGGAAGGCTAAATACTCCAGATGTAGTGATCGCTACTTCTTTTTTCAGTGAGTTGATTAATATTAAGACGATTGGGTACATCCAAAGGATACAAACAATTGTCAGTAAGACCGTTGCAACGGAATTTCTTTTTTTATTTTCCATTACTGCTGCACCTCCTTAGATGATGTTGCACGAAGCTGGATCAATGCAATTACAACTACCAGAACAAAGAATACAACAGCTTTTGCCTGTCCAATACCCTTCCATTGAGGTCCGCTTCTTGCATAGAATGTATCATAAATATTTAACGCCAGTAACTGAGACTGTTTTCCAGGATCACCACCGGTCAGTGAGAGGTTCTGGTCGAACATCTTGAAACCATTAGTCAGAGTCAGGAATGTACAGATTGTTACAGATGGCATAATCATCGGAATTTTAATCTTAAACAGAATCTGTCTGCTTGTTGCACCATCGATCTGAGCTGCCTCGATCAGGTCAGGTGATACATTGTTCAGACCTGCAATGTAAATGATCATCATATATCCAATCTGCTGCCACATAAGCAGAATGAGCATACCGATAAAACCATTTTTTGCTGAAAGTGAAAGCAGTGGCTGTCCCCACTTGGAAAGCAGACCATTCAGCAATGTCTGCCAGATATAACCAAGTACAATACCACCGATCAGGTTCGGCATAAAGAATACCGTACGGAATGCATTTGTTCCTCTGTATCCTTTGGTCAGTGCCAGTGCGATAAAAAATGCAAGCACGTTGATCAGAATACTGGATACGAATGCAAATACAACTGTCAGCCAGAAAGAATGACTGAATGTACTATCAAGTAAAATCTTAGAATAATTTGAAAATCCAACAAATGTTACATCCTGCACTGTTGTAAATTTGCAGAATGAAAGATAGATGCCCCAGATAAAAGGCCACAGGAAACCGATTACAAATGCCGCAAAGGTTGGTAATACAAAAACCGGCCACCACTTTTTGATCGTTCTTCCTACCATGATTTTTCTCCTCTTCCCTACTGTTAACAGAAGCTTAAGTTCCTCTGTCTTTTAACTTATGAAAGGAGGCAAGAACCTCTGCCTCCTCCCATAAACAACATGTTATTTTCTATCCTGATTATTCAGAAAGAGCTTTTTCTGTAGCCCATCCATCAACGAATGCGCTAACTACTGCATCCCAATCGCCTGTGCCTGCCGCATATGCTGTAAGAGCTGTACCAAGACCATTCTTCCACTCTTCAGATGGCATTGTTGTAAAGTTCCATGAAACAGGTGTAAGACCAGCATCTGTATACTCGGCATCCTGTTTTACAAATACGTTTGTAGGAGCAACTGCTGTTTTGAAAGGAATTGTGAATCCCATGTCTTCAGACATAGATTTTGTTCCTGCTTCAGATGTTACACACCAGTTCATGAAATCCAGAGTTGCCTGAACATCTTCTTCAGATGCATTCTTATTTACACACCAGTAGTTTTCTGTACCAGTTGCAAGACCTTCGTTCTCATCGTCAACGCCGAAGTAGATCGGGATCATAGCAAGTTCATCATCGCTGTATGTCTTAGCGAGTTCTGCATATTCCCAGGAACCATTCTGATAAAATACTGCATCACCATTTACAAATTCATTTCTGGAGTCATCAGCTGTTTTTGCTGAAAGCTCACTTCCATCACATGTAGAATCTGTAATGTACAGATCAAATACATTCTTATACTGATCAAGATATGTTCCTTTGATTGCTTCTGTATCATCGATTCCATCTGCTTTGTATTCATAGTAGATTGGAAGGTTTGCAAGATGTGTTTTGAATCTCCAGTCAGAGGATCCGTCCATACCTGCTGAGGTGAAAGCACCTTTTACACCAATTTCATCTTTACGTGCCTGAATGTCGTCTGCTACTTTTTTGAGGTCATCAAAGCTCTTGATATCATCCAGAGTATATCCTGCTTTTTCAAGTAATGTTTTGTTTGTGATAAGTCCGTAGGATTCGATAACATATGCGATACCGTCTACAGCATCTCCATCTTTCAGTTCATACGCATCAGATGTAAGTTCTTTTGTGATATCTGCATCTTTCAGATCGTAGCAGTAATCTTTCCAGTTTTTAAGGCCAACCGGTCCATTTACCTGGAACAGTGTCGGTGCATCGCTCTTTGCCATTTCTGACTGAAGAGTTGTCTCATACTGTCCGGATGCTGCTGTAACTACTGTTACATCTGTTCCTGTTTCTTCTGTGTAAGCTTTTGCCAGGTTCTGCCAGGCTTCATCCTGCTCTGGTTTGAAGTTGAGGTAGTAAACCTTTCCGCCTCCGTCTGCCATAACCGGTACTGACGGGATCATTGTAGCTGCCATTAAAGCTGCCATGCTCATTGCTGTAACTTTTTTCATTTTCATAGTGATTGTCTTCTCCTTTACTTGTAAGATTTGTTCTTTCTTAAGCTGTCTTTATTATAGTTTTTGTTGATTTTTTATACCATGATAAAAAATCAAGAAATGTGTTCTTTTTTTTATATTTTCTTTTGGAAAATATAAATGTTTTCATTTATGAAATGAGGAAAGATTTTCTTTGGGAAGCATAAAAACCGCAGAAAGG
>OGZL01002965.1_pt1 | contig 12106 bp, 12 predicted proteins | sample 1576761 | NCBI WGS metagenome assembly OGZL01 (sample SAMEA3541595, study PRJEB24748) | human gut metagenome | biome: human gut; feature: human-associated habitat; material: faeces | place: China | collected 2012
GCTTTGTTTAAGTCACTTTTTACAGTTCCTATTGGCACGCCAAGCTCAGTTGCAAAAACTGCGCCAGTACTGTCTCTTCCATGGATTCCATATCTTTTCCCCGCATAAAACGGTCATAAGTACGGTACAGTTTTTTAAACTTTCCCATCAGTTTAATCTGCATAATCATTAAAATAAAGATCATCAGTAAAAGTACTGCCAAAATTCCTGCTTTTACATAGAATGGATCGATTCCGTTGGATGTCAGAAAGATTGAAATCATACTATTCATTTCATTTTCTCCTTCGTTATGTTATCTAAATATTAAGTTTTATTCATTTATGTTATCTTATTTCATTAAAATTTCCATCAAACGTTCCAGTTCATCCATGGAATAATATTCAATTTCGATTTTTCCTTTTTTGTTATCCTTCTGATTAATAGCAACCTTTGTTCCTAAAATTCCTTTCATCTTCTCTTCCAGGTCATGACAGATTGCTTCTAATTTTGGATCTATTTTTTTATTCTTTTCTGTATCTTTCTGATTTTTTTCCTGCTGGATTTTTTTTACTAATTTTTCTGTCTCCCGTACACTTAATTTTTCATCAAATATCTGCTGGGCAATTGTGTACTGTTTTTCCAGATCATCAATACCAAGTAATGCTCTTGCATGACCGGTAGAAATCATATCATCAATGACCATCTGTTGAACTTTTTCATTTAATTTCAATAAACGCATGGAGTTTGTTACTGCTGTTCTGCTCTTAGATACACGTTCCGCAACTTCATCCTGTTTTAAATTGAATTCTGTTAAAAGTCTTTTATATGCAATTGCTTCTTCAATTGGATTTAAATTTTCACGCTGGATATTTTCAATAAGTGAAATTTCTACAACTTCCTGTTCTGTCAACTTTTTGATAATAACAGGAACTTCTTTTAAATTAGCAAGCTTGGCAGCTCTCCATCTTCTTTCACCGGCAATGATTTCATAGTAATCATCTTTCTGTTGTACAAGTAATGGTTGTAAAACTCCAAACTGTTTGATAGACTCTGCTAATTCCAAAAGTGCATCCTCATCAAAATTTTTTCTTGGCTGTTCTCTGTTTGGCTCTACTTTATTGATATTAACAAGTACACCTTCCACTACTTTTTCATCTTTTTTAGTAGCTGGTTTTGTTGTTGCTGTTGTTTTTGTAGTATTTACTTTATTAGTAATAAGTGAATCAAGTCCCTTGCCTAATCCATTTTTCTTTGCGGTTGCCATGTTTTAAATATCCTTTCTATCTATTACTTCTTTTGCAAGTAAACGGTAACTTTCTGCTCCGGCAGATTTAGAATCATATAAATTAATTGGCAGTCCATAAGATGGTGCCTCTGCCAGACGAATATTTCTTGGTATCAGTGTATCATATATTTTTGCGTCTAAATTATTTCTTACATTTTCAACTACCTGATTGGAAAGATTTGTACGCACATCATACATTGTAAAGACAACTCCTTCAATCAAAAGATTTGGATTTAATCTTTGTTGTACAAGATCAATGGTATGTATTAACTGGCTCAATCCTTCCAGCGCATAATATTCACATTGAATTGGAACCAGGACAGAGTTTGCAGTTGTCATTGCGTTAATGGTTAGCATATTTAAAGATGGCGGACAATCAATTACTATAAAGTCATAATCTTCTTTGATATAATCAACAGCATTTCTTAATATGTATTCCTTTTCTGGAATACCTAATAATTCGATTTCAGCTCCTGCAAGATTCACATTTGATGGAATTATTTTCATCCCGTCTATAACTGTATCCGTCATACTTTCTTTAATGGAACATTCATCAAGCATTAACTCATAAACGGTATTTTCCACTTCGTTTTTATCTACTCCAAGTCCACTTGTCATATTTCCCTGTGGATCAAGGTCAATTGTTAATACTTTTTTTCCTGCTTCCGCAAGACATGCAGCCAGATTAATTGCTGTTGTTGTCTTACCAACACCACCCTTTTGGTTTGCTACTGCTATAATTCTACCCATTATATTTTCCTTTCCCATAGTTCTGTTATTAGCTATTATGTTTCTTTATTATAATATAAATAAAGACTGTTCTGTGAATCATGTGTTTTTTCGTGTATGATATAATCTACCGAGCGAAGCGGGTATAGATAACGATCATAGATTTGTGCTTCATGATATAATCAATTTTCATTCCATAATAGCTGGATATTTTTACTATTTTATAAGCAGATATTTTTGTTTTTTTTTCTACGTTGTATATTATAACACTTCTATATTTCAAATGCTATGATTAATTATCCAAAAATGTTTCACGTGAAACATTCATATTTTTATTGTGTTACTTCAAACTATAGTATTTCACATTATAAGAGCCTACTAAATATTGTTAAAATATAACATAGACCGTAAAATGTTTCACGTGAAACATTTTACGGTCTTGACTATTTATTGTTTGTCTTTTTTTCCAAATTATCAATCCATTTATATATAAGCAGTAATAGTATTAGACAACCGATTGTTACTATACCGGCTTTACTTAATTCATTATTTTTATACTCAGTTTTTGGCAAAACCGAATTAATTGTTGAACCATAATAATAATGATCCTTTGTATAAGCTGGGAACATATCTCCTACATTATATTGAGAATACTCTTTTTGATTTACTTGCATCCGCATATCAGTATCATATCCATAGTGAAAGAAATAATTCGTTGCACCTGATTCTGAACCATTATAGTCCTCTACAGTTTCTTTATCTGTTATTACTATATCTTCAATGTAATAATCAATCCCCTCAACCATTTCCGCAATCATTTTATGAAATGATATTTCCATTACTATTATTTTCAAAAATAATAACACAAAGATAATTGATAATGCGATTAATGATATATTCACAATTTTTCCAAGTAATCTATTTTCATCTTTCATCTTACTCTTATATATTTTGTTACTCATATGTGTTTTTCCTTTATATATAATTTATCTACCTAATAGATTTATGAATTTATTTTAATTTGGAAAAGTGTCTCTTTTAGAAATATATATTTCAAAAATCCGATTCATCTTTTTCTTCAATCAGATCAGTAAGAATTTTCATAACAGAACCTAATTCCAATCTACATCGAACTGGATCAATATCAATCAACCGGCTGCATAACTCCACTCGATTCAAAATATTCTTCATACCATCAAGTAAATTATCTTCCGATGATTCTATCTTTTCATCTTCACTTACTATATTCTGTTGTGACATTGTCTCCGTATATTCTTGAACAATTTCAATTTCTCGATTTTCTTCTTCCACTATCTGATCTAATTGTTCGATCTTACTAGAATATTCTTTGATAGAATTTTTCAAATTTTCTATAGACTCATTGATACTTTTCTGTTCTTCCATCAGTTCATTAATTTTAGCTTTATTCTTTGAATTAACATTTCTAGGTGTAAACAATTCATAGCACGAATCATTTGTTTCCTCCAACATTTTTATCATTCCGGTATTTTCTTTTAATTGAATTTCCAATAAATTTAACTGTTTTTCTAATGCATGTTTTTGTTCGAAATAAGAATCTTTTATTTGCTGTAAATATTCTATAACCATAATCACTTGTTCCTTTACTTCTGAGTAATCATCAATAATGCTGCTATCCTGGCTGACGGGCATTCGCCGCTCGGCAGTCTTTATTATATCATGAAGCACAGTCCGCCGTGCACGCCAGAAAAATCAAAGATTTTCCTGGCTGTCGGGCATTCGCCCTATCACTCTCGATATATGCAGACCTCAACATGCAAGCATGTTCGGTCTGCATATTCTCGACTGGCACTGCTCATTGCATACGCACATTATACCATATCATTATTTTAAAAACAATTATACTACATTTATAGTTATCTTATTTTTCTAAGTAAAATAAAATTTTCAAAATATGTAAAAGAAATGAATGATTTTTCAAAAATTAATTTGTATATGTTATAAAAAGCGGATATAATATTATTAAATAAAGATTTATGATTATGAAATGGTGAAACGATTTTTCAATTATATGAAATGCATTTTTTAATGATCATAAAATAAATAAGGAGGTTTTTATGAAGAAGAATATTAAACATTTTTTTCTGTTGACAGCTCTTGCCGCTGGAACAATCCATTTTGTTAACAGATTTATTAATATGACAGCTGATATCAAGAATATTTTGAAAGCAGAGAACGGCAATTTTTACGATTGGAAAAACGGACAGATTTATTATACGAAACGCGGATCAGGCAGTCCGTTATTGCTGATTCACGATCTGAATCCGGTCAGCTCTTCTTATGAATGGTGCAAAGTGATTCGAAAACTGGAAAAGAAACATACTGTCTACACACTGGACTTACTTGGATGTGGACGCTCTGCAAAACCGTACTTAACTTACACCAATTATTTATATGTTCAGCTTGTGACGGATTTTATCCAAAATGTAATTGGAGAAAAAACAGATATTATTGCATCGAATGAATCAATCTCATTTGTAACGTTAGCTTGCAATATGAATAAGAATCTGGCAAACTCTATTATTGCGATCAATCCGACTTCTTTGAAAGAGCTTCATATTACAACCGATAAATATGCTTCTGTGAAAAAAACATTATTGGAACTCCCTGTGATTGGAACCTTCCTTTACAATATAAAAGTGAGCAATACCAACATCACCAAGGATTTCCGTGAGGAATATTATGCAAGGCCACAGCTGGTTTCTTCCAAATTGATCGACGCATATTATGAGGCAGCACACATGAATTTCAGTCATGGTAAATATTTAATGGCAAGCATGGAAGCAAATTACACAAAGAACAGTATCGAACATGCGCTGAAAAAATTAGAAACTCCAATTTATGTGATTGAAAGTCGAAACATGAAAGATGCAATCGCAATTGCAGATTCTTATAAAAAGACAAACTCCAGAAATGAAATCGTATACTTATCCAACTGTAAAAAATATCCACAGTTAGAGATTGCCGATAAAGTTGTGGAAGCAATTGATATGTTTTTAAAATAAGATTATTTACAAAATAGATCATAAAAACTCCTGCCTTCCAAATGATGCATGATAAACACGTTTACGATAAACTGTGAAAACATTTATTGCATCATGAAAAGGCAGGAGTTTTTTCATCCAGTGATTTATTATCCAATGATGATATCAAAAACAGTAACCATCCATTTTACAACGGTGTCTTTGTCGGTGTTCCCGCTTTTCTCGGGTAAGTTTTCGGCGTTCCCTTCACCTTATCGATCACGACAAACGATCTTTTCTGCTCATACAGATCAAATTTATAAACTTCTTTTAATTTTCCTCCAAGCAGAAATGTTGCATTTTTTGCATTTGCCACTTCCTCTTCGATTTCACCGGATTTATATGAAATAAAGTTTCCACCTAATTTTACAAATGGAACACAATACTCTTCTAAGGAAGAAAGATTTGCGACTGCCCTTGAGACAACCAGATCAAACTTTTCACGATATTCCTTATTTTTTCCAAGCTCCTCTGCTCTCGCGTGAAGTGCTTCAATCTCTTTTAATCCAAGTTCCTCTATCACTTCCTGTAAAAATAATATTCTTTTATTCAGAGAATCAGCAAGTGTCATCCTCAGATCTGGAAATGCGATTTTCAAAGGAATCCCAGGAAATCCGGCGCCGGTTCCCATGTCCATCACTGAAACTTCTTTTTTGAGATCATACACTTTGATCAGGGAGAGACTGTCCAGAAAATGTTTTTCAATGACTTCATCAAATTCTGTGATTGCAGTCAGATTCATAACTTTATTTTTTTCCACCAGCATCTCATAATATTTGATAAACTGCTGTATCTGATTTTCGCTTAATTCAATCTGAAGTTCTTCCAGACCTTTTAAAAATTTTTCTAAATTATATGTCATTTTATATTTCCTTTGTGGTATTTCATCTGCTCCATATAAACCAAAAGTACCGAAATATCTGCCGGGGAGACACCTGAAATTCTCGATGCCTGGCCAATTGATAACGGCTTATAAAGTTTTAATTTCTGTCTGGCCTCGATACGAAGACTAGGCACTTCATCATAATCAAAATCTTCTGCTATTTTTTTATTTTCCAGTTTTTTATAATGCTCTACCTGTTTGATCTGCCGCACAATATATCCATCATACTTGATATTGATATTAACCTGTTCAACTACATCATAAGGCAGCTCAGGTCTTTCCTTATCAATCACAGCTAATTTTTCATAATCAAGTTCAGGTCTGCGGATCAGTTCTGTTAAAGTTGTTCCTGTATTTAACGGAATACTTCCGTAACTTTCCAAAAGAGCCTGAACCTCTTTATTAGCACCGATCTTGACTCCGGCAACACGTTCAATCTCTTTCTGGATCAATACTTCCTTCTGGCAGACCCAGTCATAACGCTCCTGTGAAATCAAACCAATCTCATATCCTTTTTTTGATAAACGGAGATCAGCATTATCCTGACGAAGCAGCAAACGATATTCTGCACGGGAAGTCATCATGCGATACGGCTCATGATTTTCTTTTGTCACAAGATCATCAATCAAAACTCCTATATAAGCCTCGGAGCGATCTAATATCAGAGGCTCTTTTCCGAGAATGCTCATGGCTGCATTGATTCCGGCAACTAACCCCTGACAGGCAGCCTCCTCATAACCACTGCTTCCATTAAACTGACCACCCGAAAACAGTCCTTTGATATTTTTAAATTCCAGAGTAGCATACAACTGATTTGGATTGATACAATCATACTCAATCGCATAAGCATTACGTACAATTTTCACATGTTCAAGTCCCGGCAGGGTGCGGTACATTTCATGCTGGACATCTTCCGGTAAAGAGGAAGACATTCCACCAACATACATCTCATTCGTATTTATTCCTTCCGGTTCAATAAAAATCTGATGTCTGTCCTTATCGGCAAATTTTACAACCTTATCTTCAATGGAAGGACAGTATCTTGGTCCTGTACCTTCAATAATTCCTGCATAAATCGGAGAGCGGTCCAAGTTATTCCGGATGATCTCATGTGTTTTCTCATTTGTATAAGTCAGCCAGCAGGAAACCTGATCGATCTGCACATCTTCAGGATTAGTTGTAAAGGAAAAAGGTACAACTCTCTCATCACCTTTTTGCTCCTGCATTTTTGAAAAATCAACAGATCTTTTGTCAATTCGTGCAGGCGTTCCTGTCTTAAAACGAAACATTTCAATTCCATGCGCTTTCAGGGAATCTGTCAGATGGTTGGCTGCCTGCAGACCGTTTGGACCGGTGTATGTGATCATCTCACCGGTCAAACATCTTGCGCGAAGATAAGTTCCCGTGCACAATACGACTGCCTTACAATGATAAACCGCACCTGAAAACGTTTTCACGCCTGTCATTTTCTGAATCTCTTTTCCATTTTCCAGCGCTGTTGTTTCCGTGATAATTTCAGAAACTTCTGCCTGACGGATAGTAAGATGATCGGTATTCTGAAGCGTCTTACGCATCTCCATACTATAATTCATTTTATCTGCCTGCGCACGCAGTGAATGAACGGCCGGACCTTTGGATTTATTTAACATCTTGGACTGGATAAATGTCTTATCGATATTTTTTCCCATCTCACCACCGAGCGCATCGATCTCACGGACCAGATGTCCCTTGGAACTTCCTCCAATATTCGGATTACACGGCATCATCGCTATACTGTCTACACTCACGGTAAAAATAATTGTTTCCAGTCCGAGTCTTGCACACGCCAATGCTGCCTCGCATCCGGCATGTCCGGCTCCGACTACAACCACATCATATTCTTCCTCTACATACGGAATCTTCTTCTCTTCCATTTCTCTGTCCTCAACTCATATAAGATTTTGAATGATTCTCTTTCACATTACAATCTGCAAATTATTTTTTATTTACCCATACAGAATTTACTGAAGATTTCATTTACCAGATCATCTTCCACAGATTCTCCGATAATATTTCCAAGTTCCTCGTAAGCATTCATCAGATCAATGGAATAAAAATCTTCCGGCATATCATCTGCAATACTCTGCAATACTAAATGTAAACTTCGTAAAGCTTCCTGTAAAGATGTTTTATGTCTGATATTCGTAATATAAACTTCATCATTAAATGTAACTTCCCCGGAGAAGAACATTTCTTTGATTGTTTCTTCAAGATCATCCATTCCGGTCTGCTCTTTTGCAGAAATTGATATCATTTTTTTATCCAGATGTTTTCTGATATCTTCCACAGTTGTGACCGGACTTAAATCAGATTTATTTAACAAAACGATTGCATGTCTGTCTTTCAATAATTCCATGATCTCATGATCATTTTCATCTAACGCTGTGGATGTGTCAACTACATAAATAACAAGATCGGCATTATTCAAATATTTCTTTGCACGTTCCACACCGATTTTTTCCACGACATCTTCCGTGTCACGGATTCCGGCGGTATCAATGATATTCAATAAAATACCGTTTAAATTAATCTGTTCTTCCAGAACATCTCTTGTTGTTCCCGCAATATCTGTAACGATTGCCTTCTCTTCTCCAACCAGAGAATTTAAAAGAGAAGATTTTCCGGCATTCGGCTTTCCAACAATAACAGTTGAAATACCTTCTTTTAACATTTTTCCATTATCACTGTTTGCAAGCAGTTTATCAATTTTTTTTATCACATCCGATACTATACCGGATAGTTTTTCCGGATATCCATCCAGACTTATGTGCTCCGGATCATCTAATGCACTTTCGATAAATGCAATCTCATGTAAAACAGTTCCGCGGATTTCTTTAATTTTTTCTGAAACAGAACCGGAAAGCTGGCTCAACGAACTTTTTAATGCAAATTCATTCTTGGAATTGATAACATCAATAACGGATTCTGCCTGTGAGAGATCAATTCTTCCATTTAAAAATGCACGTTTTGTAAATTCACCCGGCTCTGCAGGACGCGCACCATATTTGATCACTGTTTCTAAAATTCTCTTCATGACATAAACGCCACCATGACAGTCTATCTCAACCGTATCTTCCCTGGTATAACTTTTCGGTTCTCTCATCAGAACAACCATAACTTCATCGATCACTTCATCTCCATCATGAATATGACCATAGTGAATTGTATGCGTTGGCATATCTTCTAACTTTTTCTGATTCTTCATTTCAAAAATACGGTCTGTGATAGAAACTGCCTCGTCTCCGCTGATTCTTACGATTCCGATTCCTGAACTTGTCATTGCAGTTGCAATTGCAGCAATGGTATCCGTTCCCATAGTGATATCCTTTCCATGTACAAAACTGCACGCCGCAAAACTTCATAAGAACCTGCCATATCATTTCCGGCATTTTCATAAAGCTTTGTAACGTGCAGCTTCTGGTCTTTTAAATTCTATAATTGAATTTATCTTTCTCTATCTCTTTTTAAAGTAACAACCACATGTCTGTATGGTTCTTCGCCCTCGCTGTGTGTTGTTACAAACTTATCATTCTGCAATGCAGAATGGATAACTCTTCTCTCAAAAGGATTCATTGGTTCTAAAGAAACAGGACGTTTTGTTCTCTTTACTTTGTATGCAATGTTCTTTGCAAGATTCTCCAATGTCTCTTTTCTTCTCTTGCGGTAATCTTCTGTATCAATCTTAACTTTAATGTATTCCTCAGAATTTTTATTCACTGCAAGGTTTGCAAGATACTGCAGGGAGTCGAGAGTCTGTCCTCTTTTACCAATGAGGATACCCATGTCATCTCCTTTCAGTTCTACGTTGTAAGTATTACCGTCTTCTGCTTTTTCAATAATGATCTCAACTTTAAGATCCATAGCAGCAAAGATTTTCTGTAAAAATTCTGTGATATCACCTTCTACAGAATATTTCTTACGAACTTTGATCACAGCATCTTTTCTTGCGATTCCTAAAAATCCTGTGCTTCCTTTTTCGATTACTTCATATTCAATCTGATCACTGGTAGCTCCAAGTTTTATAAGAGCTTCTGTGATAGCATCATCGACTGTTCTTGCTGATACTTCAATATACTCCATAACAATAACCTCCACATATACGTTATCTTACCAACACGTTTTTGAAAAATAATCTGTTAATTTTTCTTATTATTTCTCTCGTTAAATTCACGGACCAGGTTTGCTTTTGCAGCCATACTTCCAGGTTTTGCATTCACTTTCAATGCATTTGCCTTCTCAAGTTCAAGTTCTTTCTCTGCAGTTGTCTTAACAGAACTCTTGGAACTTGCTGTAACCTGTCTTGTGTTCATACGTGCAGCATTAGAAATCTGATTTTCAGAGATTCCCATCTTCTCACGTTTTTTCTTTGCTTTTTCCTGATTCTTTGCAATAATATCATCCAGATCGATCTTATCAAAATGTTTATTTAAGAAGAACTGCTGGATACTTCTTACAACCGCACTTGCGATCCAGTAGATACCGAGACCGACCGGAACAGTAAAACACATTACCAGGGAGAATAATGGCATGGTGCGGTTCATCATCTTCATCTGCTGAGCCATCTGGTCGTTATCTCCACCTGCTGTTGCAGCCGTTGGCATTAACTTGATATTTAAAACCTGTGTCAAATAAGAAATCACAGGGATCAATAATGCAAGAACTGCCATCAGAATACTTCCACCTGCAAATGCAGCTTTGATGATCTGAAATGGAGTATCTGAAATATTTAATCCTATAAAGTTGTTTACATGAGAAACTACACCATATGTAGAATCAATGGAATCTGTGAGCGCCGGGAATGATTCTCTTAAGGAATCCCATCCGGTAGAACTCATTTTTGATAAAACATCTACTACATAATTCTGTAAGGTTGTTGTATCTGTTGCCGTAAAATCAACCTGTACTGTGTTCAATTTTAATGTGCTCATCAGGTTTGTCATAATATCCTGATAGCCGCTTGTTGCCATGATCTTATCAACCAGATCAAGATAAACATCCTTCACACTGCTGATATAGGCAGGAACATTCATAAATACACGGTACAACGCCAAAAGTAAAGGCATCTGAATTAACATCTGCACACAGCTGCCTGTCGGTGAAACACCATACTTCTCATAGATCTGCTGTGTCTCAGCCTGCATATTCTGCATGGATACGGTATCTTTCTTATCCTTATACTTTTTCTGGACCGCCTGAAGCTCCGGGTTCATCTTCTGGGATAACTTCGAAAACTTCTGCTGTTTATAAGTCAATGGGAACATTAAAGCATAAATAACAATGGTGAATAAAATAATAGAAAGTCCAACGTTGGTAATTCCAACTTTTTCCATTAAAATATACATGCCATTCATTATCCAGCCAAGTAATTTTGCAATTGGTCCAAGAATGGCACCATTGTATGCTGTTAATAACATCTCTGACACTGAAAATACCTCCAATTATGGAACGGGATCATATCCGCCTTTTGAAAAAGGATTACATCTTATAATTCTCCAAAGCGCTAACGCCCCACCTTTGACAGCTCCATACTTTTCGACAGCCTCTAACCCATAGGTGGAACAGGTCGGGTAGTATGGACATTTTGTTGTTTTCATCGGAGAAATATACTTTCTATAAAATTTAATCAAAGCAATCAATATTTTTTTCAAAATGATTCCATCTTCTTTTCTAAAATCTTTACTTCAAAATTTTATGAAGACCTCCAAGATGTAACAAAGCACTTTCCACTTCATGATATGAAATATCTTTTGCTGTATTTCTTGCGATGACTACAATGTCTAAACCACTATTAAACATGTCTTCCTGTAGCCGGTAACTTTCTCTGATCAATCGGGTTACATGATGTCTTATAACGCTATTCCCTACTTTTTTACTTACCGATATGCCTAACCGGTTTCTGTCTGTATCATTTTTCAGAACGTACATCACCAGATAACGGTTTGCATAAGATTTTCCTTTTTTATATACGTTCTGAAAATCTCTGTTTTTCTTTAATGATTCTGAATATTTCATCTAATATTCCTTTGCCAAAAATTGATCATAAAAGAAGAAAAGACCACAAATATGTGGCCTATGCTGATAATTTTTTTCTACCTTTTAATCTTCTTGCAGCCAATACTTTTCTTCCGC
>OGZL01002974.1_pt1 | contig 12076 bp, 8 predicted proteins | sample 1576761 | NCBI WGS metagenome assembly OGZL01 (sample SAMEA3541595, study PRJEB24748) | human gut metagenome | biome: human gut; feature: human-associated habitat; material: faeces | place: China | collected 2012
GGACAATGTGCGCCCTGCCGGAGGCTATATCAGCTGGGAGATTGACTCCCAGCTGATATATATTTCACTTCTATTTCGCTGCCAGATATACACTGACATTTGCAAAGTCACTTTGTGCATGATTGCTGCGTGCACCGCTTCCGATATCTTCACAGCTGACTATTCCGTCACTATAACCAACAATCATCAGCGTTGTTTGCGCATCTAAGACGGCAATTAACGGTCGTCCCTGATTAACATTGTAAAGCAGTTCGTCTATCGTACAGCCACTTAAATCCATCACGCTTCCATAAACTTCTGTAATTGCATCGACCACAGATTTTCCACCTGCGAGTGCCTGTCTGAGCTGTTCTGTATCTGCATCTTCCGTGTCAATCGAATATTTCAGATCGCGGTTTCCACGCTCCCAGATGTAATTCTGATCAGCATCAACCACGATTCCGCCACAGTCATTGGCTTTCTGAATCGCTTTTCCTGCAGTATTATAAGTTCCCTGAAGCCTTCCATGACCATACACATAAAATGCGTCTGTTTCTTTTTTGCGGTCCAGACTGACCTGTGGAACATTTTCAAGTACCACCTGTTTCGGTTTTAATAGCTTCGGCTCCTTGTCAGAAATGCCATCATCATACGTCAGGCGAACCTGTGTCTCTTTCAGATCTGTTTTATATGTCTGCACATAAATATTGCTTTCTTTCGCCTCTTCGCTGCTTGTAATATAATCCTGTGCTGTTCCGGTGTAAGTATCGCCGTCTTTTACCGCACGGTCAAGGGTGATCATATTATCCTCAAATGTAGCACTTAGCACATAGATTCCTGACTGTTCATAAGTTTTGATCACCTTATCTTTACTACTTGTAATCTCCACTTTATACATCGGAATGACCTGGGCTCCTGACAGTGTTGTTCCGACTTCTTCCGTTTTTGCAACACCGTAGACAAAATCACCATCCATGAAGCCAAGTGGTTTGATACACTCGCCATCTTTGCAAGTCACTTCATATTCCTGATCAGTCTCCAGATTCATAACTGTCACAGACTTGGACTTCGAAGGATCTTCTTTCTCATAAGCTACCAGATGTCCATCTTCGCTTGCAACATACTGATCTTCATTCAGTCCTGTCGCAAGCTCCTTTTTCGTACCTTTATTCATATCCATTTTGTAGAGTACGTCATCTGCAATCGTATACAGACAGCCATTTTCTACATTATAGTAGACCAGTCCGCCCACTTCTTCCTGGGCACGGTCATAAGCCTTGTCACTGGATACGAATAATTTTTCCTCAACAGAATTCTGTTCAATATTATAATAGTAGACTGCTGATCCAGTCTCACCTTCATGGCTGCCCCGGTTCATGTATCCGCATACGGCAAATGTTGTATTTCCCTTTTCGTCTACATTTAAAATCTTAATATCATGCTGCATCAGCATATTCCGGATATCCGTATTCTCCGCATCTGCAAAGCTGAACACAAGAGAAACTTCATCTCGGTCACGATTATAATTCCATAGTTCTCCCGCCTGCACAAATGACACAACGGTTCCGTTTTTATTTACCATATAGACCGGATTCTTGTCTGTGATGCCAAGAAGTACACCTTTTTCATTCAACACCTTCTTCGTCGCATCAAATATCTGGTCCATCGTCCGGTCATAATCTAACAGATATGTCTTCTGACTTCCGGAAATGTAACGCACACGGAAATATTCCCGCACCTGGTATTCGTCTTGCTCATTTTCCTCACCAGTACAGTTCACACGATATTCCAGCTCCACTGCCATATATGTGCTGTTCAACTCTTTAATCGTCCAACGCTCACTTCCATCAACCTTCGGGGCCAGATCTCCCCATGTTACATGCGTGTAATCTGAGTGGATCGTCACATGCTGTAATGTCGTGTTGTCTCCTTCATCACTGGGCTCAATCGCCGTTCCAATTCCAACACCTTCCGCTTTCGCCAGTGCATTTTCATGGAAACTTTGTACATAATCCAGGCTTGGCGCCGCATTTAACTTGGCTCCGTCCACGATTCTCGTATAATAATACATGTCGTGATTGTCCATATGCAGCGTGATCTGAAGCATACGCTCCTCAGACAAAATATTTTCACCATCGACATTTCCTACTTCCAGCGTTGCATTCTCTCCTGGCTTCTTCACCTTCTGTTCCAACAGCTTTTCTTTGCCATCTATCGAGTAAACCGTATAGTCCAGACTTTCAATCACATTTTCATAAGCTTTGATGGTGACCTGAAGCTGACCATTGCTGACCGGTGTGATGGAATCACGTACGCCTGTCAAATCCATCTCATTCTTATATCCGGGCAGGTCATTGAGCGAATAACCGTTATAGGAAAACGCAATCTGGGGACGTGTTGCTGCCCCCATATCTGTCGTCATGTTACTGTTCTTTTTATTTGTCACATAGCCAAATACGACCACCGCAGCAAGAAATACCAGTACCAGTACCTCTGCGTGGATCACGCGATTTTTCCATTTCATTTAAAGCTCCCCTTTTTCGTCTAGCAGTCTCCCCAGTGTCGGTGTCACGCGAAGAAATGTCTCGCATGCGCGGATGCTCTCTTCATTGTCTGCCCGACGACCTGTTTTCACCGCACGAAGCAGAATATTTTTCGGTGTATGTTCCATGTCAATAAATTCCAGAACCTGCACGTCGTATCCCTCCCTCTTTAGATACTCCGCACGTAATCCATCTGTCACAAGCGCCGCCATACGTTCTTTCAAAAGTCCATAATTCATGATCGGCGAAAGCACATCGTTCTTCATCTGCCGGTTCAGTTCATGCTGGCAGCAAGGCACCGATAAAATAACCTTCGCATTCCAGCCAATTGCTTTTGCCAGCGCAAAATCCGTTGCTGTATCACAGGCATGAAGTGTCACAACCATATCTACTTCCTCCGCGCCCGTATAGTCTGCAATATTTCCCTCCAGAAACGTCAGCTTATCATACTGATACTTCTTCGCCAGCTCGTTACATTTCCGGATTACATCCGTCTTCAGATCCAGACCGATGATCCGGATATCATAAGATTTCAGCTCATGAAGATAATAATACATAGCAAATGTAAGATAAGACTTTCCACAGCCAAAATCCAGAATTGTAAGCTCTCTTCCAGAATCAAGCTGTGGTAAAATATCCTCGATAAATTCCAGGAACCGGTTGATCTGCCGGAACTTGTCGAACCTTGCATGCACAATCTTTCCTTCCTCCGTCATAACACCAAGATCCTGTAAAAACGGAACCGGTACACCTTCCTGCAGGATATATTGTTTCTTCCGGTTATGATTCAGATCCAGCGGGCGCATCTTTGCTTTCTTCTGCTTCTTCTTAATTGTAACCTTTCCCTTCTTGCTGATAAGCACAGAAAATTCCGCATCCGCCGTCACAAGCTGCATCTGCTTCATATTCTCCATAGCCTCCAGCATCTTTTCGCACGCCTCATCCGCACTTAAATTCTCATGAAATGCCTGATTCCCACGAAACGTCTCCATCTGATAGACCCTTGTATCTTTCATGAGCACCGGGCGCACCTTAACCTTTGCCGAGAGCTTCTCATCTCTCGGATTACTCAAAACCGCCGATATAAAATTGTCATTTAAATTTTGTTCTAATATATTTTTTAATTCATTCATAGTAGTAATATTGTACTAGCGGTACGGGAAAAAGTCAATTTGAGACAGGGCAAAAGTTGATTGGGAACAAGACAAAGTTAGGAACGTGACACTTTGGCGAAATGCTACGTCCCTAACTAAAAATTTATCAACTAACTTTACTAAATATAATTACGACTTTGAATAAATCACCGTCCAGATACAGGTCAAATGTTCCGCCCATCATTGTGGTCAATGTCTTCGCAATAGACAATCCAAGTCCGCTTCCTTCGGTACTTCGTGACAGGTCGCCGCGGATGAATCGTTCAGTCAGTTCTTCTGCCGAGGAAATGTTAAGTGGCTGCTCAGATATGTTTTTCAGACTGAAGATTACTTTTCCGTCCAGTGTCTGCAGATCTGCATAGATGCGTGTTCCTTCCATAGCATATTTTGCAGCATTATTATAAATATTTGCAAGCACGCGCCACATTCTTCTTCCGTCTACCCGAACAATCGCATCTTCTTCCGGGAGGTTCATAATTTGTGTCAGATTTCTGGCCTGGAATTTTTCTTCGAATTCTCCGCTCGTCTGCTGGATGAGTTCTATCATATTAATATTCATAAACTCGAGAGAAATATTACCTGAGCTGACTTTCGATGCCTCTACAACATCTTCTGTCAAAGTCTTCAATCTCTGAGATTTTTCTTCCAGAACTTCAATATATCTTTGAATCTTCGGATCATCAAATTTTTCTTGTTTCAAGAGATTTACATAATTAATAATGGAGGTCAGCGGCGTCTTGATATCGTGAGATACATTTGTAATCAGATCTGTCTTTAACCGCTCACTTTTCATATTCTTCTCGACTGCCGCATCAAGTCCGCTTCCGATAGAATTGACTTGTTCTGCAATCTTGCGTTGTTCTCCATGTATGTCTTCGAGATCAATCTTGTAATCCAGCTCACCTTCACTGATTTTCTCAATACCTTCTTTAATTTTCTGTCGTCCGACTGCCCAGTTGACAAGGATTACAAATCCTGCTGTCTGCACAATGAAAATCACGAATGACCAAAATGCACTTGGCCAGCCTGATGCCAGATATGCCACCCAATGTACTGCTGCATACGCAAGATATAAAACAATTATTTTTGCTATGTGTCTGGCATTTCGAATCAATAATTTCACAAACTCTACGACACTGTACAGAAAACTGTTCTTCCATGCAATTCCTGCTTTTATTCTTCTGGCCAGACTCAAAATACCAACGAGAAACATATTACATGTATAGACTGCAAGTCCTCCGAATCCAATCATTCCAAAAAATGTTTCGTAAGAAAGAATACCATTTCCTACTGCAAATGTTTTCTGGGAGATAATTCCTGCAGCTCCCATGAAAAGCACAGTCAATAGTGACGGTACGAACCATGCAAATATAACTGCTGCAGCTCCGATTTCTGTCTTACATCTGTCAAATTTATATAAATGCAATTCTCCATCTCTTTCCGTTCGACCTGCGATTACAACAAGCCATACTACACTGGCAAAAAATATTAAAAACGCCAAAATCATTCCTGCACTGACTCCTCGGACAAACGGACTATACTTTTCATAAAAATGTGCATTTTTATAATAACTATCTTTTACAGGATACTTCGTATCCACACCTGTCATAAACACAAACTCTCCTTTATCTGCATTACTCAGATAAACGGTCTGTGACTGCCATAGTTCTGCATCTGCTTCCTGAATATTCGTTTCAAACTCTGACAGTTTTGATTTTATTATGACATATTTCCCCATCTTACGAACACTTTTAGCAACATCATTAATATTATTTTCCTGCCCCAGCTCCTCCCGATTTGTGACGACTTTTCCACTCTTTAAATCTAAATAATAATAGAAAAAATTACTATCTCCTTCTTTATACTGCTCTGTCAGGCTCTCATAATTTGCATAGCGCTCTCCAATCTGATAAATACAGCTTTCCAGCATATTATAAGCTTCATTGAGCCTGCCATTCCAGTTGGAATTCTCGTTAACTATCTGCAAGAGATTTTCTGCTTCCAGTGGAGCTGCCTCCTCACGGAACAACACTCCATCATATTTCCAGCAATCTACATAGAGCATAGTTCCCTCTGCATCTTCGATTCCCCGAAAATTCTTTTCCTCTTCCGTCATTTCATTTCTATCTGATATATCCACATTTTCCAGCTCATCTAAGATCTGCTCCGATGTCTCCGCACCTATTCCATCTGTCATTACAAATTTTAATTCACCATTTAACACCTTTTCATTAAAATCATCCTGACTATAGTAATGATAACTTCCATCTGATAATTTACAAACGATCGGAGCCTTCAGATCTTCTGCGTCGTCGCCTTCTAATTCTGCTGAATCCGTGTTTGTATCTCCGACATAACTGGTACTCTCACTGTAGATCAATTTCTGATACCAATTCAACAAATCTCCCAATCGATATGAAAGACCGCTTTCATTCTGACCACTGATCGTCTCACTATTGTTATATACCTGAATATCGACCAGCTTATCCTCGTCAATCTTTCCATCTGTCTCAAACATCTGCTCACTGTCAATGCCGGACATCACTTGATACGCACTATTCATAAGCTCTGTATCAAAGTCATAGGAATCTTCATAGCTCTGCGTAAGTTTTCCTGTTATAAGGTCATCGAAAAGTTCTGCGTAAGACATGATGCTCATAACGCCGAGCATCATCGAAATAACCATAACATTTGCAATGATGATCAACAAAATTCTGGTCTTTTTTTTCTTATGCCATATCTTTTCCATAACGTCTCCCTTCTGTTAGCTTTTTCTTGCTGGTCTTACCCCGACCTGCTTTTACTGCTTCTCGATCTTATACCCTACGCCCCACACGACTTTCAGATATCTTGGTTCTTTCGGGTTGATCTCAATCTTCTCACGGATATGACGAATATGCACTGCCACTGTATTATCAACACCCACCGCATTTTCATTCCAGATATTTTCATATATCTGGTCAATGGAAAATACTTTGCCCTGATGCTTTACAAGCAGCAGCAAAATGTTGTACTCGATCGGGGTAAGCTTCACCGGCTCGCCATCTACTGTCACTTCTTTCAGATCATCGTTGATCGCCAGTCCGCCAACTGTATAGATTGCCTCGCTCTCCTTTATCGCCGTGCTTCCAAGCTGCATATATCTGCGCAAATGTGATTTCACACGGGCAACCAGCTCCAGCGGATTAAATGGTTTCGTTATATAATCATCAGCTCCGATATTAAGTCCCAATATCTTGTCCGCATCCTCGGATTTCGCAGACAGAATAATAATCGGAATATTGTGCTTCTCGCGAATTTTTAAAGTTGCCCTGATTCCGTCCATTCTCGGCATCATGATATCCATGATCAGAAGATCTACACTTTCTTTTTTCAAGATCTCCACTGCCTCGATTCCATCGTAAGCTTCCAGAACCTGATGTCCATCCTGGGTCAGATATATCTCGATCGCCTCTACAATCTCTTTATCATCATCACATACTAATATTTTTGCCATCTCTTTTCACCTCTCATATCTACTATACAAGATTAGCAAATAAAATTTAAGACATAGGAATGGATTTCTTAAGAAATGATGAATATTTTCAAAAATAGCGTCGAAAAATGTCTAACATAATGTAAACGAAATCTAAGCCCATTTATTTTCAACAAATTTTGATAAAATACCAAAAGATAAAACTTACTTAGACTTCATAATTTCTAGTTTATAAAGGGGGAGTTTTCTATGTACACTCACGACATTGACTATGTAATCCGTACCCTTGGAGTAGGTGCTACATATAGGGGGTATCGCTATCTAAGTTACGGAATTGAATTATGTCTGGCAGACGAGGAATATCTGCTTGCCATCAGTAAACAGCTTTATCCGGAGATTGCCAGAAAGTATAAGACGACAGTCGGAAGTGTTGAACGTGATATCCGCACTGTTATAAGAGTCTGTTGGGAAAATGGTTACGATCAGCTTCAGTCCTACTCGTTCCGGCCATTACATGTCCGTCCAACGGCCGGTGAATTTTTCGACATCCTTGTCGCCTATCTAAGCCGTAACAAACCAGTTCTTCAGGCTGTATGATCCTAAGTAAAAGAAACGGAATTTTATTATCAAAAACAAAGTAAAACCCCGCAAGCTTCGGGCCGCTGCAGGGTTTTATTTTTTTACCGGAGACTAACGATCTTCCATCTTCACATACTCACGGTATGGAGACAACGGCTTATAAGCCGGTCGGATAATCTTATCTACATTCTTGAGCTCTTCCAGTCTGTGGGCGCTCCAGCCTACAATACGGGCCGCCGCAAAAATCGGAGTGTAAAGAGATGCCGGAAGATCCAGCATACTATACACAAGACCACTGTAAAAGTCCACATTTGCATTTACACCTTTGTAAATTTTACGCTTTTCGCCGATGACCTGTGGAGCCATGCGCTCTACCATGGCATACAGTGCGTACTCTTCTTCCCGTCCTTTTTCTTTCGCAAGCTGCTCTACGAATTGCTTGAAAATCTCCGCACGCGGATCGGATACAGAATAAATCGCATGACCCATGCCATAAATCAGCCCTTTCTGGTCAAATGCTTTCTTATCCAAAAGGTCTTCCAGATACTGATGTACTTCGTCTTCGTCCGTCCAGTCGGAAATTTTTTCCTTCATGTCTGCGAACATCTGCGTTACTTTGATATTGGCACCGCCATGCTTCGGTCCCTTAAGAGATGCCATCGCTGCGGACATTGTAGAGTACGTATCTGTTCCTGAGGACGTAACTACGTGAGTGGTAAATGTTGAGTTATTACCACCGCCGTGATCCATGTGGAGCACCAGTGCCATGTCCAGGATCCTTGCCTCAAGCTTCGTATATTTCTTATCCTCGCGGAGCATCATCAGAATGTTCTCAGCTGTGGACAGATTCGGCTGTGGTGCATAAATATACAGGTCTTCTCCCATGCGGAAGTTATATGCATGATAACTATAGACCATTAGCATCGGAAACTGGCTGATCAGGTTCAGACACTGTCTCAGTACGTTCGAGATGGTCGTATCGTCTGCTTTATCATCGTAGGAATAGAGATTCAGGATTTCTCTGGACAGACTGTTCATCATGTCGCCGCTCGGAGCCTTCATGATAACGTCACGCACAAAATTCGGCGGAAGCGTTCTTCTCTCCACCAGAGTTTCATGAAACATCTCAAGTTCAGAACTATTCGGAAGTTCACCAAATAAAAGCAGATAAGCAATCTCTTCGAATCCAAAATGATCTTCTTTCAAGAAACCGCCAACCAGATCTTTGATATTGTAACCCCTGTAATAAAGATTGCCGGCACATGGAACCTCTTCGCCATTCACAATCTTCTTGGCACATACATCGGAAATATTGGTCAGTCCTGCAAGCACACCTTTTCCGTTCAGGTCACGGAGTCCTCTTTTTACTTCGTACTTAGTATACAGCTCTTTATCAATGGCATTATTCTTCTCACACAATCCTGCAAAATGCTGAATCTCCGGAGTAATCTCAAATAATGCACGGTCTACGCTTTTATTCACTGTCTTTCCTACCATAAATCATCTCCCTTTCTTTTCCCACAAGTCGTTGCTAAGCGCAGCAAATTCTTCCAGCGATAATGATTCACCGCGAACACTTTCTCCTTTGCCAAGCTTTGCGATTGCTTCTGTAATCACATCTTTCGGCAAATCAATCTTGTCAGAATTAGACAATCCATTTGCCAGTGTCTTTCTTCTCTGGTTGAAGGATGCTCGGATAATATCAAACATCCACTTCTCATTGTCCACTTTCACCGGAGGAGCCGCATGTCTTGTAAGACGAATGACTGCGGAACCAACCTTCGGTCTTGGCATAAAGCAGTTCGGAGGTACATTTGCCACTATATACGGATCTGCATAGTACTGGACAGCCAGTGACAATGCTCCGTAATCCTTGTTTCCCGGTCCGGTCTGCATACGGTCTGCAACTTCCTTCTGCACCATGACCGTAATACTTTCAACCGGAACATTTCCTTCGAACAGCCCCATAATGATCGGAGTCGTAATGTAATATGGAAGATTCGCAACCACCTTCACCGGACGTCCGCCGTTCTCCTTCTCCACAAGACCACGGATATCTACTTTCAGAACATCATCATTGATCACCATGACATTGTCATACTCGCTGAGGGTATCTTCCAAAATCGGGATCAGATTCTTATCAATCTCCACGGCAGCTACCTTTCCTGCCGCCTCAGCCAGATATTGGGTCATGGTACCGATTCCCGGTCCGATCTCCAGAACCATGTCATCTTTTGTAATTCCGGCCGCACTGATGATCTTCTCAAGCACATGCGTGTCAATCAGGAAATTCTGTCCGAATTTCTTCTGAAAATTAAAATGATACTTTTGCAATATTTCAATTGTATTTTGTGGATTTCCAAGTGTTGGTTTACTCATACTTCTTTCTATTACTCCTTCATTCCATCAAACCATAAGCCAGATGAACAAACAGCAATTTATGTTCATTTGGCTCAAGTGCCGGTACTGGAAGGATTGTCCTCCTCGTACCGGCACTGTTGCCATTAAAGATATTATACACTATGTCGATAAAAAATGTTATTAAGATTGTATGAAATTTCCGACATATCACTTCACATATTTTTAATTTATGATACTGCCCGCAGCTGATATACCTGCTTCGCATTTATCTCAGTCTGTGTAAGAACCTCCTCCACAGAAATTCCTTTCAGCCGGGCGATCTCCTCTGCCACATACTGGATATATGCAGATTCATTTCGCTTGCCACGGTTCGGCTCCGGTGCCAGGTACGGGCAATCCGTTTCCAGTACAATCGATGTCAGTGGTATTGCTTCCACGACACTTTTTAGTTTCTTTCCATTTTTAAAAGTGACGACACCACCGACTCCGATATAATATCCCAGTTTCACATACTCAGCCGCCAGCTCTTTTGAACCGGAAAAACAGTGGATAATTCCGGTCAGATCCGATGCGTGCTCCTTTATAATACGAAATGTATCTTCCGACGCATCACGACTGTGGATATTTACCGGAAGCCCGACCTTTCTCGCCAGATCAAGCTGTCTGATGAACCACTTCTGTTGAACCTCTCTCGGCTCCACATCCCAGTGGTAATCAAGACCAATCTCACCGACAGCAACCACCTTCGGATCGTGACACATTTCCTCCAGACGCGCCAGCGCATCATCGTTCAACTCGCCGACCTCGTCCGGATGGACACCGACAGCCGCATAAACTGCCGGATACTGATGTGCCAGTGCAAGTGCATTTTCACTTGTCTGCATAGAAGCACCCACCGTCACAATTGCTTTCAGCCCACGCTCCTTTAAGTTCGTCAGCAACATTTCCCGGTCCACATCGAACTGTTCGTCATCGTAATGTCCATGTGTATCGATAATCATATTACAGAATCTCTTTTCTGAGCTGCTCTGGTGTCTTCATAGATAACAATGCAGGCGCAATATCAAATACACTTCTTGCTCCGTTCTCGCCCTTCTGATTCAGGCGGTAAGCTGCTCTTGCATAAGCAATCAGAACGCTCGCTGTGAACTCTGGATTAGAATCCAGCTTCAGAGAATACTCAATCACATGCTTGTTGCCCTCTTCTCCAGTTTCACCTGTGCGGATCACGAATCCACCATGAGGCATCTTGCTGTGGTCTCTCTTCAGCTCTTCCTCAGAAATAAAATGAACGGTCGTGTTGTATTCATCAAAATAATTCGGCATAGTCTTGATCGCATTTTCAATCTCAGCTTTGTTGGCACCCTCTTGCGCTACGACATAGCACTCACGCGTATGTTTGTCTCTTGTAGTCAGCTTTGGCTCACTTCCACTTCTCACCTGATCAACAGCCTCGTCAACAGGAACTGTATACTGGATCGCATTCTTCACACCCGGGATACGGCGGATAGCATCAGAATGTCCCTGGCTTACACCCTTGCCCCAGAATGTATATGTGCTTCCCTGGACAAGAATAGACTCCGCATAGAGACGGTTCAAAGAGAACATTCCCGGATCCCAGCCAACAGAAATAATACTGATATTATTTCCCTCTTTTGCAGCTTTGTCCACATTTGCAAAATACTCTGGGATCTTGGCATGTGTATCAAAACTGTCAATTGTGTTAAAATTCGCTGCAATCTCTGGACCCATGACCGGAAGATCCGTTGCAGAACCACCGCACAGAACCATTACATCCACGTCACCCTTCATAGATAACATATCATCCATGTGCACTACTTTCGCACCCTCAGTCGCAACTTTGACAGACGCAGGATCTCTTCTTGTAAAAACTGCCGCCAGCTCCATGTCCTCATTTCTCTTAATTGCCTGCTCAACACCACGGCCAATATTACCATAACCTACAATACCAATTCTAATCTTAC
>OGZL01002998.1_pt1 | contig 12022 bp, 9 predicted proteins | sample 1576761 | NCBI WGS metagenome assembly OGZL01 (sample SAMEA3541595, study PRJEB24748) | human gut metagenome | biome: human gut; feature: human-associated habitat; material: faeces | place: China | collected 2012
AAATGGACATACTATGGAAACGACAGCACTTGCACAAATGCACTTCAGACTTACGGAACAAAATTTGCAGCAGATAACTGGATGCACAAATCTATGGGTATTCAGCTTGGCCTTACAAAATCCCTGCGCTGCCAGCTTCCAGAAGGATACGACGGAACAGGATACTGGACACTGACCGTATATGCTCTTGGATACGAAGACTTTACTGTACAGTTCCAGGCAACAGATGCAAATATTGTAAAACCAGCAAAAGAAAAAGTGGATACAACTGCACTTGAGGCAGTGATTGCAGAAGCAAAAGCGCTGAAAGAAAGCGACTATACTCCGGCAAGCTGGGTAAATGTTGCAAACGAACTTGAAGAGTGCGAAGAAATGCTTGCAAATATTGACAAACAGACACAGAATGGCGTTGATGAGCAGATTACACATCTGAGAGAAGCAATTGATTCACTTGTAAAAGCTGAGTTCAAACTTAACGCTGCTTCAGGAACACTTTATACTCAGGATAAAACATCTACAACCCTCAAGGTAACAACCAACCTGGCAGGAACTGTAACATGGAAATCCAGCAATACAAAAGTTGCAACTGTAGATTCCAAGGGTGTTGTAACAGCCAAAGCAGCAGGTACAGCAAACATCACTGCTACTCTGAATGGAAAAACAGCAACTTACAAAGTAACTGTCAAGAATGCAATGTCCATCAACAAAACAGCTGTCACAGTTTATGTTGGAGGAACACCTGCTTCCTATACACTGAAAGCAACATCTGCAATCGGTGGAACAGTAAAATATGCAACAAGCAACAAGAGCGTTGCAACTGTAAGCTCCAAAGGTGTTGTAACAGCAAAGAAAGCAGGTACAGCAGTAATCACAGCTACAGCCGGAAAAGCAAAGATCACCTGCAAAGTAACTGTTAAGAATCCGAGCATTGCAGCAAAAGCAGCAAAAACAACTATTTATACAAAAGGTCAGACTTCTACAACAATCGCAGTGACCAAGAGCGGTGTTTCCGGAACTGCGAAATTTACAAGCAGCAACAAGAACATTGCAACCGTAGATTCCAAAGGTGTTGTAAGAGCGAAAAAAGCCGGAACCGTTAAGATCACAGTTCAGGTAGGAAAGCTGAAAAAGGTAGTAACGGTATCTGTTAAAAATGCATCTCTGAAACTTTCAAGAACAGCAGCAACAATCAACAGAGGCAAAACAACTACCATCAAAGTAAGTGCAGTTCCAACTGGAAAAGTTACTTACACAAGCAGCAACAAAGGCGTTGCAACTGTAACTTCCAAGGGCGTTGTAAAAGCGAAAAAAGCAGGAAAGACAACCATTACGGTAAAAGTTGGAAACTACACTAAGAAGGTAGTAATCCAGGTTAAGAAACCTTCTCTGAAGCTTGCAAAATCTTCTGCAACAATCAAGAAAGGCAAAACAGTAAAAATCAAAGCAACCGCAACACCATCCGGAAAAGTAACATACAAGTCCAGCAACAAGAAAGTAGCGACTGTTACTGCAAAAGGTGTTGTAAAAGGTAAGAAGAAAGGTACTGCAACCATCACTGTTACAAGTAATGGAGTATCTAAGAAATTCAAAGTAAAAGTAAAATAATGATTACAAAGCTTTTACGATAACAAATAATACTTGTGCAAAAACAAGGCAAAGGAACGGGGGCCGTTTTTAACAGCCCCTGCTTTTGCTTGTAAAAAGAAACTTATTTTGCTACATATTTTAACAGGAGACAGCATGAAAAAACGAGACAGTGATAAGAATCCTTTTGAAAAAAAGAATCTGGTGAAACTTGCTCCAGCAGCAGTGGTTATTGCGGCTGTGGCTGCAGCAGGTGCTCAGGCTGGCAGCAGTGGAAAAGAAGTGACTGCTGAAACCAGAGAGGTTGTAAAATCCCAGGATCTGGAATCGCTTCTGAAAACAGCCTATTCCTATGAGGCAGCAGATGACGAGGCAAAAGAGGAGAGTCTGCTGAAAGCAGGCAAAAATACATCATCATCTTCAAAGAAAAAAACCTCCAAAATTTCAAAGAAAAAAAGTGGTATAAAAAAAGGAAGCTCAAAGACCCTTCCAGTAAAAACGGCTGCATCTTCAGGGGTAGGTCAGGGCTCCACCACTACACCAACTACAGAAGTTCCGGAAGGCGGCTATAAAGATGGAACTTACCAGGGAAGCGGAACTGGCTTTGGAGGAACGATTACCGTACAGGTAACTGTATCAGGTGGGAAAATCACAGCTGTTGATATATTGAGTGCCTCTGGAGAAACAGGCTCTTATTTTGCCTCTGCACAGGGCGTTGTAAGTAAGGTTTTATCAAGCCAGTCCCCGAATGTGGATGCAGTCAGCGGTGCAACTTATTCCTCAAACGGGATTATCCAGGCAGTACAGAATGCCCTTTCACAGGCAGGAAACAGTGATTCTGCCACACCAACTCCAACGCCAACGCCAAAACCTGCAAAGAAACCGAAGAAAGATACTTCTGTCAGCTATAAAGATGGCGTATATGAGGGACAGGCAGAAGGCTTTGATGGAACCGTAACGGTAAAGGTTACAATAAAAAATGGAAAAATCAAAAAAATAAGCAACACAAATACAGATACACCTGAATTTTTTAATAAAGCATGGAAAACAATCAAGTCCAATGTGATTTCCAGACAGAGTACTTCTGAAATTGATACTGTAAGTGGGGCAACATTTTCTTCAAATGGAATTCTCGGAGCTTTATCCCAGGCTCTTTCAAAGGCTGATCAATCAGGAACTACAGACTCAAAGGAAGAAGATATAACTCCAACCCCGACTACTGTACCTGATGAAACTGTAACACCAATTCCAACGGAGATTCCACAGCCTACCAAGACTCCGGATAATCCGTCAGATGAACAGCCGGTTGTAAAGCTTTTGAAAGATGGTACCTATACAGGGTCTGCAATGGGATATTCCGGACAGGTTAACATAACACTGACAATTAAAGACGGAAAAATTACGGAAGTAACCAATACAAACTCAGATACCAGAAGCTTTTTCAATAAGGCATGGAGATCCATACAGCCTAAAATACTGGAAAAGCAGAGTACAGAAGGAATTGACACTGTAAGTGGTGCAACATTTTCTTCTATGGGAATTCTGGATGCGTCCAAAATAGCATTGGAGCAGGCAAAAAATACAGAGGTACAGCCTTCAGTAACGCCAGAGCCCACTGAGGCGCCGGATTCCACCGAGAAGCCAGAACCCACAAATACGCCAAAGCCGACTTCTGTTCCGGAACCAACGACTGCACCGGAGCCTACAGCTGTACCAGAGCCTACTGAAACGCCAGCGCCAACTTCTGCACCGGAACCGACGGATACACCGGAGAATTCTGTGACGCCGGAACCGACAGCTACGCCAGAACCCACGCCTGTGCCTGCTGGTGCATATACAGATGGAACCTACACTGGCATTGGAGAAGGCAATGACGGACCAGACAGTGTACAGGTTACCGTAACAATATCCGGAGGACAGATTGTGGGAGCAACTTATTTTTCCTATGATGATGAAGAATATGCAGATACAGCCTGGGAGGGAATTCTTGGACAGGTTATGGGAAAGCAGTCCGCAGACAGTGTAGATACAGTATCTGGATGCACATATTCCTCCCAGGGATTTATTCAGGCATTTAGAAATGCATTAAATCAGGCAAAAGGAGCATAACCCATGAAATACCAGAGTTTTATTATGAGAGTTTTATGTCTGCTTCTGATCGTTGGTGTCGTTCTTGGCTACAACTCCATGCAGAAAAAAGATAGTGATACCGAAAAAGACCAGCAGATCGCCAGTCTGACAACCAGAGTGGAGGCCTTGGAAAAACAGCAGGATGAGATATTAAGTGCCCTTGAAGAGGCTGCAAAAGCGCAGGAAGAGGCGAAGAAAAAGGCAGAAGAGGAAGCGAAGAATCAGAAAGCCCAGACGGAAGAAGCGGCTTCCGGGGATGCTTCCGAGGACGCGAAAAAAGATGACAAGAATACAGATGAGACAGAGGCTGAGGACGCTTCTTCTGAGGAAGAAAGTGAAGATCTTGTCTACAAAAACGGAACCTACACAGGAGACGGCCAGGGCTTTGGCGGCAATATCCAGGTTCAGGTTACACTTGAAAATGACACGATTACAGACATTCAGGTGGTAAGTGCACCAGGCGAAGACTCTGCATACCTTTCCCAGGGACAGGGCGTGATCAGTACCATTCTGGCTGCCCAGAGTACAGATGTTGACACCATTTCCGGAGCAACCTTCAGTTCCACTGGAATTATCAACGCTGTAAATGATGCACTTGGAAAGGCGGAAAATCAATGAAAAAGAGACAGAGAAAAATCCGGCTGATCCGTGCCGGCATCCAGCTTCTGTTTTTCATTTTTGCTCCGGCACTTTTTTCCACAGCATTCGCAGGCGTGAAGTCCGTTTTTCAGGCAATCGCAGCACATCAGGCAATCAGCTGGAATTCCTTTCTGGATGTGACTGCCGTGCTGCTGGTGGTAACCTGCCTGTTCGGACGGCATTTCTGCGGATATGCCTGCGCATTTGGTTCCCTTGGGGATGCATTGTACGAGCTGACTGTGTTTATCCGCCAGAAGGTTTTTCATAAAAAAGGCCGTCACGGATACTCAGAAAAAGCCATCCGCATTTTGCAGAAGGTGAAATATATCTGGCTTCTGGTGCTTCTTGTATCTATCCTTACCGGCTGGTACAGCAAGCTTCAGGGCATGAGCCCCTGGGATGTGTTTTCCATGCTCACCGCTGGCAGACTTCCCGGTGCTGCCTACAAGGTGGGGATTGTGCTGCTGATTCTGCTCATGATCGGAATGTGCACTCAGGAAAGATTTTTCTGCCAGTTCCTCTGCCCAATGGGCGCAATTTTTGCTATAATGCCTATAGCGCCCTCTGCGCTGTTCAACCGTGACAAAGGCACCTGTCCGGCGAAATGCGGAGCCTGCAAAAAGCGCTGTCCTGCTCATCTGGACATTGACGGTGATACCCCTCTCTCAGGAGAATGTATCTGCTGCCACGCCTGCCAGGGAATCTGCCCGAAGAGGAACATCCGGATCGGGATTCCGAAGGCGAAAGATGAGAGCCTTTTTTAAACACGAGCTGGGAAAAGATGGGCGAACGCTATTGGAAAATAAGAGAAAATAAAATTAGAAAGAACAGGATATGAGTAAAAAAAGAAGTAAAGTAAGATTTCAGAATGAAGTCGATTTAATTAAGGTACATTATAAAAAGCAGTCCAGAGGTCAATCACTTACCTGCTTGGATATGTTTAATGGGAGAAGGCATTTGAGAAAGAGAAGTGCGGCAGGAATCCTCTGCGGCAGCCTGCTTCTCACTGTCATTTCCGCTACAGTACTGGGAAAAACAACTACAGTTGTTTATGCATCTGACATAGAAAAATACACCAACGCAGATTTCGCAATGGACACGGTAGTTTCCGAAACCCTTTATACCTCAGGCGAGGACATCAACACTCAGATTGGCGAAAAGCTCCGCGAAATGGAAACCACCCTCCTTTCCTGGACAGAGGAAAACTCCCAGATTTCCCAGCTGAACAATGCTGATGGCAAGACCATGGAAGTTTCTGATGATCTTGCCGCCGACCTTGAGAAAATCCGCCAACTGTCCCAGGATTCCGACGGTGCTTTTGACCCCACCCTTGGAAAAATTATCCGCCTGTGGGACATTGCCGGCGAGAACCCTCATGTCCCAGATCAGTCCGAAATCGACACCCTTCTTCCCGAAGTGGGCTACGAGAAAATTCAGGTGGACGGAAACAATGTAACCCTTCTTGATGGCTGTACCCTGGATCTTGGTGCCGTTGGAAAAGGCATGGGCTGTGATTTGATCATGGATTACCTGCAAACCCAGCCAGATGTCTTCGGTATGATCCTGAACCTTGGCGGCAGCAGTGTCATGACCTACGGCGAAAAGCCCGACGGCTCCTCCTGGAAAGTAGCCCTCACCGATCCCCGTGACACGGAAGGCGACTATCTTGGAGCCATCACCCTGGACGCCAACCAGTTCCTTTCCACCTCCGGCGACTACGAAAAATACTTCATAGAAGATGGAATCCGCTACCACCACATTCTGGATCCAAAGACCGGTTACCCTGTCTGGAATGGTCTCACCTCTGTTACCATCGTCTGCGACCAGGGTTATCTGGCCGACGGCCTTTCCACCGCCTGCTTCGTCCTGGGTATGAACGCGGCCAAACCTCTTTTAGAGAAATATGATGCAGAAGCCGTATTCGTTGATGAAGATAAAAATGTGTATGTGACAAGTGGATTGATGGATAAATTCGAATTAATGAAAGACGGATACACAGTAAACGAAGCATAAGTTGTCCATGATAGATTCGTAGAAAATGATAGCTTACGGAATAACGAAAAGAGCTCCAGAGAATAGTCAAAAACTATCGCTAGGAGCTCTTTTTCAACTAACAGCATTTGGGCTGAATATATTCCTAAGCGGGGCATTCAAGGCGCGCCTTTAATGGAGCGGAGATCCACTGCTTACGAAGACTTAACATCGAAGGCTCTCCTGAGATGTTTAGTCGCAGTTAGCAGTTAGCTCCGCGGAATGTTGCGCCTCCCCGCGTGGAATATATTCAGCCCAGATGCGTACGGTGGTAACATCTCACGGAATTCTCTTAAGAACTTCCTTCGTCAGCACTCCAATCAGCAGTCCTGTAATCACTCCCGACACCATCAGCGCCGGAGCATAATAATACAACAGTCCCACCGTATGCGTTGCCGGAATCGCCACCAGCAGCTGACCGATGTTATGGGAAACGCCACCAGCCACACTTACACCCAGCTGCCCGAATCCAATCTTATTTTTCACAAAAACCATCACAATCAAACTAAGGGTCGCCCCCGCCAGGCTATACATAATACTGGAGCCGCTTCCAAACATAAAACCGATAATAAAAATTCTCACAATGGAAACCAGCGCCGCTTCTTTCCACGTATACCTCTCCAGCACAAAAAGCACCGCCAGATTTGCAAGCCCTAGTTTCATTCCCGGAATTCCCGCAAAAAACGGAATCAACGATTCCACATACCCGAAAATAATGGCAATGGCTGCAAACAGCCCAAGATACGCTGTCTTTTTCTGATTCATCACTTACACCACTGCGTCAAATCCACTTTCGGAATCCTGTGAATCTGAATCGCCCTCTCCCTGAATGACTACTCTGTTTGGCAGGCACACAATATATCCGCCTGCACTGCCCACTGCCGGCTGCTTCATGCAAAGATGATCCGGGCAGTCCGCCTCTGTCATCTTTACCTCGCCGTCCTTAATTTCACACACATTGGTATCCCCAATCTGGATCACCTGATCCTCAGCCAGTGAATAAGTCCCATAAAGTTCCCCATCCACCGTAATCTGGATCGACCCATGAGTTCCATGTGGAACCGCATAAACAAAAATACAAAGCACCACTGAAATAACCAATAGTGCACCAATAAATACCGCTTCTTTCTTCTTCAAAAATGATACCTCTTCATTAATAGCTTTAACCAAAATCATCATATCATAGAACCATGTTCCACAAACGAACCATTAGTTTATGATATAAGAAATACAGAGATTTTTCAACCTATTCTAAAATCCATTTTTGAGAAAAAATCGCAACAGAGAGAATGACTGTTATTCACAGAGGAAACGGTAACGGGTGGCTGTTCCTTTCCACACCGCTTTTTATTGTAATTTCCCACGGAATATGCTATTGTATAGTTTGAAAGTCTGTGTGCCGTGCGGATCGCGGGAATGATTTTTCAAACACGTTCCAGGCCGGCGGCATTGTTGAAGAAATGTAACGATTCAGAAAACACTGGACAGTTACACAGAAATATTAGAAAGAAGGTGAAGCTATGGTTGAATTAGACCAGTTCAAGAGCATTCTTGCAACATACACAGAACCATTAGTGGAAGTGAGGGATTCACTTTGACCTGGCTAACAAAGAAAAGCGGGTTGAAGAATTAGAGCGCGAAATGGAAGCGCCTGATTTCTGGGACAATGCAGAAATATCCCAGAAGAAAATGAAAGAATTAAAGAGCATGAAGGACGACATGGAAACCTATCAGAATCTGGTAACCCAGAAAGAAGATATGGAGACCCTGATCGAGATGAGCTATGAGGAAAATGATCCGTCCATGATCGAAGAAATCCAGGAAATGCTGGATGAGTTCCAGGCACAGTTTGACAGTATCCGTGTGAAGACACTTCTTTCAGGAGAGTATGACGGCGAGAATGCCATTATAAAACTGAATGCAGGAGCTGGTGGAACAGAAGCCTGCGACTGGTGCAGTATGCTGTATCGTATGTATACACGCTGGGCTGAGCGCAAGGGCTTTTCAATTGAAGTTCTGGACTATCTGGACGGCGATGAAGCTGGTATCAAATCTGTTACCTTCCAGGTAAACGGAGAGAACGCATACGGACTTCTGAAGTCTGAGAAAGGTGTTCACCGTCTGGTACGTATTTCCCCGTTCAATGCGGCTGGAAAGCGCCAGACCTCTTTCGTATCCTGCGATGTAATGCCGGATATTGAGAAAGATCTGGACGTAGAAGTCAATGATGAGGACATCCGTATTGATACCTACCGAAGCAGTGGTGCCGGCGGACAGCATATCAACAAGACCTCATCCGCTATCCGTATCACTCATTTTCCAACAGGAATCGTGGTACAGTGTCAGAATGAGCGTTCCCAGCATATGAATAAAGATAAGGCTATGCAGATGCTGAAGGCGAAGTTATATCTTCTGAAACAGCAGGAGGCAGAAGCCAAGCTTTCCGGAATCCGAGGTGAAGTAACGGATATCGGCTGGGGCAACCAGATCCGTTCCTACGTTATGCAGCCATATACCATGGTCAAAGATCACCGTACCAATGAAGAAACCGGAAATGTAGATGCAGTTATGGATGGTGCCATTGATATCTTTATTAATGCATATTTGAAATGGATCGCACTTGCGAAGAGACCTGCAGAACAGCAATAAAAGCATGCTGCTGTTCACGAAGGGAACGGTACCAGCTTCCGGATTATGTCTGGATACAGCGGCTGTAATGGCAGAGATTTGCAGGGCGCAGTGAAAGTGGAAGGAAATGCAGGATGCCAAAGACAACAGATAAGAATAAATATTTTGTAGTAAAAGAGCGGGCTGTGCCAGAGGTGCTTCTGAATGTAGTTGCAGCGAAGAAGCTTCTGGAATCAAAGCGGGCAGCTACGGTTCAGGAAGCTGCAGACGCTGTGGGAATCAGCCGAAGCTCTTTCTATAAATATAAAGATGATATTTTTCCCTTCCACGAGGAAGCCAAGGGAAAGACCATCACATTTATTATACAGATGGATGATGAGCCGGGAATTTTATCCAATGTTCTTCGGGCTATTGCAGAAAACCATGGCAATATTCTGACCATACATCAGAGTATTCCCATCAGTGGTATTGCCACTCTTACCTTAAGTGTGCAGATCCTTCAGGGAGAAGGGGATGCTGAGGCAATGGTGGATGACATTGAACAGATGGAAGGAATCCATTATTTAAAAATTTTAGGCAGGGAGTAACGGACAGATGATAAATATTGCAGTGTTAGGATATGGCACAGTTGGAAGCGGTGTAGTAGAAGTCATCCGCACCAATCATGAATTGATTAACAAAAGAGCCGGGGAAGAGATTAAGATCAAATATGTACTGGATCTTCGTGAGTTCCCTGGAGATCCGGTAGAAGAGATTCTTGTTCATGACTTTGAGCAGATCGTAAACGATCCGGAAGTTAAAATTGTAGTAGAAGTAATGGGAGGAACCGGTGCTGCCTATACTTTTACAAAAAGAGCACTTGAAGCCGGCAAGAGTGTGTGTACCTCAAATAAAGCTCTGGTTGCCCAATACGGTCCTGAGCTTATGGAAATTGCAAAAGAGAAAAAGATCAACTTCCTTTTCGAGGCAAGCTGTGGCGGTGGAATCCCGATCATTCGTGCCATCAACGGTTCTCTTACCGCAGATGAGATCGATGAGGTCAGCGGAATTCTGAACGGAACTACTAACTATATGCTGGATAAGATGATCACAGAAGGCGCTGATTTCAATACTGTTCTGAAAGAGGCTCAGGAAAAAGGCTACGCAGAGGCTGATCCTACCGCTGACGTGGAAGGACAGGACGCATGCCGTAAGATTGCCATTCTTTCCTCTCTGGCATATGGAAAATTCCTGAATTTTGAAAATGTTTATACAGAAGGAATTACAAAGATCACACCAGAGGATATGGAATACGCAAGAGAAATGGGCAGAAGTATCAAGCTTCTTGGCACAAGCAAGAAATTGGGAGACGATTCCTTCTACGCACTTGTAGCACCTTTCCTTGTAGGACAGGAGAATCCTCTTTATGGCGTAAAGGGAGTGTTCAACAGTATTTTTGTACATGGAAACATGCTTGGCGATGCCATGTTCTATGGAAGCGGAGCCGGCAAGCTTCCTACTGCAAGTGCAGTTGCAGCAGACGTTGTGGAGGCTGCAAAGCATCTTCATGATACCATTCCAAATAACTGGAGCAATGAAGAGATGACCCTGATGGAGCCGGATTCTGTAGAAGGCCGTTTCTTTGTCCGTGTGAAGGATACTTCCCTGGATGAAGTGGATAAGGCTTTTGGTAAGGTTGAGGCTGTGATCGAGCCGGATTCCCTTCCGGAAGAATTTGGTTTTATTACCAGACTTATGACACAGGGCGAGTACAAAGAGCGTGTGAAAGCGCTTGGAGAGAATGTTCTGGGCATGATCCGCGTGAAAGACTGATAACATGAATCCGCAGTTATTCAGGTAATGGGCAGCTGCGCGAAACTGTCTGTATGCGCAGATAAAAATAAAACTGACAGCGTGAAAGGAAAAACTATGCTGATAGTTAAGAAATTCGGCGGTACTTCCGTTGGGGACAAACAGAGAATGTATAATGTTGCCAACCGTTGTATCGAAGAATATAAAAAAGGAAATGACGTGGTGGTGGTTTTGTCCGCCATGGGAAAATATACAGATGAGCTGATCCGTATGGCTCATGATATGGACGACAAGCCTCCGAAGCGTGAGATGGATATGCTCCTTACCATCGGTGAGCAGATGTCCGTATCCCTGATGGCAATGGTAATGCACAAGCTGGGCGTTCCGGCGGTTTCCCTGAATGCCTTTCAGGTGACCATGCATACCACAAGCAGCCATCAGAATGCAAGATTAAAAAGAATCGATACAGAGCGTATCCGCCGGGAACTGGATGCCCGCAGGATCGTAATTGTTACCGGATTCCAGGGCGTAGATAAATACGATGACTACACAACTCTGGGACGAGGCGGCTCTGATACCACTGCAGTGGCACTGGCAGCAGCACTTCATGCAGATGCCTGTGAGATCTATACAGATGTGGACGGCGTTTACACAGCCGACCCACGTAAGGTTCCAAATGCAAGAAAGCTGAAAGAAATCACATACGATGAGATGCTGGATCTGGCAACATCAGGAGCAGGTGTACTTCACAACCGTTCTGTGGAAATGGCGAAGAAATACGGAGTGCCCCTTGTGGTCCGCTCCAGCCTGAATAACAGTGAAGGAACGGTAGTGAAGGAGGTAGTTAGCGTGGAAAGAATGCTGATCAGCGGTGTTGCGCTGGATACAGACGCTGTGAGAATCGCAGTACTGGGGCTTCGCGATGTGCCTGGTGTTGCATTTAAGGTATTTGATACCCTTGCAAAGAAAAATATTAACGTAGATGTTATCCTGCAGTCTATCGGACGTGCAGGAACAAAGGACATTTCTTTTACAGTAAATAAGGATGATCTGGATGATGCAGTTGCCACTCTGGAGGAGAGCCAGGAGCGCCTTGGCTTCAAGGAGCTTCACTCTGAGCGCAATATCGCCAAGCTTTCCATTGTTGGCTCCGGTATGCTCAGCAATCCTGGCGTGGCTGCCAAGATGTTTGAGAGCCTTTACAATGAAGGGGTAAACA
>OGZL01003002.1_pt1 | contig 12010 bp, 10 predicted proteins | sample 1576761 | NCBI WGS metagenome assembly OGZL01 (sample SAMEA3541595, study PRJEB24748) | human gut metagenome | biome: human gut; feature: human-associated habitat; material: faeces | place: China | collected 2012
AGCTTTCGCTGACCAGAATCACGCACCAAGTCTCACGTGCGTTCGACTTGAATTTTGACATTCATACCATATCAATAGAAGATAAAAATTCTGTGAAAATCTACAGAAGGTCTGGCTTGTGAACATCGCAGCACTTTTATTTTCATACTGCGGCGATGCACATTTCTGTATAGATTTGAATAAGCGGAATTTAATATGGAGGATTTATAGATGAGTTTCAGAGTAGTGATCGACAGCTGCGGGGAGCTGACAGATGAGATGAAAAAGAGCGGCAATTTTGTGTCTGCACCGCTGACACTGCAGGTGGATGAGTATATTGTACAGGATGATGAGGAACATTTCAACCAGGCAGAGTTTTTAAAAAAAGTAGCGGAGTGCCCAAACTGTCCGAAATCTTCCTGCCCATCACCGGAAATATATCGTGATGCCTACGACTGTGATGCAGATCATGTTTATGCAGTGACGCTCTCAGAAAAACTGAGTGGATCTTACAACAGTGCAGTTCTTGGCAAAAATCTCTATCTGGAGGATCATCCGGATGCAAAAGTTTATGTATTCAATTCCTGCTCGGCATCTGTTGGTGAGACGCTGATCGGACTGAAAATCCAGGAGCTGGAAGAGAGGGGACTTTCTTTTGAAGAAGTTGTAGAACAGACAGAGGCTTATATTCTCTCACAGGATACCTGGTTTGTCTTGGAAAATCTGGACACTCTTCGTAAAAACGGCCGTCTCGGTACCGTAAAGGCTCTGGTAGCGACCGCACTGAAGATCAAACCGGTCATGGGATCAACAGACGAAGGCACGATTATTCAGCTGGATCAGGCAAGAGGCATGAAGAAAGCTCTTGTAAAAATGGTCGATTCAATTGAGGAGAAAAAATCATCCGATCCACAGGAGCGTATGGTTGGGATCGCTCACTGTAATTGTCCGCAGAGGGCAGAGATGGTAAAAGAGGAGATCCTAAAGAGGCTGCCGTTTAAAGATGTGATCCTGGTCAATACCGCAGGTGTCAGCACCATGTATGCAAACGATGGCGGAATTATCGTAGTTGCATAAGTTTTTAAAATAGTGTATACTATTAAGAAACTATATATAAGGAGTGAAAGACATGAGTCAGGCAAAAGTGGACCGCTACAAAGAAGAAAAGCAGAAACGCGAAAAGCTTCAGAAAAAAGAAAAAAGAGAGTTACTGCTCTGGAAAATAGTGGGCATTATCGTGCTGGTTGCTCTTGTTGGCTGGATTGGTTTCTCGGTATACCAGAATGTTCAGAAAGATGCGTCTCATACATATGAAATGAAAACAGATGCACTGGATCATTACATGAACGGTTTAAATGCTGAGACAGAAACTTCAAGTGAAGCGTCCACAGAGACAACAGAAAAAACGACAGAAGAAACTGCAGCAGAGACTTCTGCTGAAAGTACAGTAACCGAAGCAGCCGGTGAGACGGCAGCAGAATAAAAGAAAAAAGAAACTGCGTTATCGTGAAAACGAGAGGCAGTTTTTTATGTCTGAAAGAAAATGCTTCTGTTATATTTTTCAGAATGGTTTCTCAAAGGAAAATTGTACAGAAAAAAGAACGGCAACGTTTGTTATGTATTTAACAAAATACTTGCACTACATCTTGTGCTATGTTAAGATGAAAGCGACAAAACATAGAAACACAAAATCACAGAGAAAGGAAGATAGAAAACATGAAGGACTTTAAACAGTGGGATGGTTTCGCTGGAAGACTCTGGAAAGAAGGCGTAGACGTCCGCGATTTTATTCAGAACAACTACACACCATATGACGGAGATGATTCTTTCCTGGAGGGACCTACAGAGGCAACAGATCGTCTGTGGGGAAAAGTATCTGAACTTCAGAAAGAAGAGAGAGCAAAGGGCGGTGTCCTTGATATGGAGACTGATGTTGTAACAGGCATCACTGCATATGGAGCTGCTTATATTGATGACAGCATGAAAGATATGGAGCAGGTTGTTGGTCTGCAGACAGACAAGCCGCTGAAACGTGCATTTATGCCATACGGCGGAATCAAGATGGCTGAGAAATCCTGTGAAATGTATGGATATAAACCAAATCCACAGCTTCATGAGATCTTTACCAAATACCATAAAACACATAACCAGGGTGTATTTGATATCTATACACCGGAAATGTTAAAAGCACGTCATAACAAGATCCTGACCGGTCTTCCGGATACTTACGGACGCGGACGTATCGTAGGTGACTACCGTCGTGTGGCTCTGTACGGTATCGATTACCTGATCGAGAAAAAGAAAGCAGATTTTACTGCTACAAACCGTCAGGGTATGCGTCGTGGTGACTTCCAGCTGCGTGAAGAGATCGCAGACCAGGTTCGTGCACTGCAGGAAATGAAAGAAATGGCACAGTCCTATGGATATGATATTTCCGAGCCGGCTAAGAATGCAAAAGAAGCAGTTCAGTGGCTGTACTTCGGATATCTGGCTGCCATCAAGACACAGAACGGTGCAGCTATGAGTGTCGGACGTATTTCTACTTTCCTTGATATTTATATTGAGAAAGATATTGCAGCAGGCATCCTGACTGAAAAAGAAGCTCAGGAACTGATCGATCATATGGTTATGAAATTCCGTATGGTAAAATTCGCAAGAATCGCTTCTTACAACCAGCTGTTCTCCGGTGACCCGGTATGGGCAACTCTGGAAGTAGCAGGTATGGGTATGGACGGACGTTCTATGGTAACAAAGAATGATTACCGTTTCCTGCATACACTGGAAAACATGGGACCTTCACCGGAACCGAACCTGACCGTTCTGTATTCCGAACGTCTGCCTGAGACATTCAAAAAATATGCAGCACATATCTCTGTTACAACAAGCTCTATCCAGTATGAGAACGATGATGTTATGCGTCCGGTATGGGGCGATGACTATTCTATCTGCTGCTGTGTATCTGCTACTGAGACAGGTAAAGAGATCCAGTTCTTCGGAGCAAGAGCAAACCTGGCAAAATGTCTGCTGTATGCGATCAACGGCGGTGTAGATGAGAAGACAAGAGATCAGGTAGCACCGAAATATCAGGCGATCACATCCGAATATCTGGATTACGATGAAGTTATGGATAAATATGACACCATGCTTGACTGGCTGGCACATCTGTATGTAGGAACTCTGAACATGATCCATTACATGCATGATAAATACTACTATGAAGCAGCAGAGATGGCTCTGATCGATACAAACGTAAGACGTACATTTGCTACTGGTATCGCAGGATTCTCACATGTAGTAGACTCTCTGTCCGCAATCAAGTATGCAAAAGTAAAAACGGTTCGTGATGAAAGCGGAATCGTTACCGATTATGAGATTGAAGGAGACTTCCCAAGATACGGTAATGACGATGACAGAGCTGACGAGATCGCTGTATGGCTGCTGCGTACATTCATGGATAAACTGAAATACTGCCATACCTACCGTGATTCTGAGCCGACAACTTCTATCCTGACAATCACATCAAACGTAGTATACGGTAAAGCAACCGGTTCTCTGCCGGATGGAAGAAAAGCAGGCGAGCCTCTGGCACCTGGAGCAAACCCATCTTACGGAGCAGAACAGAACGGTCTGCTGGCATCTTTGAACTCCGTTGCAAAACTTCCGTACGAAGATGCACTGGATGGTATCTCCAATACACAGACCATCAACCCGGGTGCTCTGGGACACGATGATGCAGAGCGTACCGAAAATCTGGTTCATGTACTGGATGGTTACTTCAAACAGGGTGCACATCACCTGAACGTAAACGTATTCGGAAAAGAAAAACTGATCGATGCTATGGAGCATCCGGAAAAAGAAGAATACGCAAACTTCACAATCCGTGTATCAGGATATGCTGTTAAATTTATCGACCTGACAAGAGAACAGCAGCTTGACGTTATCGCAAGAACCTGCCACGACAGAATGTAATATGGAAAACGGGGCAAAAACAGGATATGTCCATTCGCTGGAAAGCTTTGGATCGGTTGACGGTCCAGGTGTGCGTTATGTGATCTTCTTAAGCGGCTGTGCGATGCGATGCCAGTTCTGCCATAATCCGGATACCTGGAATATGACAGCCGGCAAAAGCTACACAGCTGATGCCCTTCTGAAACAGGCAGTAAAATACCGCACTTATTGGGGAAATAAGGGCGGTATTACTGTCAGTGGAGGAGAACCACTGCTTCAGATTGATTTTCTGATCGAACTGTTTCGCAAGGCAAAAGAGATGGGGATCCACACAACGCTGGATACGAGCGGCAATCCTTACACGGAAAAAGAGCCATTCTATTCAAAATGGCTGGAACTGATGAAATATACCGATCTGATTCTTCTGGATATCAAGCATATTGATGAGCAGGAGCATATCAAACTGACCGGTCAGACCAACAAAAATATTCTGGCTATGGCAGAAAAGTTATCGGATATGGGAAAACCGGTATGGATCCGTCATGTACTGGTTCCGGAGCGGAGTGACCGTGATGATTACTTGCATCGGCTGGCAGATTTTATTCACACGCTGAAAAATGTGGAGCGTGTGGAAGTACTGCCATACCATACGCTGGGTGTATTTAAATGGGAAAATTTAGGGATTCCATATCAGCTTGAAGGGATCAATCCGCCAAGTGCAGAACGGATCAAGAATGCAGAAGAGATTCTGGCGTTCAGGAAATAGAAATAACAGGAAAATTTTAAATGTGCAAAGGAACAATGCCCTGAAGGACACATAAAAGTGTCTTCCTGGGCATTGTTCCTTTTGCACATTTGGAAAGCGGACATTCACAATCCGCTTCTCTGCGTTCAAATTTCAATATTTCACGAGTTTTTTAAAGCAGAGAAAATTTACTCCACAACCGGTGGCACAAAATGTTCGATTGCATTTCGCAGTTTCGGATGATTAGCGGATGGTAACGCTGCGTTTTCGGCTGTTATACGTATAGACTTTTTCACCCAGATCTTTTAAAACTTTTATATTTCTTTTTACAGTATCTCGTTTTCTAAGAAAAGAGGGAGCATCGATAAAAGTGACCTTTGCATGGATATATTTGAAAAAGGATTCTCTCTTGTCGTTGTTTCCATGATGCGGAGCCTGAAGATACGTTGCCTTCAGACGTTTGTGATAAGTTTTGATAAGTCTTTTGCCAATGCTGCTCACAATATCTCCGGTGAAAAGCATACTTGTTTTTTTACCGGAAATTTTAAAAACCAGAGAAGAACCATTGCAGATATCTTTGGTCGTATCTTTCAGATTACGGCTGTAACCATTAAAAAATTCAAAATCCAGACCGGCGAAGGAAAAAGTATCATCTGCTTTTGCCCACAGGATTTTTGGATTTTTTCTTACAAGACGTGAAAACTTCTGAAATACCTGATATTCATCCCATGGATATTGATAGTGTCTGTAACGGGAAGCGTTGATCTTTGGTGCAATGACCTGATCAATCTGTATGCCGTCCGGATTGGCAAAAATCTGATTAAAAGCTCCGACATGATCCGGATGCGGATGTGTGATAATCCAGAGATTTACCCTTCCGCCCAGTTTCTTTATGGTATCGCGTACTCTTTTCGCATCATAATCCCATCCACCGTCAATTACGATCAGTTTGCCGTTGCTTCCTTTGATCGTATAAAACATGGACTGCTGAAAATCAGAATCAGATCCATATTGTGTGACTTTCCAGGAAGATGCATAAACTTTTTGTCCGCAGCCAAGGTGCAGGCTGAAGAATAAAAAGAGTCCGGCGAAAAAGAAAAACAAAAAAGTATGTGAGTGGAAAACCGGTGTTTTATTTCTCATTGGGATACCTCCTTTTCTGATACCTTCATCATACTGTTTTTCTTTCTGTTTTGCAAGAAATGATCAAGGAAATTTTATTTTTAGGGTTCCACAACCGGAGGTACAAAATGTTCGATTGCATTTCGCAGTTTTGGGTGGTGGATCACAAAATGGATTGCCGGAGCGTTTCCCTTGGAGATCATTGCCCATTTTCCTTCATGAAGGATGATCTGAAGGTTCTGGAATGGGTTTGAGGCGGAAGAATGTAAAACATAGTTTTTATGTAATTTTGCAAAGTCTTCCGACTGTTTTTTATGTTCCAGATATTCTTCATAATTATAGTGAAGATCATCTGTGTGAAACATGCCGGATAAGGGAAGAGAAGGTGAATGAAGAGCAAAATCTTTTTCGGAGAGAAATGGGATTTCATCTTCGATTACATCGTGTTCCAGAATTTGTTCTGCCATATCACGCTGACTTTGTGCAAAGGTAAGGATTTCAGTCTGATCTTTTGCAGAGAGTCGGCGTTTTTGTAAAATACATTTCAGATAATCAGGATCCAGCGTATAAAGAGGAGGGGAAGAGAGAATGCTTCGCCGTTTTCCGGGCGTGGAAGCATCAAAGAGCAGAAAAGCATTCAGTTTTCCGAGGCTGTCTTCCCGGTAAATATCCATAAGAGGAAGTGCGTTCTGTAAAAGGACTTCCGCACGTCTTGTATAATAAGCAATATCTTCTTTTGTCTTGGAAAGATAATAACGCCCTTCGCTGTGATGACCCGAAATTGCTTCACCGGAAAGTACGGCAGCTCCGGATACTTTCAGGAAATGATGAAAAACATTGCCGGGATCGGATTTCAGATAATAAGGAGAAATCTGTCCGGTCATGTACATGGGAATCCAGCTTTCCAGTCCGAGCATCATTTCTTCAAAAGAACGGTCAAGATGATGAATCTGATCCAGATGCAGACCTTTTTTCAGGAGCAGAGCCATACCAAACATCCATTTCTTTGGAAAATCGGGGTCTTTTGCCATTTCTGTTATGGGCATATCACTGTACATGATAACTGGTCTTTTTGATCTGGAAAGGACGGTTGCCTTTAAAAAATGAAGTTCACTTGCCATCATTTCTTCCAGTCCATAGTAATATTTTGCCGTCGGAAACTGAAACGGAACACCCGGAACTTTCATTTCATCGAAATGGATGACTTTTATATATTCATTCAGATCAAATTCATCCAGTTTGGATAAAAATTTGGAAAGACTGTCTTCGCCCTTTTTCCTGTTCTGACTGTTTAAAAGCCACAGGCGGATTTTTTCGCAGACGACAGAAGTATCGTTTAGTTCTTCTTCCGAACATTCCAGAAGCTGTGCCAGCACATAAAGATCATCGCCCTGGCAGTATTTACGTGCCACATAAGCGGAAACAGCCAGGACAAAGCCTTCCGGATCTGCAGGAGAGCGGCTGCCGTTTCGAAAGCGGAAAATCGTTGAGGTATCATAACTGATGTGCTGGCACAGTTTTGTGATATTTAGATTCAGTACGGAAATCAGCGTGTTAAAATTCTGACGCAGTTGCTCTTTGTCCGTGGACTTCATGTCTGAACAGGCGAGAAATTGCTGACGGATCTCTGTTTTTGTGAGATTTGTGCCTTCTCTTTTTAATGCGAGCGTTTCTAGGGCAGAGCAGAGTTGTTCAAAAGTTTCAGAATGAATGTCCAAAGTACGTTCGCCGGAACGGTAGCGGCTGAGGGCAGCGGCAGAAATTCCGGAAACAGTGCAGAGTTCTTTGGCAGTACAGTTCACAGCTTTCATATATTGATTCAACTGTTCATAAAAACGCATAGAAGCACCTCTTTTCATCAAATTTGCAAAAACATCAATGAAGCGTATTTTGCGTTCGGTTGCTATGTGTTTATTGTATCGGAGATTTGCAAAAAAGGAAAGATGAAAATATCAAAATTCCCGATTTGGCAATTGACGTTTCGGGAATCTTACTTGTCAAATAAGCAGAATCTTTTATACTGAGAGTAAGAGAGAACAGGTTGATTTTATACAAAATGTTTATATCTGGACAGAGCGAAAAGAAGGGGGGAGAAAGAGGTTCTGACAGATCAGGAAAGGAGAAATTTTATGAGGAAAATAAAGGAGAAACACATGGATATAACTTGGAAACGAAAATGGATATTCTGGCTGCTGCTGGCAGTGATGCTGCTGTTTTTACCGGGAAAGACATTTGCAGCAGAAAAAGAAAGCAGAGAAGCAGAGGATTCATACATTTATCATACGGCTTTTGATGCAAAGGCGAGCCTTAAGATCCGTCATATGAAAGATTACGGAGTACTGGATTATGAAGAAACGGTGACAGTGGAAGATTCCTGTGATTATCTGGACGGAGATGAAAATCTGGATGAAATCCAGGCGAAAATTACAGCCTATGATGAGAAAGTTCAAAAAGTGTGTGAAGGAATGCAGGTTGTTTCCGGTACGGACACACGAGGTATTGACGGCGATACGATTAACATTGAATATGAAGATACGGAAGAAAACGGACAGACCGTTACCACCAGACATTTTTATCAGACTTACAAGATCCGGACAGACTGGGTACTGGAAAAGATGGAGATTTCGGATGTGAATATTGTGAACAGCACACTTTCCTGTTATGCCGGTGATGATCCAAAAGCAACCGCCCAAAAAGGTGACAGTGATGCTTCAAAATATGAAATAGCCTATGAACGCTGGGAAAAGCTGGAAACAAATGCACAGGGATACCTAGAACCAGTAGCGTTCTGGTATTCTGATGAGAGCCAGTATATTGCTGCAACTCCAAAATTTACCACTTTCGAATCCGGTGCAATGTATATGTATTCTGTCTTTTTAAAAACGGTAGATGGGAATGAATTTTCAAAAGACCTGTCGCTGACATTAAATGGAAAACAGATTGACAGTCGGACCATTATTGTGGGAAATAACGGGACAACCTGTTTTGCAGATGCCCTGTACAGTGCCCGGTCCGAAGAAAAAGTAACGCCGAAGCCAATTGAAGTGATTGAAGTAAATGGAGTGGATTTTTCTTTCAAAGCGGGTGATGCTCCGAGATTCACCGGAAGTGTGTCGGAAGATGCTCTGTACTGTATCGATCACGAACGATGGAACAATTTAAAAGAAGGATGGACTTCCTCGGACTACTGGAATGGCAAGTATGGTGATTTTGACGGAAGCTGGGGTATGCCGCTCACGAAATTCAAAGCACTGGAAACCTATTATTATGGAATTTGCCTGAGCCTGTCAGCCAGAGGATATCGGGAAGGATATTATTTTGATAAAAACATAACGAAGTTGAAGATCAATGGTCGGCTGATCCCGATACCGGATCCGGAAAACAGTTTCGATGAAACAGGGGAAATGGTATGGTTTAGCGGCATCAAAAGTATTGTGATCCCGCCGCAGGGCAGCACAGCAAATGGAAGTACAACAAATCCTTCGGATACATCACAGACATTTCCGAAAATCGGAACATGGGTCAAAACAAAGAATGCACTTTATAAAGTGACAAAAGCCGATGCAACCGGATGTACCGTAACACTGGTAAAACCGCACAGGAAAACAAACAGTACCTTTACTGTACCGGCAACCATCAAAAGTGAGGATGGGAAAATCACATTCCGTGTAACGGAGATCAGTAAAAATGCATTTAAAAATCATGTGAAACTGAAAAAAGTCACCATCGGAAAAAATGTCAGCAAGATCGGTGCGAATGCTTTTTCCGGTTGTAAAAAACTGAAGAATATTAAGATCACATCAACACAGCTCACAAAAAAATCTATAGGAAAGAATGTGTTTAAGGGCATCGATAAAAAGGCAGTTATCAAAGTACCGAAAAAGAAACTGAAAGCCTATAAGAATATCCTCAAAGGAAAAGGACAGGCAAAAAGCGTGAAGATTAAGAAGTAAGCAAAAAGAACAAAATAAAATAAAATACATGCAGCGGGTGGAGAAATCCATCCGCTGTTACATCTTGTGAAAGAACAAAATTGATGCTAAGATGAAGTAAGGATGTTGGGGTCAAAAGACCCAAACTATGATGCCTACGGATTGTTCCGTGCTTCGCACTCCTACAATCCTCTCCAATATTCGCATATCGTGGGATTATCATCCCACTTTTATGCTCATATCGGGGCGGGTCCCAAGGTCTTTCATCCACTTATGAGCAAGCTCATGTGGATTTAGACCTTTTGACCCTGGCATCAAGTAAGATATATATCAAAGAATCCTTAAAGATTGTAAGCGTGAATGGAAAGAAACGGAGGTGTGATTTTATGTGTACAAAAAATGATCTGAATTATATTTTAAAAAAAATAGTGCAAATATATCGTTCGGTATATGGAGAAAAACTTGTTCAGGTTATTTTGTATGGATCTTATGCCAGAGGTGACTATGATAGTGATTCAGATATTGATATTGTTGCGATTGTTCATGGAGACAGAAAAATATTGCAGGAGCAATTAAAGAAAGTATGGGATTCTTCCTGCGAACTGGAACTTGAATATGAAACAATACTTTCACCAACGGTAATTCCATATGAGGAATTCCAACGATATCAGAAGGAGCTTCCGTACTATCGCAATATTGCACAGGAAGGAGTGATCGTGGTTGCCTGATAGTCGAAAAGAATTGAACAGTATTTGCAAAACAAAATATAGTAGAGTTACATTCAGAAAGGATAGATTACCATGAAAACACTGATCGTAGTAGATATGCAGAATGATTTTATTGACGGTTCATTAGGAACGAAAGAAGCACAGGCAATCGTGCCGAATGTAAAGAAAAAAATCCAGGAATACAAAAATCGAGGGGATGAGATCATCTTTACGAGAGATACGCACCAGAGTGATTATCTGGACACACCGGAGGGCAAAAAGCTTCTGGTTGTGCACTGCATCGAGGGAACAAAGGGATGGCAGATCGCAGATGGTCTGGAAGTAGAAGGCTGTACTTACATTGATAAGCCGACTTTCGGATGGACGCACTGGAATGAAAGAACGTTTCAGGAGATTGAGATGGTCGGACTTTGCACGGATATCTGCGTGGTATCGAATGCTCTGATCCTCAAAGCAACGTTTCCATCTGTGGAGATTACGGTGGATGCGAGTTGCTGTGCGGGAGTGACACCTCAGACACATCTGGCAGCTCTTGAGACTATGAAGATGTGTCAGATCCTTGTGACAGGAGAATAAAGTATGGCAGAAGTTGATCTGCAGCGATGACAGTGAATGATAACCTATGAAATTGATAAAACTTTCTCAATCTAAGGAAGAAGTTCGTCTTGATTTCACACAATAGTTATGCTATTCTAATGATAGTTAGAAATACCTAACTAACGTGAATAAATCATGGCAGGACTTCTTCTGTCTTTATGCGATCAGAGGCAGAAGACGAAGTGCCGATTATTTTAGGACGAGAAAGGGACTGGCAATCATGAAGAATTTAACAATTGAAAAAGTAATTGGAAGGGAAATCATCGACTCCAGAGGCAATCCAACCGTAGAAGCAGAAGTTTATCTGGCTGACGGTACGATCGGAAGAGGGACTGCACCAAGCGGAGCTTCCACAGGAGAGTTCGAGGCTCTGGAACTTCGTGATAATGATAAAGAACGTTTTGGCGGCAAAGGTGTGACAAAAGCAGTTGCAAACATCAACACCGTGATCAACGAAGCACTGAAAGGCAAAGATGCATCTGATATTTATGCAGTGGATGCAGCGATGAAAGCAGCAGACGGAACAAAAGATAAATCCAACTTAGGAGCAAATGCAATTCTGGCAGTATCGATTGCAAGCTGCCGTGCGGCTGCGACTGCACTTGAGATCCCCCTGTACCGTTTCCTTGGCGGCGTGAATGCAAACCGTCTTCCGGTACCGATGATGAACATCGTAAACGGCGGATGTCATGCATTATCTTCCGGACTGGATGTACAGGAATTTATGATCATGCCGGTTGGAGCACCTTCCTTTAAAGAGTGCTTAAGATGGTGTGCAGAAGTATTCCATGCACTGGCTTCTATCTTAAAAGAAAGAGGACTGGCTACTTCTGTTGGTGATGAAGGCGGTTTTGCACCGGCACTGAAATCCGACGAAGAAGCGATCGAGACGATACTGGAAGCAGTGAAAAAAGCAGGTTATGAGCCGGGAAGCGACTTTATGATCGCTATGGATGCAG
>OGZL01003021.1_pt1 | contig 11959 bp, 9 predicted proteins | sample 1576761 | NCBI WGS metagenome assembly OGZL01 (sample SAMEA3541595, study PRJEB24748) | human gut metagenome | biome: human gut; feature: human-associated habitat; material: faeces | place: China | collected 2012
CTCCTATTTTGCTCAAAAAATAGTCCTCCAAAGTATCGCCAGATACAGAAAGTCCTGTTACAAGAATGTGCGATTCTGCCAAAGCAGACGCAACTGTCTCTAAATCATTCAAATAATCATACAAACGAATTATGCCATCTGGCATTAGTTTAAAGTTATCTGTATGAAGATTTTCTTCCAAAACCAGAACCGTTTTCTGAACATCTGTTGTTTTAATTGCTATATGTCGTTTACACCGTTCATTTAATTCATAATCAGAAATCTCTTCTATAATTTTTCCACGGTCAATCAGAATAAATTCTGATGCTGTTTGATACAATTCTTCTAAGATATGGCTTGAAACCAAAATGGTCATACCATATTCTTTATTCAAAATTTTTAATAAATTTCTGATTTCTACAATTCCAGCAGGGTCAAGACCATTGATAGGCTCGTCTAAAATCAATAGTTCTGGTGTATTTAAAAGTGCAATCGCTATCCCCAATCGTTGACGCATACCTAATGAAAAATTGCGGACACTCTTTTTACCTGTATCTTGCAATCCAACCATATCTAATGTCCTTTTAATAACTGATTTATCTGGTATGCCTCGTTGAATACGCTGTACTTCCATATTTTGATAGGCAGTCATTGACGGGAATAGAGCAGGCGTTTCAATCATACTTCCAATTCGTTTACGCTGTTTCTGCAATTCTTCTGTTCCAGAATTTCCCCATAAAGAAAGTGTACCACTTGTTGGAAACGCAAGCCCTGTGACTAATCTTAAAAAAGTAGTCTTACCTGCTCCGTTTTGACCAATAAATCCATAAATTTTTCCTTTTTTTATTTGTAAATTTATGTGGTCTAATGCTAATGTTTGCTTATATTCTTTGGTTAAAGACTTTGCTTCTAAAATAATTGAACTCATATCCCAAACCTCCTTTACTTAAACCAGTATAACGGGCAATTTTAAAGAATTTCTTAAATCGTAATGAGAAAAGTTAAAAAAATAATAAAGCTAAGGAACGTTTAATCCTTAGCTTTATGTAGGCGGTAGCCAATGCCCCAAACAGTATCAATAAATTCTGTATCAGAGCATATCGCTTTTAATTTATTGCGTAAATTACTGATATGAACATTAAGTGTATTATCTTCAGCAATATATTCTGTATCCCAAACACTTTGAAAAAGATTCGATTTTGAAAATACTTTATCTGGATATTTCATCAACAATTCTAAAATGCCAAATTCTTTAGCGGTTAAGGATAATTCTATTCCATTCAAAAATGCTGTATTTTTCTCTAGGTCTAAAGTCAGATTGTTATATTGCAAACATTCTGTCTGGCTATTTTGAAATTGTACTCTTCGCAGATTACTTTCAATTCTGGCAAGCACTTCTTCCATATCAAAAGGTTTTGTGATATAATCGTCTGCTCCCAGACGAAGCAAGTCGATTTTATTTTGTGTAGTTTCTTTCGCTGAAATAATAATAACAGGTATCGTAAATTTCTTGCGTACATCAGATAAAATAATATCACCACTCCGATAAGGAAGCATAATATCAAGTATAATCAAATCAATTTTTTCTTTATTCAAAAAATCCAGAACATGAAGTCCATCATATTGGCAATGCACAGCATATCCTTTTTCTTTTAGAAAATCAGCCAATAACGCATTTATTTCTAAATCATCTTCAATAATCAATATTTTATTCATTAGCCTACCTCATTCCTGCAATGCTACTTTCCCATTATACATTTAAGCTTAGGTTTGCGCTTATACACACATCCTTATTTGATCTGCCGGATAGCCTTTATCAATCGCTTGACCTTATCCGATGGGGTTTCTGAGTGAAGTATTCCAAACGGCATGGTGTAATCCCATTCCACCGGAATAATTTTGATCAACGGATGATTCCTGATCATATCATCTCTTAACCGATCTCCGTAATAACTCCAGCCTCTTTGCATGAGCATGAAATTTTCTCCCGCCAGATCATCCAATGTAATCTTTTTCTTTTCCGCCAGCCTATGATGAATCGATACCGCTACACAAAACGGTTCTCTTGAGATCTCGGTGCCGTTGCATCCTCTGAGTTTTAACATTGTTTCATCAAATATTCCGGCTACAACATCGATATTCTGCCCCAGATTTGCCAATATCTCTCTTGCATTCTCCAAGGTATTTTCAAATGTGATCAGCTTAAACTTCATATCCGGATATAGATTCTGGATCTGTGGCCACAGATCCACAAATACCTGTGGCGGCGTCATCGGCGAGATTCCGACGCGGATCACATCGTCCGATACCTGCATTGCCTCTTTCGCCCGCTGCACCGACACCTTGCAATACCCGATGATATATTTTGCGTCATTGTAGATCGACTGTCCGGCTTCCGTTACCACAAGCCCTCTATGCGTCCTGTCAAAAAGCTTCATACCAAGACTTGCCTCAAGCGAATTGATCTGTTTGATGACCGCCGGAGCCGATATATACAACTGTTCCGCTGCCTTGCTGAAACTTCCCGCCTCAACAACGCACAAAAACGTATCCAACTGCGGATTATACATCATGTCCGTTTCCTTCTACAATGAATTTAACACTCCCTGGATTCCGTCACGCTCGTAGATTCCCTTATAATAGGCAACTTCCTCCTCGATCAGCTGATCGATCACCTGCATGCCGAGAAGTTCCACCGGAGCTTTATCATCCGTCAAAATATAATCGCCTTTTCCATATGGAGTGCTATCCGCGTATACCGTCTCCATCATGTTTCTTAAATCAGCATTTGTGATCTGCTTTGTATTTGCCTGCAGATTCTCCATGATCGACGGATTGTTCGATGCAAAAAGCTCGCGGTTCGTCGTATTCGCCACATCAACCGTATACTCCGCGTCAAACACCTGACCGATCGTATCGGAGAGATACTGATTGATGTTGCCATCTCCGCTGCCGCGCATGTTCATATTTACGACCATCACGCCGTCCTCGTTCAGATGATCCTTAACCAGTGTAAAAAATTCAACGGATGACATCTGGAAAGGAATCGTGATATCCTGATAGGCATCCACCATGATCACATCGTATTTCTTATCCATCGCATTCAGATAAGCTCTGCCGTCATAGGTCGTGACCGGCACATCCTCGGAGAGTGAGAAATACTTGCGCGAAAGCTGCGTGATCTTCTCATCGATCTCCACACCTTCCACGTTCATATCCCCGAGATACTTCCGGCACTGTGTCGCATACGTTCCCGTTCCCATTCCAAGGATCAGCACATCCATATCCGATGGCTTCTTATCCGCCAGCATGAGCGGTGCCGCCATCGCGTAATCATAATACATGCCTGTCAGCCTGTCCTGCTTCATATAGACCGACTGCACACCAAAAAGCACGTTGGTCGACAGTCTTACCGACGTGTCATCTTCCGATACCTGCAGATAATTGTAGACCGATTCACCCTCATAGGTGAGATCCTTCTCCCAGAATGCAAACGAATCCGAGTAACCAAGACCGCAGCACAGTGCAAAGATTACCACCGATACGATCACTTTCTTTTTGCCTGCGCGGACATTGACAAAATACACGATTGCCAGAACCAGTAGAATTCCCGAGAAGATCAGAAACGTGATAGACGTTCCGACCGCCGGAATCGTCACGAAGGTCGGCACAAACGTACCGATGATACTTCCGATCGTGTTGAATGCCCCGAGTGTACCGACTGTCTTACCGTTATCATCCAGACTGTCCACCGCATATTTTACAAGCGACGGTGTCACGGTTCCCAGTAAGAAAAGAGGAAATACAAAGATGACCATACATGCTGCAAACGCTGCAATGATCAAAAAATTATTGCTCACCGTAAAAATCAAAAGTGCCGAGATTCCGAGCACGATATATTTGCCCACCACCGGGATCAGAGCGATCCAGATCGCAGCGATCAGGATTCTCGTGTACAGGCGGTCCGGATTCGGCGACTTGTCCGCACTTCTTCCTCCGTAAATATTGCCGAGCGCCATCGCGATCATGATGGTTCCGATAATGATTGTCCAGACGATCTGCGACGAACTGAAATACGGTGCCAACAGACGGCTCGCTCCCAACTCTACCGCCATAACGGACATTCCCGCAAAAAACTCCGTCAGATACAAAAATAACTTATTCTTTAAAATTACGGTCTGTTTCATATTGCCTCCCTGCTTTAAGCTGTTACGTTTATATTACAACTTAAGGTAGGGTCCAAGTCAATACTTTTCTTTTCGAGACGCTTCTGGGCTTCTTTCTTCTCTTTGATGCGTTTTTGCTTACGCATAATACTGCGCTTATATTCATTCCAGTCCCATCTCCTTGCAATTTTTTCTGATACTTATATCGCCTTTTTACTTATTTTTCTTCATCTGCATGTAATGAACCGACCTTTTTATGTAATGAAAAATATACTACTCCAACGCCCCCTTTACTTTCTTACGGCTGATGCAACGTTCCTCCCGGTTCGCAAGCGCTTTCACTCTTCCTTCCAGAAGAAGTGCTCTGCCACTCTCGTTCCTTGTATACACCAATTCGTAATTTCCGATGAAGGGTCTCATACAATTGGCAAACTGCTGTGCATCTTCCTTGCGCTTTGCAAAGCATTCCGGCACCGCATAGAATCCGTCCAAACCTCGGTGTCCCCTCGCCTTCACCAACAGGTATCGCTGATTGTCGATCGCAGTGAAAAATTCATTCACACATTGGGCAAAAAGCGCTTTATCTCTGCCGCTTCCGCCAGACAGATACACCGTATGAATGTCCGGTCCCGCGTTCTCGGTCACAACTTTAGAATGAGACTCCTCCATAAGATTCTGAAGTTCCAATGCCTTCCTTATTCCATTTCCGAACGATTTCAATCGACGGAGCGGACTTCCGAGCATAAACACTTTCGGAAAACGCGTGATACCAACAACAATTCCACTGACGATCATCAGACCTCCGATCGCGGAAAGCATCGGATGATCCGTTGCCCCTGCCAATACTGCAATAAAAAGAACTCCTGCCAATGATAGAATCCCACAAAGGATCAAAGTCCGGATTGCATCCCATAACACCACAGCGGTTACAAATTTATCGGCAACCTCATCCTCATCGACAACCTCCATCTTATCATAGACAGCGAGTGATCGATTCCACCTCTCTTTTAGGGACGCCCTCTCTCCGGACAGCGCCAGCATCTTCTTATTGATGGAATTGACATTCATTTTGTTAAATGGCGACCTAACAATCGACAAACGGTCCATTCCATTCTCGATGGTATCCTCTGTATAGTGAAGTCCGAGGAAATGTTCCATACGCCGCTCAAGAAGCGCATAATCCTCGCTGATGCCATCCTCCGGCTTCTTCTGCACCTCATTCCAAGGCTTTAAGCAGACAAGATGCCAGATATTGCTTGTCTTATCCGGTGCGTCCCGCCACACGCGTATCGCGCGACCGCGCATCTGGTTGCTGAGCATGAACGAACCTACAAAGCTTGCAAGGATCAGTGAATTGATACAAGGCGAATCCCATCCCTCTCCGAGAAGGGACTTCGTTCCGATGAGCACCTGCATCGCGCCCTGCGCAAAAATATTGGTGACTGCGCCTGTCAGAAAATGCGCATCCCCCACCGCTGTCACTTTCAGATAATCGCTCTCATCAAGATTACCTGCTTTTGAAAATGTCACTTTGCCACAGTCTGCGACTTCCTGCATGAGTGCTTCCTTCGCTTCCGCCGGAATGATCACGATCGTTCCGCAAAGTACACCGAAACGGATCTTCCCGCCTCTCTTCACATTCTCCCTGCGAAGCATCTCAAAAAACGGAAGCACACCGAGCGCATTCACGTCACTCTCCTCATCGCCGAGCGATTTCTCATATTCCTTTCGGATATAATCGGTCAAAACAAGAAGCCTAAGCGCATCCCCGGTCGTTTGATACTCATGAAACACAATATTCCTGATACTGTTACACTTGCCGAGCGAATTGGTCAGAAGCTTCTCCACCGCCGCACTCCTTGTCATAACGACCTTGCGCTTCTCGATCAGCCCCTGTGCTTTCAACTGATCGGTCAGCATCTCACGGTACGTCTTATCGCACACATACGAGTCCGCATCATCATACAGAAATCCCTGCAACAGTCTCTCCATCCACTCGATACTCATATCCGGCAGTCGTTTGGCTCCAAGCAGCCGTTGCAGTCTCGATGGAAAAGCCACATTCCTGCTCTGCAAATAGATCAGGATAGAAGAAAGATATGCCGGATCGTCCAAAAGCAGATCATCACTGCTTTGTCCATTCAGTCCCTTGTGCGTCCGGATATAGGAAAGCAACTGTTCATCCCGCATCAGATTCTGCATCATTGCATTGCTGCGCTCCGTGAACTTGCGAACCTCCTGTTCCTCCGCTTTCGTCGGATAGTTAAAATACACATAGTCCTGATGTGGGCAAAGACTCCCCTCCTTGACCAGCTCTGGGATCGTGATCTCCTCATCGATCTCACCACACATATTCATATAGCGTGTCCACATCGCCGGTGTTGAATCATACGGTGGAGTCGCTGTCAGAGAGATTGTTTTTATATTATTAAATTTACTTTTAAATTCTTCCAGAGCTTTCCACCACTCGCTTCGCAGATGATGGCACTCATCCAGACAAAGAATCTCAATACCGGCATTCTGCATCGCAGCAACCAGATCAAATCCCGCATAATCCACTTCTTCCGTGGTAACAGCATCATCCTCTCCGGCTTTCTCCGTTCCCTGAAAACGTGTCATAGCACTATGAAGCGCCTGATAGGTTGCCACAGTGATTGCCTTGGGATTTTTCAGATCCTGCGACAGATAATCTTCGCCCTTGCAGCCGTCACATAAGAACGCTTCCCTGATGCGCGCCACCCACTGTTCGCGAATCGTGATCGATGGTGCTAAAATGAGCGCATTGCCATTCATTCTGCGGATCAATTCGATACCAAGCGTCGTCTTGCCGGATCCCGGTGCCGCAACAATATGGATCTTGCCGTCCGCTAAATACTTTCCAACATGTTCAAGGACACGCGCCTGATAGCTGCGCCACGTTCCCTTAAATTTTAAAACCCCTTCATAGTTCATCCCTTTTCTCCTCATTTTCGTTTATGATTGTGAACGATCTTCGCAAGTTTTGCAATTACCTGCATTAATCACACCATTCTATACTTCTACATATATTGTGACCCATTTTATGTTAATTCGCAAGCAAATATATTCATTTCAAAACTGTTCCCCAAACAAAGCAAAGATTGCCAGAGGGGTCCCGCTTCTTCGAAGAAGAAGCATAAACAGAAACAATGCGAGGCATACAAAAAAATTAACACCGATCATTCTCCTGCTGACTTCTGCTGCCTGCAGACTGATGTATGTAATCGATCCAAAGATGGAATATTCGCCGGTACAGATCGTAATCTGCTTTTTATTTTCCTTTTTTTTCCCCACATTTTCACCTCAGTCCTCGTTTACATCACGTATCATTCTATCCACAAGCACTGTCGAAAAAGAGAAGAAAACAACAATAAGGGCATAACAAAAAAGTGTGCCCTGCCGCACACTTTTTTGCTATAAATATTCTCTTAATCCGCTGCACAGATCATTTTCCAGATTAATCAGCTTCTTCGTGATTGCCTTCGCCTTATCATCCGCAGCCTTATACTGATTTAAGTAGCGGCTGAGCGATTTGATTCCCATATCGCATCCATCCGTCATAAGCTCCGCAATCGTTGCATCCGAATCATCCATCGCAAGCTTCACATTCGTCTTGATCCAGGACATTCCCTGCGCCATCACATTCGGTTCCTTGCCCTCATCGTGATATTCCTGCAGCAGCCTGTCAATCTCATCCTGTAAGGCATCATGCTTATCCTTGCATTTGGTAAGCATCTCTTTTAACTTCGCATCTCTCACGTTATCTAACACATCACTGATCGAAGTTACCCCCATCTTGATGCCCGCATCACACTCTCTTAGTAATTTAATCGTATCCGGTTCAACCATAGTCCAGCACCTCCTGATGCTACTAGTATGACCAGATACCCAAAATATTATTCCCTTGCGCCGCTACTTAATTGTAAATGCGAGTTCAATCGTGTCCTCATCAACCCCACTACTAAGCAGTTGTTCCTTTGACTCTCCTTTTCGAAGTCGCATAACAGCATCAACATTTTGCTTTTCCCGCAAACTGTATAGATCCTCTGTTTCTTTTAAAAATGCCTTAATATCATCTCTATCTGCATTTAGTGATAAAACTTTTAAGCTCTTGTGTTCTCCACTTCTCAACTGCTTTATCACAACAATCTGCACTGGAAATGGGAAATCATAAACATAATAAATTCCAGGATATTTTTCTTCTATTGTATGCCCTTCCATTTCTATTGTCAAAAGCATTTTTCGTGGATATGCTTCATAAAAAATCGATATTGTAAGTTCATTCGTTGGAATCTGATTAACGTTCGTTCCGTAGCCTTTAAACAAACATGCGTATCCCAGTGTTTTGTAAAAATCATCAATCGACAGATTGTCTGTAGGACTTTTGTATTCAATTACATTGTACCTGCGCATGATGTGCCCAATTTCATTCTTTAATTTTGCCTTCTTCTCCCCATTGCCCTAACATTCTTACTATTCATTTGTGTCTTGTGATTTAAATATCATAATAAAACAAAGGAGTTACATTACGTAACTCCTTTGCAATCTTTATTCCTATTTAGGATTTCAATTTACTTTACAGTAACTTTCACTTTTACGGTTTTTCCATTCGCTTTTACCGTAATTGTGGTTTTGCCCTTCTTAACACCTTTCACAACACCTTTATTTGTTACTGTTGCAATCTTCTTATTGGAAGACTTATAAGTAACCTTTGCGGCAGGAGTTGTCGTTGCCTTAATCTTTGTTGTCTTACCTTTCTTAACAGTGAGAGCGTTCTTCGCTACCTTTAACGCATTTCCATCGAAAGAAACTACTTTTGGTGTATTCTTCTTTTCTGTACTGTTAAGTTCATAAGTGCAACTTCCAACACTGCCATTTTCATAATCAACAGTAGAAACTACAGTATCATCAACCACAAGTGCAACATCATCAACATAGACACTTCCTTTATAAGTCTCGTTTGTACCAGACATAAAGAGACCTACAATAATCTGTCCCTTTCCTTCTGGGAACGCAGCTTCCTGTTCGTTAACTTCACAGTAATCAATTGGCATCTTAGCATCAACAACATAGAAATCATTGTACTTTGCAACATTCTCAGACTTGATATCATATGTATATCCATCCGCTGCCATTGCCCATCCTGCTTCTGTTTCTAAATCCTCACCAGTCCAAAATGACATGTTCGGTTTAATCCATAAACTACCACTCTTCATAAACGCTGCCGGAACATACAATTTCATATTAAGTGAATATGATTTTCCAAAGATAACTTCATCATCGGACAAAAGCCAATTAAAATACACGCTACTGTCATCACCCGAATCTACATCTTTATTAAAGTTGACGTTTGTCTCCAGCACTTTATTTTTACTTGCTGCCTGTGCCTCAACAACACCGCCTGCCGGGATTGCTGTCACTGCCATTACTACTGCAAGAGTTGCTGCTAATACTTTTCCTTTGGTTTTGTTAAACATGTTATTCTCCTTATAATCTAATCATTTACTTCTCTTCTTGAATCATTCCCAAATCACCTTGTTTTATTGCAAAATGAGCCTTAAATTCTTTTGCACCATTTTCAACCTCATTATCACCCACAAATACAACATACTGAAATGTGATATTATACTCTTTTGCACTAGGTTTTTCGCACAAATTAAATTGGATTTCATTTTCATTAAACGATGCCACTTCAAGCTTCAAACCATCCGATTCTTTAACAAGTATTCTTCCTTGACAATCTTCATCACCGTAAAAACTGGCAACATCATTCACTATAAATGGAATATTAAGTTTTAATCCGTTGCTCTGTTCATCATAAGAAACAGTTCCTTTCAGCGAGGTATTACACTCCTTAAAAACGACACAAGCTCCTTCTTTCTCAGATAACGAAATTTCATTTGCCGCTGCTTTCGGTGATAATCCATGAATTCGTGTGTATACAACGTATGTAATATCACTTGCTAATTCTTTAATTTCAATATTTCCATTACTGTCAGCACAATTAAATCCATACCAACTATCGTCATTAACCGTACTTATATCTGTATTTTTATCCAATGCGATATATTCCTGTCCTTTTTCCGCCTTAACAATAATAGAAGTTTTTGTTACACCAACAATCTCAGGAGCTTTTGCTTCAACAGCCTCTCCCGTACATTCAAAATCAACAAATTCATCTGTCATATAATTTGCAGATTCTCCCATATACAGACCGATCCAAATGCAAACTTTTTTATGATTATCAGCTATCGTTTCTCCCTCATCTGGTTCATACTCGAAGTCTCTTGTTTCCACTTCTACCTGAACTTTTTTAGCTTCAGTATCATTATTGATTGCTGCCATTAGATTTTTCTCAAATGCTTGCCGGCATATCTCCGCACTTTCCAATCCTGAAACCGATACAGTGTGAGTCTTTTTAAATTCTTCGTTTACAATTTTAAGTGCCGCATCCAAAGGTGCCCAAACCGTCTCATCATACAAAAACGAAGTTACAAATTTCTGATTGGAAATTGTTAATTCAACTTGATATTTCCCATCTTTCAATACGTCGGAAAGTGTAACAAAATATGCCTGTGTATCAGGATTTCCTCTTTCCACCTTTTCTACACTCACCGCATTCCCCGTCTTATCTGTAATCACAACTTGATCCGTTGCTATTTCATTTGGGACTGTTTGGTTAAAATACACTCTTACTTCAGTTGAAGACCAAATTATCGCCGAACCGATTCTAAGTGGCGTCGAAGTCGGCGCAGATGTCACACTTCCGGAGCTTTGATCATCTTTCTTCTGATCGTCCTTTTTCTCATCATCCTTCTTGGACTCATCCTTCGTTGTTTCCGTCTTTCCGGCATCAACGCTTGTCTCCTTGCCGGTTGAATCGGTTACGGTTACCTTGTCCGCTGTATTGTTTGCAACATCCACCTTAACATTCTCAGCAGTTGTAACTTTAGAACCTTCTGCGCCCTTGGACAGATCAACCTTTGCATCAGCATTAAGCGTTGTTTCCACAGCAGTCTCAGCCTTGATGGTTGTATCCTTTGCGTTAACCGTTACCTTGACAGCCTCTGTTGTAGAACCAGCTACAGCAACATCTGCCTTTGCATCGATCTGGACATTCTCTACCTTACCGGATGCATTAATATTCAGTTTTGTGTCTGCTGCTTTCTCACTGACTTTTACATCGGAAACGGTTCCCTTTGCATTTAAGTCAACGGATGCGCCTCTGGCAGCGACATTGACAGAATCAACCTTTGCAGTCTTATTAACTGTGAGGACTACGTTTGCGGTTTTTGCAACCGTAACGGATGCCACATCACCTTTGGCTACAACCTTGATATCTGCGTCCTTTTTTGCGACCTGGATATCAGCACCCTTGGATGCCTTTGATACAGTCAGTGATAATTTACTGTCTGTAATCTTGATATCGTTGTTCTTTCCGCTCTCGACGAAAGCCTTTGCATCTTTGATCTCAATAGACTTTACACTCGCCTTGTTTGTGATCGTAGCATTCTTCGCCTGTACGGAAATCGAAGCCTTTGCTGCTTTCTTGGAAGCAGGAATTGTAATCTTAACATTTTTATTTGTCTTGATCACAATGTTGGTAGCTCCGTTCTTAAGCGCCTTCTCAAGCTGCTTCTGGTTGGTCACGACGACTGCTTTCTTATTCGCAGCATAGGTATTGACCGGCATCACAGTCAAAACCATTGCGAATGCAAGCGCGCACGCCAACACGGATTTCATGATTTTCTTCATGTTCCTTTTCTCCTTTGCGTTTTCTAATATAAATTTTATTA
>OGZL01003034.1_pt1 | contig 11937 bp, 10 predicted proteins | sample 1576761 | NCBI WGS metagenome assembly OGZL01 (sample SAMEA3541595, study PRJEB24748) | human gut metagenome | biome: human gut; feature: human-associated habitat; material: faeces | place: China | collected 2012
CGCATCCGGTTATAGAAAACTTGGTAAAACAACACCCCAGAGAAAAGCTCTGCTGAGAAACCAGGTAACAAATCTGCTGTATCACGGCAAAATCAAAACAACAGAAACAAGAGCAAAAGAAGTAAAGAGAATCGCTGAAAAGCTGATCACACTGGCTATCAAAGAAAAAGATAACTTTGAAGAAGTTACAGTAGCAGCTAAGGTTGCAAAGAAAGATGCAAACGGCAAACGTGTGAAAGAAGTTGTAAACGGCAAGAAAGTAACTGTTTATGACGAAGTGCAGAAAACAATCAAAAAGGATAAGGCTTCCAGACTGGTTGCAAGAAGAGCAATTCTGGCTTACCTGTACCCCGTTACAGAAGTTCCTGCTGACGGCAAGGCAGTAAGAAAGAACACAAAGAAGGTTGACATGGCAGCTAAAATGTTCGACGAAATCGCTCCCAAATATGCCGGCAGAAACGGCGGTTACACAAGAATTGTGAAACTGGGCGCAAGAAAAGGTGACGGCGCTATGGAAGTTATTCTGGAACTGGTTTAATTTGATTCCGAATAGAAAATCAGAGACTTGCAAATAAGCGAGTCTCTTTTTTTATACCCGAAAAAATGTAAGGGTACAATTTGGGAGAATCAGAGAGAATTACTGGGATTCTATTGACTTTTTAGCGAAAACTCCGTATCATATTGATAGCTGTGAGCATTTGCGCAATAGACTATACGAGGCGAAGAAACGCCGGAGAAACAGGTGAAATTATGAAAATGGTGAAGGCTGAAGGTCTGACCTACGAATATACAAAAATTATGGAAACAGACCACGGCACGGAGGAGCATCGGGTGGTTGCGTTGAAAAACGTGAACATCGAAATTGAAAAGGGTGAATTTGTTGTAGTTCTGGGGCATAACGGCTCCGGAAAGTCTACATTTGCGAAGCATATTAACGCATTACTACAGCCCACAGGCGGTACGTTGTGGGTAAAAGGAATGAACACGCAGGAGGAAGGTCTGATTTGGGAGATTCGCCAGACGGCAGGGATGGTATTCCAGAACCCCGATAACCAGCTGGTTGCAACGGTGGTTGAGGAGGATATTGCATTTGGTCCCGAAAATATGGGCGTACCCCCGAAGGAAATTCGGATGCGCGTGGATGAAGCACTGGATGCAGTGCGAATGAAGGAATTTGCGGCTTATACGCCTTCCAAGCTTTCCGGTGGGCAGAAACAGAGAATAGCCATTGCAGGCGTGTTGGCGATGAAGCCGGACTGTATTGTTCTGGATGAGCCTACGGCAATGCTTGATCCTGTCGGTCGGCGAGATGTTATGGAGACGATTGAGCGTTTGAATAAAGAAGAAGGCATTACAGTGATTCTCATTACGCATTATATGGATGAGGCTGTGCGTGGAGATAAGGTATATGTGATTGATGACGGTGACCTTGTGATGAAAGGCACACCGAGAGAAATTTTTGTACAAGTGGAGAAGCTGAAGGAATATGGACTGGATGTGCCGCAGGTGACAGAGGTGACATACCTGCTGAGAAAAGAGGGTATTGATTTGCCTGCGGATATTCTGACGGTCGAAGAAATGGTAGGTGCATTATGTCAATTCAATTAAATCATTTGACACACGTTTACAACGAAGGCACCACCTTTGAAAAAGTGGCATTGAACGATGTGACACTGGAGATTCAGACGGGCGAATTTATCGGCTTAATCGGGCATACCGGCTCAGGAAAATCCACGCTGATTCAGCATCTGAACGGCATTATTTCTCCTTCTTCGGGTGAAATTCTGCTGGACGGCGAAAATATCCATAAGGATAAGGCAAAGCTGAAGGAGGTGCGCAGACGGATTGGTCTGGCGTTCCAGTATCCTGAATATCAGCTGTTTGAAATGACAGTATATAAGGATGTTGCATTCGGCCCGACGAATCTGGGGCTGTCTGCGGAGCAGATTCATGAAAATGTGGTTGCGGCATTAAATATTGTAGGAATTGACGAGACGTTTTACGAAAAATCTCCGTTTGAGCTTTCCGGCGGGCAGAAGCGCCGTGTGGCAATCGCAGGCGTGCTGGCAATGAATCCGGAGGTGCTGATTCTGGATGAGCCTACCGCGGGGCTTGACCCCAAGGGCAGAGATGAAATTCTGGCGGCAATCCACAAGCTGCATGAGGAAAGAGGAATTACGGTTATTCTGGTGAGTCACAGTATGGAAGACGTGGCAAGACTGGTAGACCGTATTATCGTGATGCACAAGGGCAAGGTTGCTATGACAGGTACGCCCAGAGAGATTTTTTCTCATCCCATGGAGCTGGAGCAGATGGGACTGGCGGCACCGCAGGTTAGCTATGTTTTTGCAAAGCTGAAGGAAAAAGGCTATGATGTGCCGACGGATATTTATACGGTTGAGGAAGCAAGGGATGCCTTGTTAAAATTGGTAAAGCAGGTGAAAGCATGATTAGAGATATTACAATCGGTCAGTATTATCCTGCGGAATCTGCCATTCATAAGATGGACGCAAGGCTGAAGCTGATGATTACCTTTGTTTTTATTGTAACTTTGTTTTTGGTAAATACCTTTGTGGGGTATGTGTTTGTCATTGCCTGCATGGGGCTGACAATTCGGGCATCGAAGGTGCCGTTTAAATTTATGACACGTGGTTTGAAGAGTATTATCATTATTATTCTTTTTACGGTGGTCATCAATCTGTTCATGACGCAGGGGGAGCATGTTCTGCTGCGTGTGGGCTTTTTGCGGGTGACAATGGAGGGGGTACTTCTGGCGGCGAAAATGTGCGTCCGTCTGGTGCTTCTGATTATCGGTTCCTCTGTGCTGACATTGACGACAACGCCCATTCAGCTGACAGATGCCATCGAATATATTTTGAAGCCCTTCAAAAGAATTGGTGTGCCTGCGCATGAAATTGCAATGATGATGACGATTGCACTGCGCTTTATTCCGACACTGCTGGATGAAACGGATAAGATTATGAAGGCGCAGCAGGCGAGAGGTGCCGATTTTGATACGGGCAATCTGATTCAGAAGGCAAAATCTCTGATTCCCATTCTGGTGCCTTTGTTTATTTCTGCATTCCGCAGAGCAGAGGAGCTGGCAATGGCGATGGAAGCAAGATGCTACCATGGGGATGAACACCGTACGAGAATGAACGTGATGACAATGAAAAGCAGCGATTACCGCGCGGCAGTGATGGCTGCGGTCTATACAGTTGTGATTATCGGGCTGCGGTTTGTGGCAAAGGCAGTGCCGTTTATTATTTAAGAAAGAAACACTCTCCAATCGGAGGGTGTTTTTTCAAAAAAATACAAAAGAGAAGGGTGAAAGCATGATTGGTTTGGGAACACTTATCAATGTTGGCGCGATTATCATTGGAGGTCTGTTGGGGCTGTTTCTGGGACGAAGCGTGAAGGTGCGCTATCAGGATATCCTTATGATTGCTGTTGGGATTTGTGTGCTGATGCTTGGCATTGGCGGCACAATGGAGCAGATGCTTTCGATTACGGATGGAGGGCTTGCCAGCGGTGGCTCTATGATGCTGATTATTACCATGGCGGTTGGCGCTTTGGCAGGCGAATGGATGAATATTGAGAAAAAGATGGAGCAGTTCGGTGTCTGGCTGAAAAAGAAAACCGGTAGCAACGGGGATAATGCCTTTGTGGATGCCTTTGTAACGACATCATTGACGGTCTGCATTGGCGCAATGGCAGTGGTCGGGGCGATTCAGGACGGGATTTACGGCGATTACAGTATTCTGGCGGCAAAGGCAATTCTGGATTTGATTATTGTATTTATCATGACGGCTTCGATGGGAAAGGGGTGTATCCTTTCTGCGATTCCTGTCGGAATTTTTCAGGGACTGGTGACGCTTCTGGCGAGGCTGATTGAGCCCTTTATGACAGAGGCGGCATTGTCAAATCTTTCCTTTGTCGGCTCAGTGCTGCTGTTCTGTGTCGGAGTAAATCTGGTCTGGGGCAAAAAGGTGAAGGTAGCGAATCTGCTGCCGGCGATTCTGTTTGCGGTGCTGTGGAGCTTTGCGCCTTGGGCATAAAAAGGAGAATAGGATTGATGAAACGGATTTTACTGACAATCGCATACGATGGAACGAATTATTCCGGCTGGCAGAAGCAGAAGGATGAAGCGGTGATTACTGTGGAGGGCGAACTGACGAAGGCCTTGCGGTTGCTGTTCCGCAATCCTGCGTTGGAGTGCATCGGCGCAAGCAGAACGGACGCAGGCGTGCATGCCTTGGGACAGCGTGCGGTGATTGATGTGGAAACAAGTATCCCGGCGGAGAAAATCCCTCTGGCGATTCGCTCCTTTTTGCCTGCGGATATTGTGGTGACAAAGGCGGAGGAAGTTGCAGAGACATTTCACCCACGGTTTGACTGTGTGAAAAAAACGTACGAATATCGTTTCTGGAATGCGCCTGCGAAGAATCCGAAGGAACGGCTCTATTCCGCCTATGTGCAGAAGCCGTTGGATGTGGAGCGGATGAACGAGGGGGCAAAGGCATTTCTCGGAACGCATGATTTTGCGGCATTCTGTGCGGCAGGCGCGCAGGTTTCGACCACAGTGCGGACGATTTTTGACTGTCATGTGGAAAAGCAGGGAGAGAGTGTGCGGATTCTGGTGACGGGGGACGGCTTCCTTTACAATATGGTGCGGATTCTGGCAGGGACGCTGCTTGCGGTCGGCATGGGAAGGCTGGAGCCAAAGGCGGTTGCCACAATCATCGCAGGGAAGGACCGCCGCGCCGCAGGACAGACCGCAGAGCCGCAGGGCTTAACCCTTCTGGAGATTTTCTATGACGAAAAAGACCTGTACGAAGCAGCGAAAAATTGATAATTTAACAAAAATCTCTTGACACGGTCTGTATACAAGATTATAATATAAGGGCTGTTAATATGATTTTAAGGCTGAAAACAGCTTTAAATATATGTTTCTCAAGGTGGGACCCAATAAGTTATGTGTTTTGCGCATAATGGAGATCGACCGTATTCGTTCCTGCGTTGCGGCGAAGTCAACGGGTCAAACAAAATAATATGACAGGAGGTAAAAACCATGAGAACTACTTACATCGCTAAAGAAGCGGACATCGTAAAAAAGTGGTACGTGATTGACGCTGAAGGCGTAACACTGGGCCGTCTGGCTTCCGAAGTTGCATCTATTCTGAGAGGGAAAAACAAACCTCAGTATGCACCCAATGCTGACATGGGCGACTATGTTATTATTGTGAATGCAGAAAAAGTTGCTGTTACAGGCAAAAAGCTGGAACAGAAAATGTATCGTCACCACTCCGGTTGGACAGGCGGTCTGAAAGAAACAAGACTGGACAAAATGCTGGAAACACACCCCGAAAGAGTTATTGAGCACGCTGTAAAAGGTATGCTTCCTAAAAATGCTCTGGGCAGAAAGATGTTCGGCAAGCTGCATGTTTACGCAGGCGCAGAACACCCTCACGCAGCACAGAAACCCGAAACACTGGAATTCAAATTCTAATCGAAGGAGGAAAGCATAATGGCAGCAGCTAGATATTACGGCACAGGCAGAAGAAAATCTTCCGTAGCTAGAGTATACCTGGTACCCGGCAACGGTAAAATTACAATCAATAAAAGAGACATCGACGAATATTTCGGTCTGGAAACACTGAAACTGATCGTTCGTCAGCCTCTGGAACTGACAGAAACAGCAGCAAAATTTGACGTTATCGTTAACGTTTGCGGCGGTGGCTTTACAGGTCAGGCAGGCGCAATCAGACACGGTATCTCCAGAGCACTGCTTCAGGCAGATGGTGACTACAGACCTTCTCTGAAAAAAGCAGGCTTCCTGACAAGAGACCCTCGTATGAAAGAAAGAAAGAAACCGGGTCTGAAAGCAGCAAGACGCGCACCTCAGTTCTCCAAGAGATAATTACGCGTTTCAAAAAGCATTTACAGAAATCCTCAAAACCTTGTGTTTTGGGGATTTTTTACTTGGCATTTTTTCCGAAAGGGATTAAAATTCTGTTATAAAAGCGTTCAAAGCCGACAAATCCTATCAAAAATATTGACGGGAAAACAAAAATAAGTTAAATTACTTATGTAAAGTATACAGGTGCAGAGACACTTTCTCAAAGATTTCAATGACTTCGGAGGGATATATGTGACGAAAGAGCATGGAAAGAAGAAAAACAGACTGGAAGGTATCGCCCGTTTTATTGTAGAAAAACGCAAGGCGATTTATTTGATTTATATTTTACTGGCGATTTTTTGTTGCTTCTCCGCAGGATGGGTTTCGGTAGACAACACGCTGACGGACTATCTGGCGGATGATACGGAAACGAGCCGCGGCCTCAAGCGGATGGATGAGGAATTTATTACCTATGCAACGGCGGAGGTTATGGTGGATAACATTTCGTATGCCGATGCGGAGGTGCTTTGTGATACTCTGGAGGATATCGAAGGGGTGAAATCCATCACCTTTGATGATACAACCAAGCATTATGTGGATGGGGCGGCGCTCTTTTCCGTTACCTTTGACGGAGAGAACGACGATCCGCTTTGTGAGGAATCCTTACATAAAATCGAAACGGAAATGCAGGACTATGATGCGTATATTTCTGCGGAGCTGGGCAACACCAAGGCGGAAACCATCGCGAAGGAAATCAATGTTGTTATGGTGCTGACCTGCGGCATTATTCTGGCGGTGCTGCTGTTTACCTCTCGTACCTATATGGAAGTACCCGTTATGATTATGACCTTTGGCGCAGCGGCGATTCTGAATAAGGGGAGCAACTTTATGTTCGGGGAAATCTCCTTCGTTTCGGACTCCATTGCGATTGTATTGCAGCTTGCGCTGGCGATAGACTATGCGATTATCCTATGCCACAGATATATGGAAGAAAGAGAGAGTAGCGAGCCGATGGATGCCGTTGTTGCGGCGCTTTGCAAGGCAATTCCCGAAATTTCCGGCAGCTGCTTGACAACGCTTTCCGGCTTGGCTGCGATGGCATTTATGCACTTCCAGATTGGTCTGGATATGAGTATGGTGCTGATTAAGGCGATTATTCTGAGTATTCTGTCTGTATTCACGCTGATGCCGGGTCTTTTGTATTCCTTCAGCAGCAAAATCGACAGCACACATCACAGAAATTTTGTGCCGAATATTACAGGCTTTACGAATGTTGTCATTCGTCTGCGCCATGTAACACCGATTATTTTTGCAGTCGGCCTAATTGCGTCCTTTCTGATTTCGCAGAACTGCCCTTATGTATACAGCTATGAGCATCTGACGACCTATACGAAGAATGATTCGCAGATTGCGGAGGAAAAAATCAAGGATACCTTTACGGCATCGAATATCCTTGCACTGCTGATTCCCAGCGGAGATTATGAGAAGGAGCAGCAGCTGGCGGAGGAGCTGGAGGCAATGCCGGAGGTGGATACGGTTACGAGCCTGGCGACCACAGAGGCGGAGGAAAAGGACGGCGAAACCCTGCATCTGGGAGATAAGATGACACCCAGAGAGCTGGCGGAATTTGCCGATATTGATATTGAGCTGGTGGATTTGCTGTATACGGCGTATGCGGTGGATCAGAAGGAATACGGGCATATCGTGGGTGGTATCGACCATTACGGGGTACCTCTGATTGATATGTTTGAATTTATTTATGATGAGATACAGGACGGCGCAGTTTCTCTGGATGCGGAGCAGCAGAAGGATTTAGATGACCTCTATGATGAGCTGACAGACGGGAAGGACCAGCTGAACAGCGGAAAATACAGCCGTCTGGTTATGGATTTGAATGTATCGCAGGAGAGCGAGGAAACCTTTGCTTTTTTGGACAAGGCAAGACAAACGGCGCAGAATTATTATGGGGATGATGTGCTTCTGGTCGGCAATGCGACAAGCAACTTTGACCTTTCCGCAACCTTTGGGGAGGATAATACCCTAATCAGTATCCTTTCGATTGTGTTCGTTATGATTGTTCTGCTCCTGACGTTCCAGTCGGCGGGGGTTCCGTTTATTCTGATTCTGGTGATTCAGGGCAGTGTATGGATGAACTTTACCTACCCGACCCTGCGTGGCACGCCCATTTTCTTCATGAGCTATCTGGTTGTCAGCTCAATTCAGATGGGTGCGAATATTGACTATGCGATTGTTATCACGAACCGTTATATGGAGCTGCGTCAGAAGATGCCGAAGATTGAGGCCATGAAGCAGTCGCTGAATCTGGCGTTCCCGACGATTTTCACCTCAGGGAGTATCCTTGCGGCGGCAGGTACGGCAATCGGGTTCCTTTCTTCGGATGGGGCGATTTCCGGTATCGGTATCTGCTTAGGCAGAGGGACACTGCTTTCTATTCTGCTGGTTATGGGAATTTTGCCGCAGCTTTTGCTGTTGGGTGATTTCATCATTGATAAGACCTCCTTCAAGAAGCCGGAGAAGAAGGAAAAGAAGGCGAATGAGGAGGAAAATGAGGAGAAGAAAGAAAACGTACCAATCGGAAAGGAGGCGGTGGAAGGTGCATAAGGGACTGAAAAAAGGAATTGCCGTTCTGGCGGCTGTGGTGCTCTTTTGCGGCAGCGCTCCCGTGGATATCTATGCGGCGAATACGGTGACGATTTCCACGAGAAAGGACTTTCTCCGCTTTGCGAAAAATTGTACCTTGGACAGCTGGTCGGCAGGGAAAACCGTTGTACTGACGGCGGATATTGATTTGGGACGCGTGAACTTTTCGCCCATCCCGATTTTCGGGGGTACCTTTGAAGGCAACGGGCATACGATTTCGGGGCTGAATCTGGAGCAGGATGGCTCTCAGCTTGGCTTATTCCGCTATGTTGCGGAGGGCGGCGTTGTGAAAAACCTCAAGGTCGAGGGGAACGTAACGCCCGGCGGCAGCAGAAGCAGCATCGGCGGTATTGTCGGCGAAAACAACGGCACGATTACGGGATGCAGCTTTGACGGTACAGTGGAAGGCAAGGATACGGTCGGCGGTGTTGTCGGCAAAAATAAAGGCGAGGTGCGCGAATGCAGTGCATCGGGCGAAATTCACGGTGAGCTGTCTGTCGGCGGCATTGCAGGCGAAAACAACGGTTTTCTGGCGGAATGCAGAAATGAGGCGGATGTCAATACCGAATACGAGGAAAAAAAGCAGGAGCTTTCCGACATTGATACAGATGCGGCGGCAATTCTGGAAAAATACAGAATTTCAAAGGAGAACACCGAGCGCAGCAATCTGACCTATACGGATATTGGCGGCGTGGTCGGTTTCAGCGATGGTGTGGTGCAGGGCTGCGACAACTATGGCGAGGTTGGCTATCCGCATGTCGGTTATAATATCGGCGGTGTGGCAGGCAGACAGTCCGGCTATCTTCTGGGCTGCGACAACAACGCAGCGGTACACGGAAGAAAGGATATCGGCGGGATTGTCGGGCAGGCAGAGCCGTATCTCTGGCTGAATACCTCGGCGGACAGATTGGACGAGGTACGCGATAATCTGGATATTCTGCATGATATGGCAAATCAGCTTCTGGATGATACCAATGGTCTGGGGGACGATGTTGAGGTTTACCTGAACGGGATGTCCGACCATTCCGAAACGGCGAGCGACCGCGCAAGAGAGGTCAAGAATCAGCTGCAGGATTTTGCGGATGATAATATTGACGAAATCAATACATGGACGGCACTGCTTTCCGATACCATGCGAAAGCTGGAGGACCCGATGGATGGTCTGTCGGATGGAATCGAGGACTTAGGCAAGAATATGCAGGATTTAGGCGATGCTTTTTCTCCGCTGAAAAAGGATTTGCCTGAGATTGACGGTCTGGAGGATGTGGAAGCGCAGGTAGAGAAGATGCAGCGGACACAGCGGCAGCTTGCACAGGCGGCACAGACGCTTTTGCAGGAGCAGAAGGCGCTCAGGAATGCCATTGCCGCAGGCGATCAGGAAAAGGTACGGGAAATCATGCAGCAGATTACGGCAACTCTACAGCAGATGATGGGATTGCAGCGGCAGCTTCTGGAGGAGCAGAAGGAGCTTGCAGGGCTTCTGGCGGATTTGCCGGATGATGTGAAGGATGCGGCGGATATTGTGCAGAGAAGGCTGAAAAGAACCATTACCAACGCGCAGGATGCATTGGATGATATTGCTGATACAACGGAAAATATTGCGGATTCCATGCGCGATATGAGTGATATTATTTCGGATCTGGCGAATGAAGATCCGGCAACCTTTGTGAAGCTGGGGGATGATTTTCAGGAATCGAGCGATGCGCTGTTTGATTCCATGGGAGATATCTCGGATGATTTGAAGGGACTGCGTGAGTCTCTGAAAAGCGGCAGACAGACCCTGACGGCGGATATCCGCAGCATAAGCGACCAGTTCCAGAAGATTATGAATCTGCTGTTTGATGAAATAGATGATTTGCGGGACGGCGCAGATAAGGATTTGGATGATATCTTTATTGATGTTTCCGATGAGGAAATCAACCGCACAAAGCAGGGAAAGATTGCGAGCAGCCATAACTACGGCGAGGTTGAGGGCGACCGCAACGCAGGTGGTATTGCGGGTGCGATGTCGATTGACCTTGCGATTGACCCGGAGGATGATATTGCACATCCAAAAACATTGAGCTTTACCTATCGCATGAAGGTGATTTCGCAGGACTGCATCAATGACGGCAAGATTACGGGCAAGAAGGACTGCGTCGGGGGCGTGGTCGGCTATGCGGAAAGTGGTACGGTCTATCGTTGTGAAAACTACGCAGAGGCGGAAAGCACAACAGGCAATTATGTCGGCGGCATTGCAGGCTTCAGCGAGGGCACGATTCGCAGCAGCTATGCCAAGGGCAGCATGACCGGCGGACAATATGTCGGCGGCATTGCCGGCAAAGGCGAAAATATATATGATTCCTGCGTCATTGCGACCGTAGACGGGGACGAAAAGCTAGGCGTTGTGCTGGGCGGTGCGGAGGATACCGACAGCCTGCGCGGTAATTATTACGCAGAGCAGGATTTAGGTGCAGTGGACGGCATCAGCTATGCAGGAAAGGCGGAGCCGATTTCCTATGAGGCTATGAAGGAAATCAGCGGAATTCCCAAGCGCTTTATCAGCTTTACCGTAAGCTTTATTGCGGACGGCAAAACAGTGGAAACAGAGGAGGTGCCTTACGGCATGGAAACGAGCCGCATCAAGCTGCCGGATATTCCCGAAAAGAAGGGGAGCTTCGGCACATGGGCGGCGTTTGAAACCGATACCGTACAGGGCGATATCAAAATCGAATGTGCATATACGCCTTATGTTACGGTTGTTTCCAGCATGGAAAAGAACGAAAGCGGTAAGATGTCCCTTGCGCTGGCGGATGGTGACTATACCGATGAGGCAGAACTGCATATCTTTGCAAATGCGGAGGAAGCGGCACCTGCGCAGGCAAAGGGCAAGACGGTTGTGTATGATGTGATTCTGGAGGACAGAGACCTTTCCGATACGGAAAAAACCACCTTGCGTCTTTTGAATGAGAATAAGGAGAAGGTTTCCGTTTGGCAGAAGAACGGCGAAGACTGGAAGGAATTAGATACGAAGAATCGTGGGAAATATGTGGTCTGCAAGATTGACGGTACGGAAGGTACGCTTTGCATCAGCTACGAGGGTGCAGCGAAAAAGACGCTGCTGTTTGTCTGCATGGCAGGCATTGCGGCGGTTGCTGTGATTTTCGGTGCTGTGAAGCTGAAAAAGGGCAGAAAGCAGAAAAAGCAGACAGAAACAGAAGAATAAAAATATTTTGAGGACGGCGGCTTTTCCTTTTAGGCTTGCCGTCCTTATGCTATACTGGAGAAAAAGAGGTGAGCGCATGAAGAACGGGAAATATTGTATTTTGATTGCAGATGATGAAAAGGAAATTCGGGATATTTTGCGGCTGCTGCTGGTTGACCCCGTGGGATGAGGG
>OGZL01003035.1_pt1 | contig 11936 bp, 9 predicted proteins | sample 1576761 | NCBI WGS metagenome assembly OGZL01 (sample SAMEA3541595, study PRJEB24748) | human gut metagenome | biome: human gut; feature: human-associated habitat; material: faeces | place: China | collected 2012
ACTTCCTGCTGTGGCTGCTAAACTGCTGGGGCATCGTGCCGCTGACGGATATGCTGAGCATGGTCTCCACCAAGGAGCTTGTAGAAGAGGACACCCCGGAAAACCGGGAGCAGGCCATTTACGACATGGCCTGGCTGACGGAAAATATGATCATGCGCAACCGTACCCATGGCGGCTACAAGGTATTGCTTGACGAGCTGTGGGAATTCTGCGAGGAATTCAATGCGGACATGGTCATCCTCTGGGAGCACATGAGCTGCAAGGCCCTGGACGGCATGCACGGCCAGTTTGAGGAGAAGGCCCGTCAGCTGGGCATTCACCTGGTGTGGGTCTCCCACGACCTGTTCGACCCCCGCATTATCAACCGGCAGGGCATCCGGGACCAGATCAACCGGTATATGCGCTCCGTCATGCGGGAGGAGCCCATCGACCCCACCCTGGAGGTCATCCACGACGAGAATTCGTGGTAATGTAAAAAGGCTTCCCCTGGGGGAAGCTGGCAGGGCGAAGCCCTGACTGATGAGGGACAATACGCAGAACCAACAAGAATCCAGCCCATGCAGTTACATATTTGCGTATCAGAACAGAATTGTAAAGGTTTCTCCTCATCGGTTCTGCGTCCCGCCCCTCATCCGACCCGCCTATCGGCGGCCCACCTTCCCCCAGGGGAAGGCAGTTGAATATAGTAAGGAGATAAAAATTATGCGTTATTTTGGCGGATGTGATTCCGGCAGTACCTATACAAAATGCGTCATCTTAGATGAGACCGGCAAGATGGTGGCGGATGTCACCCTGCGCAGCCGGATCAACTCGGTCCTCAGCTGTGAGGACGCTCTGAATCAGGCAGCAGCCCAGGTGAAGGAGCTTGGCTCCTATCGGGACCTGAGCTACCTGGTGGGCACCGGCTATGGCCGGAACAAGGTGCCCGCAGCAGACGAGAACATTTCCGAGATCAGCTGTCACGCCATGGGCGTTCATGTGGTGGACCCCAGCGTTCGGGCCATTATCGATATCGGCGGCCAGGACGTGAAGGGCATCGCCGTGGACACCGACGGCACCGTGCTGAACTTTGCCATGAACGACAAGTGCGCCGCCGGTACGGGCCGGTTCTTTGAGGCCATGGCCAAGGCCTTCGAAATGGATTTGACCGAATTCTCCAACCTGTCCCTGCAGGCGAAGAACGTCATTCCCATTACCGCCCAGTGCACGGTTTTCGCCGAGTCCGAGGTCATCTCCCTGGTAGGTGAGGGCAAACCCATGGACGAGATCGCGGCAGGCATTGAGCTGTCCGTGGCCAAGCGGTGCTTCGTCATGGCCAAGAAGGCCGGCGCCGTGGACAAGATCACCCTCACCGGCGGCTGTGCCAAAAATGAGGGCTTGAAGCAGGCCATTCAAAAGGTGCTGAAGCTGAAAGTCATCGACCTGCCCGTGGACCCCCAGCTGATCGGCGCCATCGGCGCTGCGGAATTCGCCCGCCAGAAGGGTCTGGCCCAGGGCTAAGGAGGAAATCATGATCATTCTGAAAATTCTGGGCATTGCCGCCATAGTGGTGGCCGCGCTGTTTGTGCTGACCTTTGTGGTCTATTTCTTCAACCTGGACATGAAGCTCACCGCCGCGCTGGAGCCCATCTTTCTGAAGCACTACGACAAGATCAAGCGGGACCGGCACCTGTAATATGAAGCTCTACGACGAAATCATAGACGGCTGGTCCGCCCTGCTGAAGGATTTCTCCCTTCGGTCCCTGCCCCTGTCGAGCCTCTGGCCGGACACAGGGGAGCGGAATATGATCCTGCGCTCGGATATGGCCTATGAGCTGGGCGGCGGTTCGCTCCCCGCTCTGGGGGCCACAGCCGTAACCGTGGGCGGTTTTGCCGAAGACCGGCTTTTGCTGTGCGGTCCGGACCTGCCGGAGATCCTATTAGACGGCCCCTATGCCCGGCTGACGGTGGCATCCGTCAAAGATGGGCTCCCGGACCAGGGCGGCGCACTGTACCAGGCCATCAAAAAAATTGACTTCGTGCGCTACCATGTGAACCCTGAGGGCTTCATGACCCGCATCTCCGCCATCCAGGGCCGGGAATCCGCCCGGGTCAGCCGGGAAGCCCTGAAAAAGGGGCTCACCTTCGCCCGGGTGGGCGGAAGAATGCTGGCAAGCTACCATGAAAACCCCCAAATTCAGGCGGTGCGGCTGATCTATATTACGGACCCCGCCTTCCCCTATGGGGAATTGGAGGCCCTGGTCAAAAAGAGCCGGGAAATCACCCGGGCCATCGACCACGCCATGACCGCCGCCATGACGGACTGCAACGTATGCAGCCTGAAAAAGGTCTGCGACGAGGTAGAGGGCATCCGCCAGCTGCACTTCGGGCAGGAACAGCATTGAAATTGAATGGGCGCTGCCAGCGGCAGCGCCCACATATTTCATGTCGGTTTTTGAAAAACAAGAGCCTCGCAAAACGCAAGGCTCCTGTAAGCGTTTTTCTTCGATCCAAAGAATCTATTCGGCTTGTGGTTCCCGCATAACCCACGATCAGGCTCCGCACTCGGCTGAAACCGAACCAGTCAAATGCCTCGTCGCCACGATAGCTGATCAACGCCGCTATCCTCTGGCTATATTATAGCACAAATCTCTCAAAATGCAAACAGTTTTCATGGCTTTTGTGGATTTCTTTCTCCACAGAGAAATACGGCCTTGACCGTGTTGGATGACATTCATATAATCAAGTGGCAGCGCACCATCCGTTTGCGCTGTCAAACGTAAGGAGGGACTTATGCGTCTGAACATCTACCACACCAACGACATCCACGCCAATTTTGCCTTTCTGGGCCGGGTCTGCGCCTATCTTGAGGAACACCGGACAGAATCGGACCTCTATCTGGACAGCGGGGACTTTCTGGACCTGAAAAGCCTTGTGGTGCAGGCTGACCGGGGCGGAAGTGCTCTGGCACTGGCGAAATTTTGCCGTATGGACGCCATGGCCCTGGGCAACAACGAGATCGACCTGGGCAGTGAGGACCTGAAAAAGCTGACATCCTTTCCACTGCTCTGTGCCAACATCTGCCGCAACGACGGAAGCCCCGTTCCCGGCCTGAAAAGCCATCTGATTCTGGAGCGCTGCGGCAAGCGGTTTCTCATCATCGGCCTGGCTCCCTTCTATGGGCTTGGAATGCTCGCAGACAAATACAATGTATTCTTCGAAATGGGGAATCTGCACACCTTAGACCCGGTCCCGGCAGTAACGCAGATTCTGTGCGAAAATCGCGGAAAATACGACTTTTCCATTCTCCTGTCCCACAGCGGCCATGCGGTGGACCGGGAACTGGCCAAGCGCCTGCCCCCTGTGGACCTGTGGCTGGAAGGGCACTCTCACAGCGTTGTCACGGAAAAGTGCTGCTCCCAGTCCGGTATGGGGGAATTCCTGGGCCGGGTGACGCTGGACGTACAGGAGCAGGGCATCGAAATCCTGGATTCCGTGCAAATCGAGCTTCCGGCTCAGGAAAGCGCCGAATTTATGTACCGGCTGGGGCAGGCTCAGGAAAGTGCCGAAGCCATTCTCTCTCAGGAGCTTCCCGTGCTGCGGGAACTGGACTTTGACCCCTTCCGGGAAAGCGAATTTACCAATTTCATCTGTGACTGCCTGAAAGCGGAATTTGGCTGTGACCTGGCACTGATGCACAGCGGCATTGCAGAAGGGTCTCTGCGGAGGCCGGTGTCCCGAAGGAGCCTGCTGGAGCTTCTGCCCTCCAAGCTGAACCCAACAATCTATTCCCTGCCCGGTGAAAAGCTGCTGGAGGCGGCAAAGCTCTCTCTGGATGAAACCCACATCCGGCAACCCGGGAAGGGCGCCGGCTTCCGGGGCACCGTGCTTGGCTGCCTGGGCTACAGCAGCAATGTGGAGGTACATCGAGCGCCCTTCACCATGCTTGTTGACGGGCAGCCGGTGGAGCCGGGCAGGGTTTACACCATCGTCACCGATGACTACCTGCAGCGGGGCACAGGCTACCCCAGCCTGGCAGCGCCCGATCAGGACGCCAAATTCGACAAGCGGTTCATCCGGGATCTGGTGCAGGAATACCTGACGGTGGAACCGGTGTTCCGGTCTGCGGCGAAGCGCAGGGAAGCATAAAGGGGAAGCTTTTGGGGAGTTCCTTAACGGACTTCTCCGGTTTTGAACATTTTCATCATTTGTTCCTATCAAAAAACGCCGCAGGCTTTCGGGCCTGCGGCGCAAAACATTTGGTTTTAATTACAGCAGAGTGGAGAAGTGCTTGATGGTGCGGACCATCTGAGAAACGTAGGAGTTCTCATTGTCGTACCAGGAAACAACCTGCACCTGGGTCTTGCCGCCCTCCAGGGGGCAAACCATGGTCTGAGTAGCGTCGAACAGGGAGCCGAAACGCATGCCGATGACATCGGAGGAAACGATCTCGTCCTCATTGTAGCCGAAGGACTCAGTAGCAGCAGCCTTCATAGCGGCGTTGATCTCTTCCTTGGTGACGGACTTGTTCACAACGGCGTTCAGGATGGTGGTGGAGCCGGTGGGGGTGGGAACACGCTGTGCAGCGCCGATCAGCTTGCCGTTCAGCTCGGGGATAACCAGGCCGATGGCCTTAGCAGCACCGGTGGAGTTGGGAACGATGTTGCAGGCGCCGGCACGGGAACGACGCAGGTCGCCCTTTCTCTGGGGACCGTCCAGGATCATCTGGTCGCCGGTGTAGGCGTGGATGGTGCACATAATGCCGGACTCAATGCCAGCCAGGTCGTTCAGAGCCTTGGCCATGGGAGCCAGGCAGTTGGTGGTGCAGGAAGCAGCGGAGATGATGTTGTCTTCCTTGGTCAGGGTGTTGTGGTTGACGTTATATACGATGGTGGGCAGGTCGTTGCCGGCAGGAGCGGAGATAACGACCTTCTTGGCGCCGGCGTCGATATGAGCCTGAGCCTTGGCCTTGGAGGTGTAGAAACCGGTGCACTCCAGGACGACGTCAACACCCAGCTCGCCCCAGGGCAGCTCGGCAGCGTTGGCCTTGGCGTAGATGGTGATCTTCTTGCCGTCGACAACGATGTTGTCCTCACCGGCCTCGACAGTGTGGGTGCCGAAGGGCTTTGCATAAGCGCCCTGCGTGGAATCGTACTTCAGCAGATGAGCCAGCATCTTGGGAGAGGTCAGGTCGTTGATTGCGACAACCTCGAAGCCCTCAGCGCCGAACATCTGACGGAAAGCCAGACGGCCGATACGGCCAAAACCATTGATAGCAACTTTAACAGACATGGGAATTTCCTCCATTTCATATTACTGCTTTCGCAGTCTTATCATACTGTCAGCACAGGCTCAATCGATACGCCCGTACGGATTTTATTATACTATAACCCCCAGTTAATGTAAACTGGAAATTCTGTCAAAACCCGTAGAATTTTTCTGCAAATTTTTGTGCAAATTCCGTTTTACTGGTAGCTTACCGGGGAATCCACAGGAGCAATGGCCATATAGGTATTGCCCACACCCAGCTCCAGAGGCTCACCGTCCACAGTCTTGAACCAGAAGGGGCTCTCGGCATCGTCTGCGCCCCAGGTAATGGGGATGATCTTGCCGCCGTTGGCATAGTAGCCCTGGCCGCCGGCCTCAAAGTTGGCGGTGTAGTAAATGCCGTCGGTGGTGATGTCGGCCAGCATGACGATCACGTTGGTAAAGGTTTCAGGATCCTGGGTGTCGCCCAGCACCATGGCCTGATCGTACTGGTTGTAGACGTACTTCCCCAGAGCCGCATCATAGACCATGGAGGTGTCCTTACGGTTGTTGCGGTAGGTGAAGGTCACGGTGACGTTCTCGGCGCTCTCGCCATTCTCCGGAGTCCCGTCCTCCCGGAAGTGCAGATTGTATTCCTTGTCCTCCGGCTGGGTGGTGCGGAAGCCCTTCTCCTGGGCCAGAGCCTCCAGCTGATCGCCCCGGGCGAACAGGCAATGCTCCCAGCCGGATTCGTTCTTAAACAGATATGCTCTGTCCGTATTCCGGAAGGAATAGCCGCTGTCCTTCTGCGTATCGATGTTGAACCGGTCAACACCCAGCTTCTTGGCATGGCCCAGAGCCTGCTCGGAGCCACCGGCATCGAAAATGACGGCATCATAATGCTTGGCGATCTCATTGAACATCGGCCGCACGGACCGGACGGAGCCGATGGCCTCGGACTGGGTAGGATCCGTAAACAGTGCCAGATCCCGGATGATGGAGCCGTTGACCCACATCTCCATGAGAATATCGGCATTCATGGTGCCGTAGTGGGGCAGCGCACCCCGGATATTGCTGATGGACACGGCATAGATGCGGCCGGTGAAGGGTGCGTCCAGAGTCTTGCCGTTCAGGGGGTTGGTGTAGACAGGCGCGGGCTCCGTGGTAGGCTCCTCCGTGGTGGGAGCTTCCGTGGGGGCTTCGGTGGTGGCCGGGGTCGTCGTGGCCGCTTCGGTGGTGGCCGATGCACCTGCACCGGCGCAGCCGCACAGAAGCAGGGTCAGAGCCAGCAGCAGGCAAATCATTTTTTTCATTGTTTCGTACCTCTTGTCAATGGAATTATAGGTGTATTCAAAACCGAACGGCTCAGCCTTCGCTGCTCTCCTGGAGAATACCGTCCATGGTCTTGCCAATGGAATAATAGAACACATTGTCCCGGGCGGGCTGCAGATCCAGCAGCTGCCCACGCTTGGAATAGACATTGTAGCAGCCGTAGAGAATGGGGATCACGCTGCCGTCCTCCGCCACCATCTGGCACAGGTTGTAGAAGGTGCCGGAATTGGACAGGGCCTCCTTGGTCATGCCCAGAAGGGTGTCGTTGTTCAGCACATTGTTGGTCAACGTGCCATAGCCCTTGAAGAACTCGGAAAGGTCCGAATTGGGGGGCAGCTTGGTCTGGCCTAGGTAGAGGTCATAGGTTCCCGCCCGCAGAATCTGCTGGTAGGTGATGCCTCCGCCGGAGCCGCCATATTCCAGCACACCGCAGGGAATGCCCAGCTCCGTCAGGTGGGCGGCAATGTCCCGGGCCGTCCGCAGCCGGGCGGAATCGTCCGCATTGACCAGCAGCCGCAGCTTTTTGACCTCCCGGGTCTTTTCATCCCGGGGAAACTGGAAATTGCCCAGCTGGTCCAAAAACTTCATGGGATCGTAGACGTAGTTGGAGGCCAGAGTGGGGTAGTAGTAAGGAGAGCCCGGAGAGGTGATCAGCGTCGTGGGCTGGGCCATGCCCCGGTAATTCTCGTCATTCAATGTCTCCCGGTCAATGGCATAGGTCAGTGCCTTACGCAGCACATCGGAATCCTTGAACCAGTCGCTGTAGAGCAGGTTGCAGCTGAGATACAGCAGCACACCGTTCTCTACCTCCCACAGCTCGTAGTCGCAGCGGTACTCGCCGAAGGAATCCAGCATGGGATCCGCAATGGCCAAATTCAGCTCGCCGAACTCAAATTCATCCCGCAGCTGGGACTGGCTGGTGGCCTCCATCAGGGTAATGGTATTGGCCCGGACGGACAGCGTTGCGTCGCACCACCAGGAGTCCACCTTCCGCATCTCGGCCCCCTCATCGTTCTGGTAGAAGGCATAGGGCCCGGTCCCCACGGGGTGCTCGGCCCCTACCTCACTGGCTTTCAGAATGGGGATATCCAGCAGCAGGGGCAGGTTCTGATAGGAGGTGTCCAGGTAGAACATGACGCCCTGGCCGTCGTCGTGGAGCTTGATCTCCGCAATGTGGGTGAAGCGGCCCTTGTAGAAGTCGCTCTGCTGCGCCGCCTGATAGGAGGCCAGAACGTCGTTCGGCGTTACCCGGGTCCCGTCGGAGAACCGGGCGTTGTCATCCACATAAAACGTATAAATCGTGTTGTTGGAATTGACCCGATACCGGGAGCAGAGAATGGGTGTGGTCTCATTACTGCTGTTGTAGGCGAAGAGGCCCTGATACATCAGGGAGAACAGCACCCGGTTGGAAAAGTTCATGCCGATAATGGGATTCATGGACCGGTTGGGATAATAGGCCAGGATCATGGTCTGATCCGCCAGGGTATCCTCCTCCGTGGGGTCCGGGTCATCCTCCATAAGGATGGCATCCCCCGTGGGCACATAGGTGCTGTCCTTTTCCGAGGCACAGCCGGAAATGAGCGCCGTCAGCGTGGCAAACACCAGCAAAAGGGCAAGCAGTCGCTTCATTTTGTCCCTCCTTTGCACACGATCACAGCCCCCTGGCTGCCCCGGTGACCCTGGGTCACCCGGTGGGACCAGAATCGGTCACTTTCGCAGACCGTGCAGGCCGTACTGACCTCCACCTGGCGGACACCTGCCTGCCGAAGCACCCAGGCATTGACGGCCTTCAAATCCACCAGGTATTTTTCCCCCTGGGTGCGGATGAAGGGCTCCATGGCCTCGCCATAGGCTTCCCGCAGGGCCTGGGGAACATCGGCATGGGTTTCAAAATGGCAGAAGCCGATGTTGGGGCCTACGGCTGCCCGGATATCCTCCGGGCGGCTGCCGTAGTATTTTTCCATGGCTTCCACCATCCGTGCACCAACACCGGAAACCGTCCCCCGCCACCCGGCGTGGGCCGCACCCACGGCACCTGTCACCGGGTCATAGGCCAGAATGGGCGTGCAGTCCGCAGAAAACACCACCAGGGCCAGCCCCGGCACATCCGTCACCAGCGCATCGCAGTCCGGAAGCCTGGGGGCAAAGAGCCCCGCCCCCCGGTCCTTTTCCTCGGCACGGTAGACGATGTCCGAGTGGACCTGCCGGGCAAGCACCGCATTTTTAGGGTCAAAGCCCAGGGCATCGCCCAGGATCTCGTAGTTTTTCACCACATTTTCCGGGTCATCCCCCCGGGTGGGGGCCAGATTCAGGGAGCTGAGATAGTCCGTGCTGACCCCGCCGAAGCGGGTGGTGAAGGCATGGGGCACGGAAATCCCCTCCGCCGCCAGATATTCCAGGCTTCCCTTATGAATCGTTTGTATCATTCTGTTTCTCCTGAAGGTTTACTGCTGCATCTCCGCTTCCTTGTCCTTCTGCATGCAGCACTTTTTATACTTCTTGCCGCTGCCGCAGGGGCAGGGGTCGTTGGGGCCTACCTTCTTGGCGGCGGTGCGGACGGGGGCTTTTTTCACGACGCTGCCGTCGTTGGCACCGGCGGCGCCGGTCTCCTTGGCCACCTTCTCCCGCTTGACCTCCTGCTGAGGCTGAATGCGCACCAGGAACATCCGGCGGACGGTCTCCTCCTTGATGGACTGGATCATGGACTCGAACATCTGGTAGCCCTCTTCCTTATAGGCAATGACAGGGTCATGCTGGCCATAGGCCCGCAGACCAATGCCTTGCTTCAGGTCGTCCATAGCGTCGATGTTGTCCATCCAGTATTCGTCCACCACCCGCAGCATGACCACCCGCTCCAGCTCCCGCATGAGCTTGTCGCCATAGGCGGCTTCCTTGGCCTGGTAGGTGTTCAGGGCGATGTCGTAAACAGTATCCGTGAGCTTCTGGGCATCCATGCCCTCCAGCTCAGCCTTGCGGCTCTGGAGCGTGCCCTTGACGAAGTAAATACCCTCCAGCTGAACGGACAGCTCCTTCAGAGCCTCCTCATTGGCAATGCCGCCGTGCTGGCTCAGGGCAGAGGAAACCGTGGTTTCCAGGACGGAGCGCAGCATGGTCAGGATATTCTCCCGCAGGTCCTCACCGTCCAGCACCTTCTGGCGCTGGGCATAGATGACCTCACGCTGGGTGTTCATCACGTCGTCATATTCCAGGACGCTCTTTCTGGCCTTGAAGTTCCGGCTTTCCACGTTCTTCTGGGCATTCTCCACAGCACCGGAGAGGATCTTCGCATCAATGGGGGTGTCCTCGTCCAGGCCCAGAGAATCCATCATGCCCATGATCCGGTCAGAGGAGAACAGGCGCATCAGGTCATCCTGGAGGCTCAGGTAGAACCGGCTCTCGCCGGGGTCACCCTGACGGCCGGAACGGCCCCGCAGCTGATTGTCGATCCGGCGGGACTCATGGCGCTCGGTGCCGATGATGAACAGGCCGCCGGAAGCACGGACCTTCTCGGCCTCTTCCTTAATATGGCCCTTGTATTGCTTCAGAAGGTCATTGTATTCCTGCCGAATGGCGAGAATTTCGGGGTCTGTGGTCTCGGCGAAGGAATCCGCCTCGGCGATGAGCTCCTCGGGCTTTCCCTGCTTGCGCAGGTCCGCCTTGGCCAGGAACTCCGCGTTGCCGCCCAGCATGATGTCCGTACCACGTCCGGCCATGTTGGTGGCAATGGTCACAGCCCCAAGCTTACCGGCCTGGGCCACGATCTGGGCCTCCATCTCGTGGTACTTGGCGTTCAGCACATTGTGGGGGATGCCCTCCCGTTTGAGCATCTTGCTGAGGATTTCGCTCTTTTCGATGGAGATGGTGCCCACCAGCACAGGCTGACCCTTGGCGTAGCACTGTTTCACCTGCTCCACAATGGCCCGGAACTTGCCGGCCTCGGTCTTGTAGACCACATCAGGATGGTCAATTCGAATAACGGGGCGGTTGGTGGGAATCTCCACCACATCCAGATTATAAATGGCTTCAAATTCCTCCTGCTCCGTCAGGGCGGTGCCGGTCATGCCGGAGAGCTTGTCATAGAGCCGGAAGAAATTCTGGAAGGTGACGGTGGCCAGGGTCTTGCTCTCACTGGCCACGGTGACGCCTTCCTTGGCCTCGATTGCCTGGTGCAGGCCCTCGTTGTACCGGCGGCCGTACATCAGTCGTCCGGTGAATTCATCCACGATGATGATCTCGCCGTCCTTGACCACATAGTCGATGTCCTTCTTCATCAGGCCCCGGGCCTTCATGGCCTGGTTGATGTGGTGGGAAAGGGTGGTGTTCTCCGCATCCGCCAGATTCTCCACGCCGAAGAACTTCTCCGCCTTGGCAATACCCTCGGCGGTCAGGGAGACGGTGCGGGACTTCTCGTCCACATAGTAGTCGCAGTCCAGGTCGTCCTTCTCCTCCTTGTCCTCGGTTTTGGCAAAGACCTGCTTGCGCAGGGTGGAGACGAACTTGTCCGCCATCTGGTAGAGCTGAGAGGAATCCTCGCCCTTGCCGGAGATGATCAGGGGGGTACGGGCTTCATCGATGAGGATGGAGTCCACCTCGTCCACAATGGCAAAGGCATGGCCCCGCTGGACCAGCTCCTGCTTGTAGATAGCCATATTGTCCCGGAGGTAGTCAAAGCCCAGCTCGTTGTTGGTGCAGTAGGTGATGTCCGCGGCATAGGCCACCTTCCGCTCGGGAGGGGTCATGCCTGGAATCACCAGGCCCACGGTCAGGCCCATGTACTTATAAACCTTGCCCATCCACTCGCTCTGGTACTTGGCCAGATAGTCATTGACGGTGACGATGTGCACGCCCCGGCCGGTCAGAGCATTCAGATAGGCCGGCAGAATGGCCACCAGAGTCTTGCCCTCACCGGTTTTCATCTCGGCAATGCGGCCCTGATGCAAAACAATGCCGCCGATGAGCTGCACAGGATAGGGCCGCAGGCCGATGACCCGGTCCGCAGCCTCCCGGATGGCCGCAAAGGCCTCGGGCAGCAATGCATCCAGGCTTTCGCCGTTTTGATAGCGCTGCTTGAATTCCTCGGTCTTGGCCTTCAGGGCCTCTTCGCTCATGGCTTTATATTCGGATTCCAGCGCCAGAATGGCATCCACCGTAGGCTGAATCTTCTTCAGCTCACGCTGGGAACGGGTTCCAAAGAGCTTGGTAATCAGTCCCATTGGACATCTCTCCTTTCAAATTCCGGGGATGATCCCCGAAGCTTCTTCCATTTTCTTATAATTCAATGCATTATAACATATGGCAATCAAAAAATATAGAGTATTTTGTGAACAAACGCGGCAAATCTCAGCAAGAAGGCTTCCCCTCCGGGCGGTGCGTCGCGC
>OGZL01003046.1_pt1 | contig 11906 bp, 9 predicted proteins | sample 1576761 | NCBI WGS metagenome assembly OGZL01 (sample SAMEA3541595, study PRJEB24748) | human gut metagenome | biome: human gut; feature: human-associated habitat; material: faeces | place: China | collected 2012
CTTGTGCTTGTCACAAGAAGGTTCGTCTTTCTGTGCATCGCGAAGCGTGTTACTGTGAACGGAGTGAACAGTAACAATTGAGTTATCACAACCTGGGATATGAATGTAAAAAATCCTGCCGTGCAGAATCCGATGGCGGTGGAATAGCAAATGTCACTCAATTTCTTATTATACTTTGAACGAACAGAATGGAGAGCTATAGAAATTATGGAATGTAAAGTAATTCCTTTCCATACCGTCGAGGAGAGAAGCAAAACAGATGCTGACAAAGCAGAAGCCCTTCTTTCCCAGGCAATGGAAGGTTTTCATAAAAAACTGGTAGTGCTGGATGATGATCCTACTGGTGTGCAGACGGTTCATGATGTGTCTGTTTATACGGACTGGGAGGAAGAATCCATCCGCAAGGGCTTTGAGGAAAAAGAATCCATGTTTTTTATCCTCACCAATTCCCGCAGCTTTTCTGTGGAAGAGACCACAAAGGTACACCAGGATATTGCCGCACGTGTTGCAAAGGTGGCAGGGGAACTGGGACAGGATTTCATGATCATTTCCCGTGGAGATTCCACTTTAAGAGGTCATTATCCGTTGGAAACACAGCTTCTGGCGGAAGGACTGGCTGACGGGAATACAGCCGGACCAGAGAAAACGGCAGCAGACAATGGAGTTTCTGCAGGGAGCACAGCTGTTGACGGTGAGATCATCTGCCCGTTTTTTCCAGAAGGCGGCCGCTACACAATGGACAATATCCATTATGTAAAAGAGCAGGACAACCTGGTTCCAGCCGGTATGACGGAATTTGCCAGGGACAAAACCTTCGGCTACAAATCCTCGGATCTTACGGAATACGTCGAGGAAAAAACAGAAGGAAAGTACCATAAAGAGGACTGTATCACCATTTCCCTGGACGAGCTGAATGCTCTGGATGTGCAGGGAATCAAGGAGAAGCTGATGTCCGCACAGAATATGGCGAAAATTATCGTCAATGCAGTATCTTATGCAGATTTGAAAGTTTTCTGCGCAGCACTGGTGCTTGCAATGAAAGAAGGAAAGCATTACATGGCAAGAACAGCAGCAGCTTTCACCAAAGTAATGGGAAGGATTTCTGACCAGCCTCTTCTTGGAAGAGAGCAGTTGGAGGGTGACACGAAGAACGGAGGAATCGTTCTGATCGGTTCCCATGTAAAGAAGACCACAGACCAGCTGAACTGTCTGAAAGAACTGGACGGACAGGCTGATTTTATGGAATTTCAGGTAAATACCGTATTCGAAGAAAATGGTCTGGAGAAAGAGGTAGAGAGAACGGTGAAGGCAGCAGAGGAGAAAATCCTGTCTGGAAGAACCGTTGTAATTTATACAAGCAGACAGCTTCTTGCGCCGGAGAATATGACTCCGGAGGAGAAACTGCAGATTTCTGTAAAGATTTCCAACGCAGTGACCAGTATTATCGGAAAGCTTTCTGTGAAGCCGAAATTTATCATTGCAAAAGGCGGAATCACTTCATCTGACGTAGGAACGAAAGCACTTCGGGTAAAGAAAGCCCGTGTTATGGGACAGGTGAAGAAGGGAATCCCGGTATGGATGACCGGCGAAGAAAGCAAATTCCCTGGAATGCCATACATTATTTTCCCGGGAAATGTGGGTGAAGTAAGTACGTTGAAGGAAATTGTAGAGGAATTGATCTGAAAAATAGCATGATTGCAGGTCTTCGTTTACGCGAGTGGCAAATTTCAATTACGTAAGAGTTTTAATGACATAACAAGTAAATTTTTAGTCTGTTTTGAACAGCTTACGGAGACTCTGTATGTTAGGAAGATGTCTATTAGAAAGAGGTTCGCTTAAATAGGAGGTTTACATAATGAGAAAAGTAATTATATCCCTGGCACCTGTACAGGCAGGAACCAGTGTGGATGCAGTAAAGCTTGCAGAGGATGTAGAGAAAAGCGTAAAACTTGGTGCTGCTATGTGTCACCTTCACTGCCGTAAACCAGACGGAAGCCTTACACCTGACATTTCTTATATGTCTGAGTGTTTTGACGAGATTCTGAAACGGACAGATGTGGTAGTTCAGGCGTCTACAGGCGGTGTTTCGGATATGAATATCCAGGACCGCTGCAATCCGCTTGATTATCCCAAGGTAGAGAGCGCATCTCTCAATGGCGGAAGTACAAACCTTGGCGAAGCAGTTTATATTAATTCTTTTGATGATATCCGCTACTGCGCAGACGCTGTTTATAAGAGAGGAATCCTTCCGGAAACAGAAGTTTTTGATATTGGAATGTTACATAATATGGCAGTGGTAAAATCTGAGCAGCCATTTGCGGATCCAATGCTGTTTAACCTGGTATTTGGTCACAAAGGCGGCATGCAGCCTACTCCGGAGATGCTGGCAGCTTTCCGTTCCTTTGTTCCATCTGATGCACTTTGGGGCGTTACACACTTTGGACGTGATAACTGGACATTCCTGGCTGCTGCAATTGCTATGGGAGCAACGGTAGTACGAGTTGGTTTTGAAGACAGCCACTATCTGGCAGAAGGTGTAGATGCCGAGTACAACTGGCAGGTGGTTGAGAAACTGGTAAATCTGATCCGCGCCATGGGTCTGGAGCCAGCGACTCCGGATGAGGCAAGACAGATGTTGAATCTGAGAAAACGCTAAAATACGATTTAAAAATATAAAGTGTTGGATCGTAATTATTCAGTAGATGTTATTCTGCGAAGTGTGTGACCATGGAGGTACTGAACAGTTACGATATACCAAAGAAATATATGTCAGAAAGGATGGGGTAAAACAAATGTTGGCAATCAAGAAAATATATATGGATTATGAAACAGCCCCGGTTGGTGTTTCCCATATGCCCCAGTTTGCCTGGGAGCTTGTAAGCGATAAGAAAAATGTAAAACAGAAATCCTACGAACTTCAGATTGCAAAAGACGCTGATTTTACAGATCTGATCTATAACAGTGGAAAAACAGAGTCTGAGGAATCTGCACATGTTTATGCAGAAGGTGCTTCTCTGGAGAGCGGCAAGCGCTATTTTGTCCGTGCAAAAGCCAGTGATGGTCAGGAAGAAACGGACTGGAGCGAAACCGCATCCTTTGTAACTGCCCTTGCAGGAAAAAATGGTGAGTGGGAAGAAGGCGCACCAGCATGGAAAGCTCCTTTTGTATCCGCCGAAACTGACGATTCCTATAAGAACGTTTCCAAAGGAACCTATGTAAGAGGAACCTTTGAAATCAAAAAAGATATAAAAGAAGCCTATGCCTTTACCACAGCCCTTGGCCTGTATCAGTTTTACCTGAATGGCAAAAAAGTTGGTGAGGACGAGATGACACCGGGCTGGACATCCTATAGAAGACATCTCCTCTATCAGACCTATGATGTAACGGAATATCTGCAGAAGGGCATTAACGGTGCCGGAGCAATGCTGGCTCCAGGCTGGTATAAAGGAGTTATGGGACTGACAAAGGCCCGCAACAACTATGGTGATCAGACGGCTTTTACTATGGAACTTCTGATTCGCTACACCGATGGAACAACAGAATCTGTTTATACGGATCCATCATGGAAAGGCTGCGATTCACCGGTGGTATTTGCAGAAATCTATGATGGTGAGACTTATGATGCAGCCCTTGAGATTCCGGACTGGTCAAAGGCAGAAACCACAAAAGGCGACTGGAAGCCGGTTCAGCTTGTATTCTTTGATACACAGGTTATGCGCGCGCAGTACGCTGCAAAGGTTCGTGTAATGGATCGTATTCCTGCAAAACGTATTTTCAAAACACCGGCAGGAGATACGGTTATTGATTTTGCCCAGAATATGGCAGGACGAATTGAAGTAACTGCAGCAGGAAAACCGGGCGATGTGATCGAGCTTCACTGCTTCGAGGTTCTGGATAAAGATGGAAATGTATATCTGGACAATCTTCGTGCAGCCAAGGCAACGATGAAATATACTTTTGCAAGAGAAGAGACAGTTACCTGGCATCCGACCTTTACTTACATGGGATTTCAGTATGCGTTGATTGTTTCCTATCCAGGTGAGCCGAAAGCTGAGAATTTCACAGCCTGCACCCTTCACTCCAACATGGCTTCAAACGGAAGTCTGGAGTGTTCGAATCCGCTGCTGAACCAGCTGCATCACAATTTCCTGTGGGGACTGAAGAGTAATTTCCTTGATGTACCTACAGACTGCCCGCAGCGTGATGAGCGCCTGGGCTGGACTGGTGATGCGCAGATTTTCTGCCGTACAGCCACTTATCTGATGAATACCTATACGTTCTATAAGAAATGGCTCCATGATCTGGAGGTTGATCAGACACCAGAGGGCGGTGTACCACATGTTGTTCCGAATATTGAGGAAGGCCGTACAGATGGAAACTGGCTTCTCCGCCAGGGACCTCACTCTGCAGCAGCCTGGGCTGATGCGGCCATCATCAATCCATGGACCATGTATCTGATGTATGGGGATAAAGATATTCTGAAAAAACAGTACAACAGCATGAAGGGATGGATTGACTTCATGCGTGCCCATGCTGTTGATTATATCTGGAACTATAAGCTGCAGTTTGGCGATTGGGTAGCTCTTGATGCAGAAGAAGGCAGCTACTTTGGAGCCACACCAAATGATCTGACCTGTACTGCCTATTATGCATACTCTACCGGACTTTTTGTCCAGATGGCGAAAGCCCTTGGAAAAGAGGATGTGGCAGCAGAGTATGAGGAGCTTTATCATAAGATCGTAAAGAAATTCCAGGAGACCTTCTTCGACGCAGAAGGAAATATGACAGCACAGACACAGACCGCACATATTGTGGCACTGTATTTCCAGCTGACTCCTGAGAAATATATCACAAAAACGGTAGAAGGTCTGAAACGCCTTCTGGACAAAGAAAACGGTCATCTGGTTACCGGATTTGTGGGAACTCCGTATTTCTGCCATGCACTAAGTCAGAACCACGCTCTGAAGGAAGCCTATGACCTGCTTCTGAAGGAAGACTTCCCATCCTGGCTGTATCAGGTGAAAAAAGGTGCCACTACGATCTGGGAGCACTGGGATGGCATGAAGGATGACGGAAGCATGTGGAGTGCAGATATGAACTCCTTTAACCATTATGCTTATGGGGCTATTGGTGAGTGGATGTACCGTGCAATGGCTGGAATTGAAGCGGATCCGGAACATCCGGGCTTTAAACATGCGATACTCTATCCGCGCATCGGTGGAAATCTGAAATACACTGCAGGAAAATATCATAGCATTTATGGTGATGTTGGTGTAAAATGGGAAGTCCAGGGAAAACAGATTACTTTAACTGTTCAGATTCCGGTAAATACAACAGCAGAGATCCGTCTGGATAAGGCGAAAGCTGTTCTGGAAAGCGATGGACTGACATTTACCAGGGAAGCAGACTATATGGCTGCCGAAGCGGGAAGCGGTACATACCATATCGCATTTGAACAGTAATCATAACGCAAAATGCGAAAGGGTGATGAGAATATGGAAAAGAAAAAGGAACCTTCAGGAATACAGAAAGCGTGGAGACAGCTGAGTATTCAGAATCAGATTTTTTTATCCATGTTTCTTATCACCCTTTTGGGTGTGGGCGTTTTGATGAATATTGTATACAAAACCTCTATTGATGCGATTGAACAGAATTACAGGGCATCTTATCAGTCTACACTGAAGAATTCCAGCCGCGTTATGGATATGAATCTGAAGAACATTGTAGACGTAGGGCGAAGCTTTCTGAATGATGAAGCTCTTCAGCAGATTTTGGAAAAAGGCAATGAATACGGAGGCAGCAAGTTTACGTCCACAGACCGTGTGAAGCTTCGTGTGATTGCAAATGAAATGGCAAGTCAGCAGGTGTGGGTGAATTATATAGTATTTACGGATCTTTATGGGCATGTGTATCAGCTGAACAATGTGAACCAGGGTACTTATGATTTCTATAATTATTATAGTGATAAGGATATTCTGGAAGAAAGCTGGGTGAAACAGGCAAAGGCTGCGCAGGGAAAGGAAATTTTTTTCCGTGACAGTATTTTAAAAGCAGGAACAAAGAAAGGATTTTCTTATGCGAAATATATGATCAATCCCTCTGATGGACAGGGAATGGGCTATATGGTGGTGGGACTGAGCCAGAAGCTGTTGGGAAAATCCTTTGTTATGGGCAATGAAAGCTTTGATTCCAGTAACTTTATGGTTGTAGATGAGGATGATCAGCTGGTTTATTTTGTGGGAAATGAGGAAGGGGAGAATGCAATTATGCAATCCTATTCTAATCCGGGAGAGAACCATCTGTATCTGTTTTCTTCTGTCACCAATTCTACTACAGGCTGGCATATTGTAAACGTAGTGGAGAAAAATGAGATCAGTGAAGAGAGCAAAAATATCCGGCTGACCTCGTTTCTGGTAGCCGGCTGTGTTCTTGTAGTGGGCTTTCTCATGGCACGAATCATTTCCAGAACCATCAGCCATCCTCTGAAGCAGCTGGAAAATACCATTGCACAGGTTGGGGAAGGAGAGCGTCACATTACAGAAGAGTTTGACTACAGTGAAGTTGGCCGGATCGGACGGAAATTCAAGGAAATGGTCAATACGAACCTGGAGCTTTCCGAGCATCTTATGGCGGTGAAGCTGAATGAACGGGAAGCAGAGCTGCTTTTGCTTCAGTCCCAGATCAATCCCCATTTTCTTTATAATACACTGGATTCCCTGTACTTTGTTGCAATCATGCATGGGGATGACCAGATGGCAGAAATGGTAGAAGCACTTTCTGATAACTTTAAGCTGGCGCTGAATAATGGAAGCAAATATATTAAAGTTGCGGATTCTGTGAAATGGATGCAGGGCTATATGAAGCTTCAGAATATGCGCTACAATAATCGTTTTGAACTGTTCGTGGATATCAGAAGGGAAATTCTTCAGCGTGAAACGATTACCTTTATTTTTCAGCCATTTATTGAAAATGCCATGTATCACGGTCTGGAGCCGAAGATTGGAAAAGGAAAGATTTCCCTTCGCGGCTGGCAGGAGCAGAATAATATGATTTTCACTATTGAAGATGATGGTGTGGGAATTGACGATATGTCCAGACTGGAGAACGGTTATGGAGTGCGCAATGTAATAGAGCGTATAAAGTTGAATTACGGGGAAAAATACGGCGTAACATTTGAAAGCAGTCCAGGCAATGGAACGAAGGTAACGATTGTGGTTCCGGTAAGATAAGGGATAGGGAAATGCAGATACAAGGAGGATTTTCATGTATCGCTTAGTGGTAATTGATGATGAATATATAGTTGTGCAGGGAATTAAGGCTTTAATTTCCCGCCTGAAGCTGGATTATGAGGTAGTAGGGGCTGCTTATGACGGAATCCAGGGACTGGAAGTGATCCGAAGTGAGAAACCGGATGTAGTAATTACGGATATCCGAATTCCGGGGCTGGATGGTCTGTCTGTGATCGAGGCGGCGAAGGAAGAATGTCCGGATACATATTTTATTGTGATCAGTGGCTATTCTGAATTTGTGTATGCGCAGAGGGCGCTTACTCTTGGCGTAAAAGATTATATTGATAAGCCGGTTACAGCAGACAAACTGAAAAAAGCCCTTACCAGAATTGAAGATGAATGGGCGAAGACTCGTCATGAGGATAATCGTAAGGCACAGGCTAATCGCGAGAAATTTCAGGAATTGGAAAGAACTTTTGAGAGCAGTGTAAAATGTATTACAGACTGTGATGCTGCAGCATTTCGGGAAGAATGCCGGCAGGCAATCAGATGCCTGCAGGAACTTTACCCGGAGTTGCAGGATTTTCGCAGGGAATTTTACAAGCATCTCTGTGTGCTCAGCGATGTACTGATCGAAAGTCAGAAGCAGGTGGAACGAGGGTCCCTTGTCTCTTTTCAGGAGATGGCAAAATGTCAGAGCATAGAAGCAGTACAGGCCTATGGGGAAAGCGTTCTGTCTGATATCAGCAAGCATCTGACCGCAGACCAGACCGGAAGCAAACACAGAGTTATCCTGGAGCTTCTTACTTATCTGGATGAGCATTATGATCAGGATATCGGACTTAGTGAGCTTGCAGACAGAGCCGGAATGAGCACGGCTTACTTAAGTGTTCTTTTTAAAACAGAGGTTGGCACATCTTATGTGAAATATCTGACGGACCTTCGCATAAAAAAGGCGAAGAAGCTGTTGCAGCATGAGGTTTGCCTTGGTGGAGGTATCCAGTCCAAAGGCTCCTGCGATACGGGGGATCTCGCCGGCAGAGAGCATGAGTCCAAGCCCTAACAGGGCATGATCCTTGAACACCATAAGTCCGGCGACAAGGATCGTCGCCTGTAAGAACGCCGACAGGCATAAGCCGATGATCTGCTTGCACCATTGGGTAAAGCCGTCCGTATATCCGCGAGGGACGCTGAACATATAAAGGCTTCCCACGGCGATCTGGATGAGCAGGATGCCGCCGCGCTTCAGATTGGCGAAGAAGACCTTGATGATCGCATACGCCATAAGGATGATGCAGAACAGGATCATGATCCCGCTGGTGATGCTGCCGAAGCCCAGCAGCGGCCCTGCCGTCAGATCGGATATTGATTCCACGGCATTGAACTCCTGCATGACCTCTCCGGCCACATCCCCGATGGATGTCCCATAGCCGGTGAGCGCCGCGGTGAAGGTCCCCTGCAGAGAAACGCACAGCTCATAAAGCCGGACCGGAACGACGGTGAAGAGGCTGACAGCCATAAAGCCCTTGATGGCATTGAGGGCGGTCTCGCGGATGTTGCCGCGGCCGCTGGAATACTCCACGCCGGTCTCGAAGCAGGCCACCACTAATCCTGTGCCGTAGAGTGCCCATGCCAAATAGGAGAAGAACAGCACGATGCTCTGCACCCAATCCATGGTGAAGAGCTCCGCGCCCATGTTTCCCATCTCCGAAAAGAAGTTGCCGAGAAAGCCTACGATTTGACTGTAGAACCAGTCCACGATCTGACCTAACACCTTGGCGGCAACAAAATCCCAAATGAACATTGATCGGTTTCACCTCCGGGTGAGGCCGCACCAGCTGCTTTGGGATATGGCAAAGGCCGTACAGCTGGTACGGCCTTCAAATCACGCTTTTGTTACATTGTCTGCTCCCACGCCCGGTCAGCGGACTGGCTCATATCCTGAAATACCTCCAGATAGTCTGACACCGCATCGGACAGGATCTCATAGTCCTGCCGGGTGGGGTGATACACATACCAGCTCACCTTTCCATAGTCATCCCAAATGTGCGGCTCCACGCCGTTTCGGAAATTGGGATTTGAGGTCATCTTCGTCCCCAGCAGATCCGAGAAGCGCAGGCGCAGGGCATCCATCTGTCCTTCGCTGCGGTTGAGGATCGTCAGCTGCAGGGCATTGTACTGGCTGGCGATCATGCCGGTGACGAATTGGATCTTCGCCCGATTCATGTCATTCAGGCGCACATAGCAGGCTCTGCCCACATAAGTGGCGTCGGGGTACCGTTCTCCGACGATCTTCCGAAGCTCCTGTTCGTAAAAAGTCATTGCCTATACCTCAAATTCCGATGATCTGCCAGATGTACAGCGGAGCCGTCAATGTGAACACCAGGCACGCGAACAAAATGGCGGGTGCCGTCCATTCAAGCTGACCGCTTCTTTTGAAGTCGAAATAGGCCGTCCCCAACTTGGCGAAGAAGAATACCGCCAGGATCAGGTCGATGGCGGGAAAGACCACATTGTTCACCACGGTCTTGATCTGACCGGATGCCGTCTGCCATGTGCTTTCCACCGCACCGGCCACATCGCCCGTACCGGCAGCGAAGGCCGTGGTGGAAATAGCACAGCACAGAAGCAGCACAAGGGCGGTCAGAATCAGGATTCTCTTTTTTCTCATAAGTTCCTCCGTTTCTATCGTTGTTTTGCGGGAGCAATATGCCACTCCTCCCAAAGATTCCCCCGGATGGTGACGCTGTCCGTCAGGTTCATGGAGAGCATTCCCGCCGGCGTCCAGCAATCCAGAAGCCATGTGTAGGGCGTATAGCTGCCGTCCGGATACCAGATGGGCGTGAAGTGGGTGCGGCGGTTGTAGGTGCTGTAGGGATTGGCTTTGAACTGGAAGGTCGTGCTTCGCCCGGAGATATCCGCCTCCAGCAGCCGCCAATAGTTCTCATAGCCAAACTCCGGGAAATAGGTCACGGCGTTCTGCGCCGCCGTGACAGCCGCACTCTGATTTGTGGTGACTTTTGCGGTCACCTTCTCCTGAACGCCATAGCCGCTTTTCAGCGTGGATGCGGTCGCCGTGGGGCTCTTCTCGTCCGGCGTGATCTTCATACTGCCGGCCAAGCTTGCAGAGTAGCCGTTATAGTCAAACTCCCACCAGCCATGATCCTCCCACCAGCCGTTGTCCACCCAATGATACCAGCGGTCCCTGTGGGTCTTGCCGTCCGCATCCGTCCAGCGGTCTGTGTGCCAGCATTTCTGCCAGTTTTCTACCCACTCCCAATTCTCCTGCCACCACGGTGACCAGATGCCCCAGGACGCTGAGGTCACTTGCTCTTTCTCTGGAATGGTGGACTGACGGAAAGCATCGTTGCGGTCATCTGCCAGAGGGTTGGGCGGGTCATTGCCGTCCAGATCCACGATATTACAGGTGATGGTACCCTGTGCCGAGCCGCCGCCAGACACGCTGACGGAAATCGTTATGACGCAGGGTTCCGCAGGAGTACGCCAGCGCACCCACGCCAGCTGGCTGTCGCCGTCCGGGTAGTAAATATTACTGACAGTGTAAGTCCTGCCCTGAATGTTAAAGCGTACCGATACGGGATTGTCCGGGTCGGACTGTCCGCCGCGCACCTCCACGGAGGTGATGACTTCTGTGTTGACACGGTATTCATAATCAAAGTCATTGATCTCCGGTGGCGTGGTCACCTCGTTGAAGCGGACGATGCCGATACCAAGAGAGGAGATGATGTCGCCGTTGGACGCCTTCTCCGTGCGGCTACCGGACCATGCAGTGTAGCCGAGATCAGCTTCCTCCAGAAAAATCGCCAGCGGCAGATTTTTATGGGTGAGCGTACCCAGCTTCTTTCTGAGATCGCCGTTGACGACCTGATCATACAGCGCCGCTTCCGTGGCGGTCATGGCAAACTGTTGACCGTTATAGCAAAGATAGGCCAGCGGCTCTACTACCAGCTTGTAGTCTCCACCAATGAGCGTATCGAAGTCCATTCCTGCGTATCCAGCAATGGAACGGATAACCTGTTCATCGGTAAAATAGCATCGGATGGCAGCAATGCTGGCTTTGCTGCTGCCCGTAGAGATAATCTTAGGCAAGCTTTGACTCGGATTTCGATATGAATATCCGCTGACCGATACGGACAATCCTCGTCCCGCATTGTAAGACAACTTGGACACCTTTCCGAAGTGAGCAACATTTGCTACAGGAACCTTGTTGGTTAAGTCAATAGGGGTTCGCACCACAGAATGGGAACCTACATCCACGATAGACACTCTCACGCCGTCCATGCCGGGATTCCAGTAGTTGGTCTTGGTACCGTCCCCCATGCTGCCTCCACCGCCGTCAAAGTTGCCATCTCCTGTGGCATAGGTGGGAACGGCGGCGGATATCGCTATCACCAACGCCAGCAGCAGGGATAAGATCCTTTTCATACGCATTCCTCCAGTCGTGAAGATAAAAAGAGACACGGCCGTTTCTCAGCCGTGTCTCTCTTGGAAGGGCGAGGTCAGCTGCCCATGATACCGATTTTGTTGCCGTTCTCATACATATCATTCAGCGTTCCGCCATCGTTGGGGCCGCTGGGCGTGATGTAGCCGAAGCCCGGAACATACACCTGTCCGGCATCATTGGTGCTGCCGCCCGCAGGCTCCGTGGGCTGTGGC
>OGZL01003053.1_pt1 | contig 11889 bp, 10 predicted proteins | sample 1576761 | NCBI WGS metagenome assembly OGZL01 (sample SAMEA3541595, study PRJEB24748) | human gut metagenome | biome: human gut; feature: human-associated habitat; material: faeces | place: China | collected 2012
CTTTTTTGCCTGCTTCTTCTTTTGCTCTGCTTTCCAGCTCTTTGTAAAGCTTTGCAGTGTCAATTTTCACTTCGTCTTCAACAGTTTTTAAAAGATATTCTTTTGCTTGTTCAGAGGTAAGTCCTGAGATTCTTTCAAGTTCCTGGAGTCTTTGGCCACGAAGCTTTTCTACTTCCGCGCTCTTTTTCTTTAACTCTTCTTCTTTTGCCGTGATTCCTGATTCTCTCCGCTCCAGAGCGTCCGCTTTCTTATCAACACTTTCTTCTTTTGATAATACTCGCTTCTCATAGCGCTGCAGTTCTGTACGACGTTCTCTGGTCTCTCTTTCCAACTCATTCTTCGTCTTCAGAGATTCTTCCTTCGCCTCCAGAAGAGCCTCACGCTTCTTCGTCTCTGCAACCTTGAGCGCATCATCGATAATCTGTCTTGCCTTCTCATCTGCACTGCCAAGCTTCGCTTCTACTACTTTCTGGCGGTAGCTGATGGCAACCATACTCGTCACCGGAATTGCGATAACCAGCGTAATCACAACAGCAATAATAATCGTTACTGCACCAGGCACAGGAGCACCTCCTTATTTAATTTTCATTGTTCGTAAACAACATATCAATTTTATACTGTTTTGTTAAAAGTGTCAAGTAATAGTGACCCTGTTTTCGATTTTTGTGCAACTGTTCTGTATTGTATTCCATCTGGTACAGTGATTCCTTACAGTCCGCTTTTCCGTCTGTGTATCGCCAGCCTGCACTCTCGTCATTCTATCTCTTCACTGCCACGCAGAACCCGCTGAATCACTGCCATCCCATATCCTCTTCGCAGTAAAAAACGGATCAGGCGATCCCGCTCCTGCCGGTCAGCTGTCTCTGCATCAAAGCGCTTCTTCACGATCCACTGACGAACCTGCTGCTCTTCATCCGGAGCTTCCATCTCCTCTGACGCTTTCTGAAAATCCGCTCTGGAAATCCCTTTCTGATACAGCTCCCGCTCCATCTGCCGCAGGCTCCTGCCGGTCTTGCGATACTCCATATAAGTCCGCGCGTAGCGCACATCATCGATATAATGAAATCCTTTAACATACTCCAGTGCCTGTTCCACGATCTCCGACGGATATCCGCCTTCCGTCAGCTTCGTCCGCAGCTGCTGCTCTGTACGGTCCATGCGTTCGAGCAGATGCAATGCCTTCTTCTTCGCACGTGCAGGCAGCAGCTCCAGCATGATCTCCAGATATGCCTCCTCTGACAGCACTTCATTGACCTCGATGCCATACTTTCCCATCTCTTTCCCGTAAAGAGGAAACTGCAGTCCGTCATCCAGTGTGATGTAATAGCGCCCGGAGGAGAGCTTCTCAATCTCAGATATCTGATGCATCATCTTCCTCTGTCACATCCGGCTCTGCTGCACGATTGCCCTCTACCATACGAAGCCCCTTCGCAGTCTTTGCCTTTCCTGCTGCCTCATCCTCTACAGACTCCTCGGCATCTGCAGGCACCTCTCCCTGAATGAGCCCGTAATGCTCCCGCACTTTGCGGTCTACTTCCTGCATAATCTCCGGATGCTCTCTCAGGAATAATTTGGCATTCTCACGTCCCTGTCCGATCTTATCCCCTTCATATGCATACCAGGCTCCGCTCTTGTTTACGATGGAGCATTCTGCAGCCAGATCCAGGATATCTCCCTCTCTGGAAATACCGGTTCCGAACATGATATCAAACTCTGCCTGCTTAAATGGCGGAGCGACCTTGTTCTTAACTACTTTCACACGGGTGTGGTTTCCGACCATCTCACCACCCTGCTTCAAGGTTTCCACACGACGTACATCCATACGGACAGATGCATAGAATTTCAGCGCACGTCCACCGGTTGTAGTTTCCGGATTGCCAAACATCACTCCAACCTTCTCACGAAGCTGGTTGATAAAGATCACCACGCAGTTGGACTTGCTGATAACAGCCGTCAGTTTACGGAGTGCCTGTGACATCAGACGTGCCTGCAGACCTACATGGCTGTCTCCCATATCTCCTTCGATCTCTGCCTTGGGAACCAGAGCTGCAACAGAATCCACAATCACGATATCCACAGCACCGGAACGTACCATAGTCTCTGTGATCTCCAGCGCCTGCTCTCCGTTATCCGGCTGTGAAATATAAAGGTTGTCGATATCAACACCTATACTCTTGGCATAAACAGGATCAAGAGCATGCTCCGCATCGATAAATCCTGCGATTCCGCCTCTCTTCTGCACCTCAGCGACCATATGTAAGGCTACCGTTGTCTTACCACTGGACTCCGGTCCGTAGATCTCCACGATACGTCCCTTGGGAACACCACCTACACCAAGGGCGATATCCAGGCTTAAGCATCCTGTGGGAACTGCCTCCACCTGCATATGGGAACTGGAATCTCCAAGCTTCATGACAGAGCCTTTACCGAACTGTTTCTCAATATTTCCAAGAGCCGCTTCCAGCGCCTTCTGCTTCTCTTCACTGATCATTATGTAATCTCCTATTCTTTATTCTCTTTCTAATCAGGTTTCCTTTAATCCGAACCTTTGTTCGTGTTTTCTGTATTACATAGTATTATAAAACGGAATGATTGTCAATAAGATACTTGAAAATCCCTCTGTTTTTTTGTTGACAGGATCTCTAAAAATCCGACAAAAGGCTTCCCATACATGATTTCTTTTTCCTCTCTGAATACAAAAAAGCAGATAAAAAGATTTCCCTCTTCATCTGCTTTTTATGCAATACATTTCCTGTTACTGATCGTTGGTCAGCTTCAGTTTGTCCAGAATATAGAATACAAGGCTTAACGCCATGGCAACCACACATGCCAGCACCATACCGGTAAGCTCAACATTTCCAAGCTTCAGGGCAATTCCGGAAAGACCTACAACAAAGACAACGCTTGTCAGCGTCAGATTTCTGGACTTGCTGTAATCCACGTGATTGTCAACCAGCATGCGAAGTCCGGATGTTCCGATCATTCCGTAAAGAAGGAAGGAAATCCCACCGATCACCGGACCGGGAATGGTACTGATCAGGGCTGCCAGTTTACCAAGGAAGGAACAGCAGATAGAAAGCACTGCCGCACCACCGATCACCTGTACACTGTAAACCTTTGTCACCGCCATGACACCGATGTTCTCACCGTAAGTAGTTGTCGGCACAGAACCAAGGCATCCGGAAACTGTGGTAGAGAAGAAATCTGCAAACAGGGATCTGTGAAGCCCCGGATCTTTCAGAAGATTTCTTCCAACAATCTTTCCGGTTACGATCTGATGGCCGATATGCTCGGAGGTTACCAGAAGCAGTGCCGGAAAGATCGTCATAATGGCCTCAAAATTAAATTTCGGAGATGTAAAGTTGGGAAGAGCAAAAAATGCCGCTTCCCTTACCTGTGTAAAATCCAGAAGCCCGCATGCACCTGCTGCCACATATCCCGCAATGATCGCAATCAGGATCGGAATAACAGAAAGGAAGCCTCGGAACAGGATCTGCCCGAATACCGCAACTCCAAGTGTGACCAGAAATACGATCACATTCTTCGGATCTACCTTATCGTCCAGAAGTCCTGCCGTACTTGCCGCATTTCCCGCAAGCTCCAGACCGATCAGTGCCACTACCGGTCCCATTGCCGCTGTAGGAAGCACGATATCGATCCAGTCTGTTCCGCACTGGCGGACAATCAATGCAACACACATACCAGCAATACCCAGAACAACGAAACCACCAAGGGCATACTCATATCCATACTTGCTGATCACCAGAAGAGCCGGTGAAAGGAAGGCAAAACTGGAACCTAAATAAGCCGGTGCCTTTCCTTTTGTGATGAAAATAAAAAGGAGTGTTCCCACACCATTCATCAGAAGCACAATAGCCGGACTGATACCAAAAAGGAATGGCACCAGCACGGATGCTCCGAACATGGCGAACATGTGCTGGATACTTAACGGTATCAGCATCTTTGCAGGTACTTTTTCCTCGACCTGTATAATTCTTTTTTCCACTCTCAAATCCTCCTGTTTCTTATTATCTCACAGATTATAGCACAGGTTTTCACATCGTGGGAAATTTTTTACACAAATATGCAGATACTGTGTGTTATACTGTTATTATCTCCGGAAAAACAGACGTATTCCATAAATACAGCTGCTGTCTGTTCCGGAAGGAATTTTTCAGAAAGGAACATTCTTCTATGAAAGCATACCAACGACTTCTATCCTATGTAAAAATATTCACCCCCAGCAATGAAGAAAGCTCTTCTTCCCCCTCTTCCCAGTGCCAGTTTGACCTGGCCCGGCTTCTTGTGGAGGAACTGAAAGATCTTGGGATCTCCGATGTGTCTCTGGATGAACACTGTTACGTTTATGCACATCTTCCTGCTACAAAAGGCCTGGAGCACTGCAAAGCACTGGGCTTTATCGCTCATATGGATACGGTTTCCGATTTCTGTGACCATGTAGTCACACCGGTGGTCACAGAAGATTACGATGGAAAAGAGCTCCCTCTCGGCACAAGCGGCAGAACCCTTTCCCCGGAAATGTTCCCGCATCTTGCTTCACTTGCCGGGCGTACCCTGATCACCTCAGACGGAACCACGATCCTGGGCGCAGACGACAAGGCCGGCATTGCAGAGATCATGACTCTGGCAGAATTTCTGATGCAGAACCCGGATTATCCGCATCCGCCTGTCTCCATCCTGTTCACTCCGGATGAAGAAATCGGCATGGGACCGGCCCACTTTGATGTAAAAAAATTCGGTGCGGATTATGCATATACCCTGGACGGCGATACGGAAGGCGAGATCCAGTACGAAAACTTTAACGCCTGCAGTGCAAAAGTAACCTTCCAGGGCGTTAATGTACATCCCGGTTCTTCCAAAAATACCATGGTCAACGCTGCTCTCGTTGCCATGGAGTTTAATTCCATGCTTCCATCTGCGGATACTCCAAGGAACACAGCGGACTATGAAGGATTTTTCCATCTTTGCTCCATGAAAGGAGATGTTTCCCAGGCTGAACTTCAGTATATTGTCCGTGATCACGATGCCGCTTCTTTTGAAGTACGCCAGAAAACGCTCTCACATATCGCAGAAATCCTCAATGAAAAATGGGGCAAAGGCACCATAACTCTTACCATCACCCAGCAGTACCGCAATATGAAAGAGGTCATCGATACCTGCCCGTGGCTGATCATCCTGGCAGAGGAAGCCTGCCGTAACTGTGATGTCGCACCTCTCATCCTGCCTATCCGCGGCGGCACAGATGGTGCACAGCTAAGCTTCATGGGACTGCCCTGCCCGAATCTGGGAACCGGCGGACATGCCTATCACGGGCCTTATGAGCATATTACAGCAGAAGGAATGGATGCCGCTGTGAACGTTACTCTGGAGATCATAAGACTGTTTTCACAGAAAAAAGTCTAAAGGGAATCCATTCTTCAAAAGCCTGCATTTCCAGAGACCTGATATAATAAAAAAATACTCACAGATCCTCCGGCTGGAAATCTGCCGGAACAAATCTGTGAGTATTTTTTTCTGTGCTAGCTGTGTTCACTTTGAGTTCTGCACCGAATAACTGTATTGCCGTTTACTGATCAGACTTACAGATCAGATGATCTTCATCATTCTCGCCAGCTTCTTCATATATCTTCCACCAGGCATCATACCCAGCTCTTCTTCACCAGGCTTGCTTACAAACAGATATACAATAAAGTATACAACTGCTGCCAGCATCACGGAAATACCCAGGCAGATCACATTGGAATGGATCAGTGCATACAATCCGTAATACACCACTCCCGCAACAACCCCCATCGGGATAGATGCCAGGAACGGGCTTAAATAAGCACTTCTCCACGGATTCTTATAGCCCATATATTTCTTGATGGAACGGTCATTGAGAAGACACATCACAACCGCATAAACGATCTGGGCGATGACAATGGTATAAACACCAAGATTGGTAAATACCAGAAGCAGAGCCATGGCTATCACATCAGCCACCAGAGCAATGGCTGCATGGATCATCGGGAGCTTCGGCTTGCCGATTCCCTGAAGTACACCGTTGGTGATATTGGAGTTGCCATTCAGGATAATGGTGATTCCTCCCAGGATCAGAAGCTGTCCGCCTACACCGTTGGTTCCCGGGAAGATCAGTCTCGTGATCGGTCCTGAAAGAACTGCAAGACCTACTGCCGCAGGAATAGAGATCAGCATACTGATCCATGTGGCACGGTCTGTCTTCATATTTGCACCTTCAATATCGTGCATTGCATAATGCGCGGAAACCTCAGGGATCATAGATGTTGGTGCTGTACTCGCCAGGGTAAGCGGGATATTGATCAGCGTCATATAATATCCGTACTCGGAATACAAGGTCTGGATCACGTCCTTGGCAGCACCCTTGATATCCATGATACCGGAATACATATAGCTGTTGATATATCCGTTTACATTATAAATAAAAGCACTGAGAATGATCGGCATGATAATGAGCACGATATTGCTCATTACATGCCCCATACTCTCATTTACAGAATGGCGGTCATTGACGATCCTTTTCCGGATGATCTTACGGTTTATCCCATAAACGATCAGCATAAAGATCAGCGCAGAAGCCACACCTGCTCCGGTACCCATAGTAGCTCCTGCTGCACCCCAGCGATGAACCAGATCCATATCTCCTGTTGCGGAAAAATGCTGGATAAATACATGTGACATCAGAAGCGCAAAGGTTGCCACAAAGATCTGCTCAATGATCTGCGAGATCGATGTAGGCATCATATTGCGGTATGCCTGGAAATATCCACGGAATACACCGCAAAGACCGGACATGAAAATTGTGGGCGCAAGCATCTGCAGTGCCAGACGGGCGTTCGCCATACTGTCAGGAACCAGGATCCCTGCACCAAATACACAGATCAGCGCCACGATACCGCCGGCAACTGCCGCATAGATCAGTGCGCCGTAAAATACCTTCTGTGCATCCTTATATCTGTGAAAAGCAATCTTCTCCGCCATGATCTTGGATACAGCCTGAGGAATACTGAAGGACGCAATCATCAACAGAATAAAATATACATTCTGTGCAAACTGAAAAAGTGCAAAGCTCTGACTTCCCAGTGTGGTTGAAAGCGGACTCTTATACAGCATTCCGATGATCTTGGAGATCAGCGCCGCAACCATAAGAAAAGATGCGTTTTTCACAAGTGTGTTATCATTTTTTTTACCCATTTTACTTTCCTTAACTTAAATATTCTCAATCTGCCAGTCAACAGGTTCTACCCCATTGGCTTTCAAAAATTCATTAGCCTTGCTGAAATGCCTGCATCCGAAAAATCCCCGGTAGGCAGAAAGGGGACTTGGATGTGGTGCCTCCAGGATCAGATGCTTCGGATTATGAAGCATGGATGCCTTCATCTGAGCAGGTCGCCCCCAGAGAAGAAACACGATCGGGCGATCCTCCTGGTCCAGGATCCGGATGGCCGCATCGGTAAACTGCTCCCAGCCGATCCCTCTGTGGGAATTGGCCTGATGTGCACGTACAGTCAGCACTGTGTTCAAAAGAAGCACGCCCTGCTTTGCCCATTTTTCCAGATTACCGTTGTTTGGGATATAACATCCCATATCATCCTCAAGTTCCTTATAAATATTCACCAGAGATGGCGGTGTTTCCACACCTTTTTTTACAGAAAAGCAAAGCCCATGGGCCTGTCCGTCATTGTGATAAGGGTCCTGTCCCAGGATCACAACCTTTACCTGATGCAGAGGCGTAAAATGAAACGCATTGAACATATCTTCCGGCGGCGGAAAAATCTTTCTTGTTCTGTATTCTGTCATCACGGTTTTATAAAGTTTGGCATAGTAGGGCTGATGAAATTCACCTTTCAGTGCCTCCTGCCAGTCTCCTGCTATAGGAGCCATATCTATCACCTCTCATCCAACTTATCTTCTCACGGAAATTCCTTTTTCCGCAAGGTAATCCTTCACTTCCCAGATCTCCAGCTCTTTGTAGTGGAACAGAGATGCTGCCAGTGCCGCATCTGCTCCGCCTTCTGTCAGTGCATCATAAAAATGCTCCAGGGTTCCGGCACCACCGGAGGCGATCACCGGGATGGAAACCGCATCTGCAACGGCTCTTGTAAGTTCAATATCATACCCTGCCTTTGTTCCGTCACAATCCATGCTGGTAAGAAGGATCTCACCTGCGCCAAGTTCTTCCACCTTCTTTGCCCATTCAAGAGCATCAATACTGGTATCCAGTCTTCCGCCATGTTTGTAGATATTCCAGCCGCCATCCGGTCTTCTCTTGGCATCAATGGCAACTACTACACACTGGCTTCCGAATTTCTGTGCAGCCTCATGGATCAGCTCCGGACGGTCGATAGCTGCGGAATTTACAGAAATCTTATCCGCACCTTCACGGAGAAGTTTCCGGAAATCATCTACAGTACGGATTCCTCCGCCTACGGTAAACGGGATAAATACGTTGGCTGCAACAGCTCTTACCATATCCACCACGGTATCACGCTCCTCACAGGAGGCAGTGATATCAAGAAAAACAAGCTCGTCCGCACCGGCGGCATCATAAGCTTTGGCAATTTCCACCGGATCTCCGGCATCCTTAAGATCAACAAAATTCACGCCTTTTACCACACGTCCCTTATTTACATCAAGACATGGAATGATTCTTTTTGTAAACATGATCATGCCTCCTCCTTTCCGGTACCTGCCTCAAGTGCCGCAAAATTCTCAAGGATCTTCAAGCCCCACCGGCTGCTTTTTTCCGGATGGAACTGACATGCAAATACATTTCCCTTCTCCACCGACGCATGGATGCATGTGCTGTACTGAGTAGTCGCTTTCACGATCTCTTTCTCCTCCGCCTGAAGATAATAGGAATGTACAAAGTAAACGTATGTGTTTTCCGGAATATCCTTAAATAATCTTCCGCTGTTCTGAATATGCAGGGAATTCCATCCCATATGCGGGATCTTCAGTCCCGGACTTGGCGGAATGCGCAGGATTTTTCCCTTCAGGATCCCAAGACCTTTCACTCCCGGTGTCTCATCACTGCTCTCAAAAAGCAGCTGCAGTCCAAGGCAGATTCCAAGAAAGGGCGTTCCCTTTTCCACGATCTCATGTATTACCGGAACAAGTCCGTATTTTTTGAGATTTTCCATAGCATCACCAAAGCTTCCAACTCCCGGAAGGATTACTTTATCTGCTTTCAGAAGCACCTGGGGATCCCTTGAGACGACAGTCTCCTGTCCCAGATACTGAAGTGCTTTTTCCACACTTTTGATGTTTCCCGCATCGTAGTCAATGATTCCTATCATAATAATGCTTCCTCCTGCTCTTTTGTATCTCGATATTCCTCTCTCACCTTCGATTTACATTGCTTTAGTATAACGCAAAAACAGGCGGTTGCAAAGACTTTTCTCTGCTGCCGCCCATTTTTTCACATTATCACGGTAAAGTTTTATTATTTCCGGTCCAGTGTAAACCAGAATTCCACGCCATTATCAAAGTTCTGCACACCATATTCCTGGTTCATACTTTCCATGATGGCCTTTACAATAGATAAACCGATACCGCTTCCGCCGTATTCCCTGGTTCTCGCTTTATCAACTTTATAAAATTTATTCCAGAGATTAGGTACATCTGCCTCAGGGATCGGGGTCCCTGTGTTAAACACACTGATCTTCACACGGTTACCCTCATCCTGCAGCTTGATCTCGATTTCTTTCTCTCCCTCCAGATGGTTCAGGGCATTGCTTACATAGTTTGTCACAACCTCTTCGATCTTAAACTCATCGGCCCATACATAAACCGGCTTCTCCGCCTCAAAGATCACTTTTGCATCCTTCTGTCCGATCATGATATTCATGGTCTGAAGCACGCCGCGGATCAGGGATACGATATCAAACCGCTCCATTACAACTGCATCTTTGCCGGATTCCAGCTGATTCAGTGTAAGAAGATTTTTTACCAGTTTATTCATCCTGGAGGCTTCATCCATGATGACATCGCAATAGAACTCTCTGCTCTCAGAATCATCGGAAATATTTTCTTTCAGGCCTTCTGCATAGCCCTGGATCAGGGCGATCGGAGTTTTCAGCTCATGAGATACGTTATCCAGAAATTCCTTCCGCATCTTGTCGATCTTGATCTTGTCCTCAATGTCACGCTGCAGTTCATTGTTTGCGGATTTCAGTTCACTGATGGTAGTCTCAAGCTGTGAAGACATCCGGTTGAAATTATCTCCCAGAACATCGATCTCATTGCCGACTTTGCTCTCGTATTTTGCTTCAAAATCCAGATCTGACATTTTTCTGGAAAGTTCCGTAAGCTCACTGATGGGACGGGTGATCCTCCTGGTCACGACCATAATGACCAGACCACTTAAGATTATGATCATCAGACCTACCGCAAAGTAAAACTTATTGGAAATATCAGCGCTCTCCCGGATGCTCTCAAGGGGTGTCCTTATGATAAAATAATGTTCATCATCCAGCTGTCCCCAGCATTCCACATAATCCATTCCCGCAAAACGGTCATGCGACTGCTGGATGGTATAATTGTCACCCTGCTTCAAGGTCCGGCTCTTATCTCCGTCCTCATCCAGACCGTAGACATATCCGAACAGCTTGCTCTGAAGCATTTTTTCATTTTCACCCCAGGAAAGCCAGCTGGTATTGCTGCTGTCAATGATAACCCAGGAAAGATTGTTTCTGGAGCAGGCTCTCTGGATCTCATCGGGAATACTCTCAGAACCTTTCGAGCTGTTGCTGTTCATCATCTTGTCAATATCTGTATTTTCCAGAGTTGTTCGGAGATCCAGAAGTACATCGATCTTTTTTGTCACATAGTATTTTTCAAGAAAGGCTCCGTTGATCACGGTAATAGTCAGAATGGATAAAAACAGCAGACCGATAAAGTATGCTGTGATCTGATGGCGGAGACTGTGGATCTTTTTTATTTTTTCCTTCGGTTTTTTCATTCTCCTACCTCAAACTTGTAGCCCATCCCCCAGACTGTCTTGATATACTCTCCCTTATCGCCCATTTTACTTCTCAGCTTTTTGACATGAGTATCAATGGTTCTGGCATCTCCGAAATAATCATAATTCCAAACAGAATTAAGGATTTTTTCCCTGGAAAGAGCAATCCCCTGATTTTCCAAAAAGTAAGTAAGAAGCTCAAATTCCTTAAAGCTGAGATCCATAGGCTTATCATCGACTGTTGCAAGATGGGCTGCCTTATCAATCACAATGCCCCCTGCGCTGAGCACATCTTCCGCTCCGGTCTGTCCGGTACGGCGAAGGATAGCTTCCACACGAGCCACCAAGATCTTCGGGCTGAATGGCTTGGAAATATACTCATCCACACCCAGGTCAAAACCAAGAAGCTCATCACGCTCATCTCCTCTTGCTGTCAGCATGATGATCGGTACTTTAGAATTCTTGCGCACCTCACGGCATACTTCCCAGCCGTCCATCTTTGGCATCATTACATCCAGGATGATCAGGGCAATATCTTTTTCCTTATAAAAGATATCCATGGCTTCCTCTCCATCTCCTGCTTCCAGCACCTGAAAATTCTTCTTTGTTAAAAAGTCTTTTACAAGCTTTCTCATTCGGCTTTCATCATCCACTACAAGGATTTTTAATGTATCCATATCTTGTCCTCCCTTTTTGGTCAACCTCATTTATCGCATGGTTTTTATACCTTTTTGTACGATTCTCCTGTATCTTAACACAGGGGTATGATGATTTTGTGAACGCCAGCACATTTTCTGACAGATGACTTTTTTTCTGTTTTGTGCTATGCTAGAGCGTGTTTAAAAAAGGCTTTCTGCAAGATGTGCGTCACAATTTGTGGGAGATTT
>OGZL01003080.1_pt1 | contig 11826 bp, 7 predicted proteins | sample 1576761 | NCBI WGS metagenome assembly OGZL01 (sample SAMEA3541595, study PRJEB24748) | human gut metagenome | biome: human gut; feature: human-associated habitat; material: faeces | place: China | collected 2012
CAGAAAGAGTAGCGGCGTCAGGGAGTTGCCCAAGGCGCGGAGGAGGCAAGCAAAAAAATTATATAAAAAAGTGGCCAGAAGCCCGGAAAAAACCACCAGTAGATACTGACGGATCAGGGGATATACCTCTGCAGGTACCTGGAGGAAGGTGAGTATCGTCTCCAACCCCAGATAGACAACTCCGTACAGCCCCATGCAGACGATGAAAATCAGCAAGAAGGCTTGCACCACGGCGGTGCGCAGGCGTTCGGTGTCAGAGTGTCCCTGGTAAATGGAAAATAGCGCGCCCGCCCCCATGGAAAGTCCCAGGAGGATGGACGTGAGAAAGGTCATGAGGGTGTAGGCCGATCCAACGGCCGCCAAGGCATCCCGGCCCAGAAAGCGCCCGACAATGAGCGTATCGGCTACGTTGTAAAACTGTTGCAGCAGATTTCCCAAGATCATGGGCAGGGCAAAGTATATCATTGTTTTTGTGATATTCCCTTGGGTCAGGTTCTGGTACATGAATGCTCTGCTCCTTTTGTGCCATGTTTTCTATATGATACCGGATGGCGATGCGCTTCGCAAGCCCCATTATGCGATGGAAAGGAAAAAGGAAATGCGGCTGTCCTGAAATATTGCCAAGGAGCTACCGGATTTTCTGCATTGGGATGTGGAACTACCGATCCTACGCAGTCTATTTCGGGTGGAGATCCGGACTGGACAGATTCCTTGCACGGTTTGATGCAAAAATGTATCTGCAACATTGAAGATAGCACTTGCGAAATTGTAGAAACTGTGATATACTCTAGCTAAAGGGAGCTGCGCTGCTGCTTTGCTGTGCAGGCTTGCCAAACAACACGGAAGGAGTACATCATATGAAACGAGGACTTAAGGACAGAGCGCTGTCGTTGCTTCTGGTGCTGAGCCTACTTTTGGGCCTGGCGCCGGCTGTATATGCCAGCGGGGGCGGGAAGAGAACTGTCACCTTCGAGGAGACTTCCCCAGACAGCGTGACGGCAAACCTGACGCTGGAGGAGCGGCAGGTAGAGGAAAGCCCCAAACAAGAGCCGGATGAGAACGACATGGTGCGTGTATCCGTTGTTTTGGAAAAGGCGCCTGTGCTGGCTCAGGGCTACTCCACCATGGGCCTGGCCTCCAACCAAAGCGCTCAGGCCTACCGGCAGAGCTTGATTGCCGACCAGCAGGCCGTGACGAACCGGATTTCCACGGCCATCGGCTCCAAGCTGGACGTGGCCTGGAACCTGACTTTGGCGGGCAACATCATCTCCGCCAACGTGCGCTGCGGGGACATCGAAAAGATTGAAGCCACCCGGGGCGTTTCCGAAGTGGTTCTGGAAACCAAGTATGAGCCTTGCGAGACGGAAGAGGGCGCCGCTCAGCCGAACAACGGCGCCTCCACCGCCATGACTGGTGCCAGCACCGTCTGGGCCTCCGGCTACACCGGAGCCGGCTCCCGGGTGGCCATTATCGACACCGGCCTGGATACAGACCATCAGGCTGTGGACAATGGCGCTTACCTGTACGCCATGGCCGACAACGCCAAGGCCGCCAACATGACCACCGAGGACTACATGGCCTCCCTGAACCTGCTGGAAGAAGAGGAGATCGCCGCCGTCCTGCCCCAGCTCAACATTTACAAGGGCTACAACGATGTGGAAGGCAACTTCAAGAAGGACGAAACCCTCACTGCTGACGTCCTGCATCTGAACGACAAGATTCCCTTTGCCTACAACTACATTGACCGGGATCTGGACGTGACCCATGACAATGACGGCCAGGGCGGTCACGGCTCCCATGTGGCCGGCATCTCCGCCGCCAACCGGTATGTGCCGGAGGGTGAGGGCTATGTACCCGCCATGGAATCCACCTTTATGGTTGGCGCTGCTCCCGACGCCCAGCTCATCATCATGAAGGTCTTTGGTAAAGCCGGCGGCGCTTACGACTCCGACTACATGGCCGCCATTGAGGACGCCATTCTGCTGGACTGCGACGTGGTGAACCTGTCTCTTGGCTCCGGTAATCCTGGCTTCACCACCAGTGAGCTGTACCAGGACGTCATGGACAAGCTGACCGAGACTGACACCGTAGTCAGCGTCTCCGCCGGTAACTCTGGCGCCTGGGCGGAGAACTCCTATAACGGCGAACTATACGCCGATGATGTAAATTTCCACACTGGCGGCTCTCCCGGGGCCTACGCCAACGCCTTCACTGTGGCTTCTGTGGACAACGCCGGTATGATCGGCTCCACCTTCCGGGCCGCTGACCGGGATGTGGTCTACACAGAGACGCTATATTATAATGCGGCGCTGTCCTCCATGGACACCTCCGAGGACGGCGCTGGCACGGAACGGGAGTACATCTTCCTGGATAAGCTGGGCAACCCTGAGGATTACGAGGGCATCGATGTCACCGGCAAAGTCGTCTTTGTCTCCCGGGGTGAGCTTAACTTCTCCCAGAAGCTGACCAACGCCGCCGCCGCTGGCGCTGCTGCCTGTGTCATTTATAATAATGTACCTGGCGCAGCCATTAGCATGGATCTGTCCCAAAGCTATGCGAACATCCCCTGCGTGGGCATCACCCAGGCCGACGCCGATGCCATTCGGGCATCCAGCGCTCCGAGGAAGGATGCGGATGGGAACGCGCTGTACTACACTGGCAAGATGACCATCGGCCACAAGACAGGCGTTAGCGTCAACCTCTCGGAGGATTGCGTCTACACCATGAGCTCCTTCAGCTCCTGGGGTGTCCCCAGCAACCTGACTCTGAAGCCGGAGATTACTGCTCCCGGCGGCAATATCTATTCCATCAACGGCGCTACCCCGAAAACCGACCAGTATGTCATCATGAGCGGTACCTCCATGGCTTCTCCCCATAACGCGGGTTTGGTGGCCTTGCTGTGTCAGTACTTCCGGGAGACCAAACTTCCGGACCTGACTAATTATTTTCTCTACACTTGGCAACAATTCGCTTACGAATAATTTATCTGAATGACTAAATTTTTTAACAATATCTGTATAAGTTTCTTTTGCATAACTTTGTTCTCTATTATTCCTACTTGTCTGATATTTAAGATTTTTTTGGTCTTCTTCCATACTTCTATTGTTATTTAATATTTCATACAAATCATCTTTTGCACTTGTCATCATTTCTATTTCTTCTTTAGTATCTGCAATTTTTCTTACATTTGTCTCAATATCTCTTTGAATTTGTTCAATTTTAACTCTAACTTTTTCTTCTTCACTTGATGAAACTTTTATTTTTCTATTTAACTTAGAAATTACGCTTACATTAGCTGACATATCTCTATTACCTAGTTTTAAATGCTCTGTCATTTTAGTTAATGAAGATAAACCAATTATTGTATTTATTGACTTTTCAATATCTACTGCTCTATTATCATTTTCGCTCCATCTTTCTCCATCGAAAAAGAGATAGTCTGACAATTTTTCAGGAAACATTGTATTAATGGTATTTTGTACGCAACCTACCTTATAGTTTTTATTCTTATTTCCCATATTGCTTATAATATCGCCACCGTTTTTTGTCATAGAAAGTTCCGGTATTTTATTAAAAGGGGCAACTGTTAAATCTTCATTATCATCACGTACCTTTCTAAATTCCTGACTTCTTATAAAGGTATATGTATTTGGTCCATCTTCCACTACTATTTCTACCTGAACCTTCTGAATCTCTCCCTTATCCATTAATGATATTACTTCATTATTCAACAAAACTATATCATCAATATTTTTTATATAGTTAGTCTTTTTAACTTTACCGTAAAGTCCCCACCTGAAAGCCTGAGCTATGGTTGTTTTTCCAAAAGTATTGTCCCCTAATATAATTGTCACGTTCTTATTATTGTCACAAGAAAACACCAGCTCATTTTTGCCTTTGTATCTCATAAAATTAGTCATTATAATTTTTTTAAATTTCATTAGACTATCCCTCCTATTTTACTTCTCTTATGATGTAGTTTAATATTCTTTCTACCATTTTTTTGTCCGTTTCTTCATTGTTTCTTACATTCTTGATTTCCCATGTTCTAATAGTTTTAAACATCCTGTCAAATAGTTCCTTGTTAATTTCCTTGTTCTCATCCATCATAGTACTCCTCCATTTTCTTATTTTCTTCATCAATATCAAAGAACACGCCATATGCGTTCATTATTTCCGTAATCAATACCTCAGTTTTATTTCTGTTTTCTGCAAGCTTAGCAAATTCATTCATTCTAAATAATTCACCTAATATAATCGTTCTGTCGCTTTCATAATCGCCATATACAACATCTGATAAATCTCTCGGCAATGTTATAAAATCATATATTTCTGCATATTTTTTGTTTTTACTTCTTCTAAGAAGTCTGCCTCTTCTTTGTATAAATTCCTTAGGATTTCTTGAACTGCTCATTATAAAAGCTGTCTTTATTCCCGGAATATTAACACCTTCATCTAAACATTTAATTGCTGTTATTACCTGATATAATCCCTTTTCAAAATAGTGTTTTATCTCTTGACGTTCATCTAAAGTTTCTTCTGCCGTAAATTTATGTACACGCATGTCCAGTGACTTTTTAATACTGTCCGTTACTTCATCTATCATTTTTGTAAGTTCACCGGTTTCACTTTTCTCCATTGTTGATGCACCACTGTATACCAGCATGCTGTTATCATCTTTATATTTTCCCATTAGTTTCAACAATGTAGGAATCTTTTGTCTGGCTTTAGCTAATAGTCTTGACCTTTTAAAAACTAATAGTTTTCCATCTTCCGATATTTTTATTTTTCCGTTTTCTTCTATTACGAATTTCTTTATTTTTTCTGTTAATTCTGAATATTCTTCCAGTTCGTCCATTTCAAGTACAACAGGTATAGGATAATATTTGTATTTGCATAAAGCCCCATCTTTTATGGCTCTTTCCAAATCGTATACAATACATTCATTGCCAAAATAATTAAACAGCTTATCCGTTCCCTGCTTATCCATATGGCGCTTGATTGTTGCCGATAAAGCAATTCTGTATTTGATTTTTTCAGGCAATAATTCTGATAATCTCTTTGAGCCAAAATTATGTGCTTCATCAACTATTAAAAGAACATTCTGTTCTTCATTAAATCTTGTTATTATATTTTGAATTTTTTCGCTGGCAAAAGTGTCATTTGTTGTTATGCATACAAATGGTTTTTCACTGTTTCTAAATCTTTTATAAGCTTTTATTAATGTCTGTTCCCAGTTTTTATCCGGTGACTTTGAATGAGCTATTATTGGCGTACATGCCCAATTTACCTCATCTTCCTCCCACTGTCCTACTAAATGAATGTAAGGACAAACTATAAATACTGCCAACTTTTCTTCCAGTTTTTTTGCCAAATCAACCATACATGCCAATGCCGTATACGACTTTCCTGAACCTGTTGACATTGAAAAAATGCCTTGATAATTTTGATTAATCCAACCTGATACTGCATCTTTTTGATATTCTCTTAAAGTTACATCTTCAGGAACGTGAAAAATACTGTCTTTTTTTAATATTCCATTGTTGCTATATTGCTCATTATCTAGTTCAAAATTAACCTGTCCTTTTTTAAAGGTCATTAACTTATCTAACACTATTTTAGGAAATGGTACTATTATTAATTTTTTTGTTTTATCGTTCCATAGTTTTCCAAAATTTTCTTCTATTCTCTCTACTCTTTTTTCTTCACTTTCATTCTTCCAGCTACAGTATATATCTATTGACTCAAAATTATTTTTCAAGCCGTTTTCTGACTCATTTAGCGAACCGTTAAATCCAATTTTATTTCCGTACTTATCTTCAAATAAAGCAATCTTTTCATGGTAAATATTTATACCTGTATCTGTTTCCATAAATGCAATTTTTATATCCAGTATTCCCATTGCAATCATTGTTACAATAAGGTTAAGTCTTTCTGATTCGTAATAATCTTTTGGTTCTGCTATGCTTAATGCTAAAGCTTCGGTAATTGCTTTTTCTCTTGTTTTGTAACCTAAATTAACAGCTTCTATATCTTCCTTTGACAATTGAGGGGAACATATTATTTCAACCTTTCCTCCATTTTGTGCCATTTTACACAGTCCAACAGACAAACTTATAAGCGATGACGTGGAAAAATATCCAACAGACCTTTTATAGCTTATACTCTCACTTAAAACAGGCACTAAAAAATCTGTTGCTATGTCATCTACATCACTTCTATAACTAAACTGTACATTTAAATCAACAAAACTCATCTACATTTCCTCACTTAGTTCTTCCACTGCCTCCAGCAGCTTTTCTATATCATCCCTTGTTGTATACCTTCCAACACTGGCTCTTACCACGCCTCCCTTTTCTATATCCATCAAATGTTTATGTATAAGTGGTGCGCAATGATATCCTGTTCTAACTGCAATGTGGTAATCCTGATCTAATATTGTTCCCACATCCTCTGCCTTGTAGCCTTCAATGTTAAAGGCTACAATTCCTATATGTGAATCTTCCAATGGAAGATATGTAGTTACGTTTTCTATTTTTTCAAGTCCTTTTACAAGGTATTCTGTTAATTCTTTTTCTTTTGCCTCAAAATCACTTATTCGCCCAATTGTTTCATCTAATGCTGCCTCCATTCCTGCCACGGCAACTATGTTAGGACTTGCCGGTTCCAGCATTGCAGGTATTGTTTTTGGCATATTTAGGTTAAGTGAATCACTTCCCGTTCCTCCGGCAATAAATGGATTAATCTTTGTTCCTTTTCTTACGAAAAATCCACTGGTGCCAAATGGTCCATATAGATTCTTATGTCCTGCAAAAGCTATAAAATCTGCCATTAGGTTGTTCATGTTAATGTCTAATAATCCCAATGACTGAGAGGCATCAATAATAACCTGACTGTTATATTTTTTTGCCATTTCAGTTATCTCTTTAACCGGCAAAATATACCCGGTTACGTTGCTTATATGAGTTGCAAAAACTTTCGTAGGAGGATTCATGGAAAACATATATTCCATTTTTTCAAAATCTATTTCTAATGTTTCGCTCTTTAATGGGAGTTCTATTAAATCAAAACCATATTTTTCACTAATCAAATGTAATGGTCGCATTACTGCATTATGTTCAAAAGGAGAAACATAGCAAATATCTGCACCACTCCAATCCAAACCACCAATTATTACATTCATTGCAATTGTGGCTGATGGCGTAAGCACAATGTCTGCAACATCTTTTCCTTTTATAAGTTTCAAGGCTTTCTCTCTTGTCCGGTCTATTATTTCCGTTGCTTTTCTTGCCAGACTATAAGAGCCTCTTCCCGTATTAACTGCAAGATTTCTGTTTACATAATCCATCTCCGTATAAACAGACTCCGGCTTTGGAAAAGTTGTTGCTGCATTATCTAAATATATAGTTTTACTATTATTCTCCTTATCCATAACTTATCCCTCAAATAAATCCATTTATAATCAGTAACTTCCATTTGCATATGGCAAGTCTCTTCTATTAATATCTTTCGCAAATCTTACTGTTCCATTACTTTTCAATCAATTCAATTATTTACTCAACAGTTCTTCCAGTGCCTTTACCAACACCGAAACTTTCTGATTAAGTTCCAATGTATCACCAAATTCTTCCAGTGCATCCTCTATTGCATTCTGAAGGAAATAACTTGTGCTGTCGTCACTGTCAGGTTCAAAGAATCTTTCGATTGTACTTTCCCCTGTTTTAATTGAAATCTTATTTTCTCCCTCTGTTGACTGTTCACTTTCCTTAATAGACTGAATAGTATTTTTAACATAAGTTAACTCTTCGACAAATCTTTCATAAGAATCGTTTTTCCAATCATTGATATAAATTCCTGTAATAATTTTGCACAATCTTGAAACAATTTCATCCTCATCGTTAGTAGTCAGCTTTTCAATGTACGTCATAAAGCCTGTAATATTCTCAGCGTAAATATGTGACTTTGACTTTTCACTTTGTTTTGAATACCAGTTCTTTAAACATGCACTTAAACTTTCATCAGCCCTTGCTCCAAAGATGCTCTTAACCTGAACTGCTGTTTTCTTCTTTGCATTTACAAGATTGTTGTCCATATATTTTTTAATTTCTTCTATCTGTAAAGTAACATTTTCAAAAACTGCATCACCGCTATTGTCATGGCATATTGCCTTTGGTATTTTTTCAAAAAGAACTTCTCTTGGGTTAAGTTCTATGCCCTTAAATACTTTTCTAAAAGAGCACATTCTTTCGAAAGCATCTTCTTCCAAATAGCCCTGCTCATTTTCTTCAAAAAGCTGTTTTGTAAATGTTAAAGTATACTGGTCCAATGATCTGTACCATCTCTGCATACTTTCCACAATGTTGTTTAAGCGCTGCATTTTTGACTTCTGTTTTTTTCTTAACTCTTCGCTAAGAAAAAGTTCTTCTAAAACCTTTAGATATTTTTCTTTCTCAATACTTTCCTTTTCAATAAAAAGATAATAATCCTGTGGTTTTTCGTTAATATTGTTTAAAATACTGCTTGAAATCTCCACTTCCTTATTCTGAAGATAAATAATCGGCGTATCCTGCAGATTAATTATTTCCTTTGCAATAAAAATAGGAATTACTCCTTTTCTTGTGCCAAAATCCTTACCCAATAATTTGTTATAAAGGACCTGAAAAGAAACCTTCTTGCCTGCACATTGACCTATAAAAGCATCGATTTCTTCAATAATTCTTCTACAGCCTTCCTCCTCAGAACTGTCCCCTTTTAAAATTCCCGTATGCATAAGAGTAGCTCTAAAAATAGTTGCCTCCGAGCTTGTACCCTTTTCAAATCTATTAAGTTCTTCTTCGTTTAAAATGGCATCTATAATTAAATTTCGTGCCTTTTTAATCTGTGCTGATACGCTTTTTCTGTTAATTAATTCGTTGTTAATCTTTGGTGCATGTTCGTAGTAGCTTAAGCATATTTCACTTAAAAATCTATTAAAACTAATCTGGTTTTCAAAACTCAACTCCGTCACACCATTTAATGTATTAAAATATTTACATCTGTTGTTTTCCGGCAAATATGACTTTTCAAGTTCTACATTTATTTCAAAAATCAAATCTTCCTTATATATTTCAAGTTCCTGTTGCAGAACTTTATTTTCTTCTAAAAAATCTTTATCCTTAAGCAATTTTTCCACAGCTTTTAATTTTCTAATGTTCTGCTGCTCTGAAAAGCCAAATATTTTGTCAGGATATATTACAACAAGTCTGTTATCATTTAGTTCCTTTAAATGTTCCTTAATCTGATTAACATCCCCATCTTTAAGCATAACAAGACATATAATCAGACCGTCTGCCTTATATGTTTCAAATAAATATTCTGACTTAGATGTATTTAGAAACTGCTCCGGTGTCATATATACGTACTTGAAATATCTTGTCATTGTATATTCCTGGTTGTATTTCTTTGGAAGTACATAATCAAGTTCTGACACTGTGGCAATTTCTTCCTGCCAGTTAAGGCTTAAAGGCTGCTTTTCAATCATGTTGTTCATCTGATTATCAAGGTTTACGCCTACGTTATTTTTAAATGCATAAACTCCAAGCTTGCTTCTGTAGGTTACAATATTTTTGCTTTCAAGTTTTTCAAGGCTACTTACAAAATCAGCCATATTTAAACCTGTTGCCAATCTGATTTCCGTCTTTCTAACCGGAACTTCCTCATTTCTATTAATCATATGAAGAATAGCCATTGCCTTAATTATTTTTTCTTCATTTAATGATTCAGCCTTAGTTAAGGCATAGTCTGCCTTAAGCCATTCATTGTGTATGTTAGTAAGAGAAATACTGTCCCTAAACATATTTTGAAAATAGTCATACACTACATCAACAGACAGTAATTCTTCGCTACCGTTTTCTACTATATTAATTAGACTTCCTTTTTCGTCATTAGCAAGAAAAGTAAAAATACTTCTCTCATTCTGTGCAACCTTTTCACTAATATTTAAAAGTGCATAGGCTGTAAGAGGTAGCATTGGAAAACACCCCTCCATTATGATTTTCTTATATTCTTTCTCTGTAAATAAGCCTGAAAAACAAGGAATCTTGTAAGATTCCCCGATTATTTCTTTATTATTCTGCTCCTGAAACCATGGTTTGCAGTCGCTTACTTTCTTCTTTATTACATGCTGAATAAGCTCATAATTATTCTGAGCTGAAACTAAAAATCTAACTTCTTTTAATCTACCCTCAACACCTTTGAAAGCATTAACTATATCTGAAGACAATGCGTTGCCGTACTCTTTAATGCTTTTGTGCGCCACGAAAGTAATGTGAATCTGCTGTTTTTTGGAGTTATTGGCAAGCTCACATATATCCTGCAAAATCTTCATGTCATAAGCAAAAGTATCCTTTTCATGACCTTCAATATATTTACTGAACTCATCGAAAATTATATAAATTCCGCCATATCCATAACTTTCAAGTGCTCTGTTAATCTCCCCGTACAAAGTCATGGCGTTATTAACTGTCATTGGCATAAATTCACTGCCGGCAGTAAGTTTAGGATGTATCTCTTTAAAAATATTGAGAGCCTCTTCCTTCATTTCCTTAAGTTCACCCATAAACTCTTCCACAGTTCTGCCATATTCTCTAACAATCTGCTTAAAGCTTTCATAAACCTGTTTAAAGTCTTTCTGCCATTTAGCTATAACTTCCAAAGCCTTGCCATAATCGCTTTCAGGTGCCACATTCATAAGATTATTTTTTCTTAATGACTCCATTAAAGCTATAATAAATTCTTTGTTTAAATCCTTCTCTGTTCCTGAAATAATAACCGGCAGAAAAGGCTTTACACTACTTTGTATAGTCTTTATTTTTTCAGCAGTTTCCTTTGAAACTTTTTCTATTTTGTTAATTGTTTTTTTAGTTCTGTCACCTTTTCCGTCATTAAGTAAAGCCAGCAAAACCAGTAAAAGGTGTGATTTTCCCTTTCCATAAGGTCCAATTAAAATATTTGCCTTGTCTCTGTCTGACAAAACATTATTAAGAAACCCATCCAACACTAAAATAGAAGAATGAGTTGGTATATAGCTATTTAGTTTAGATAAATTATCTATGTCCAACTGCAAATTTATTGAATTTTGAAATTTCTTGTCTATTTCTATAAAGTCTTTAAACTTATTCATTTATTCTCTGATATACCTGATTGCCAGATATACGCATCCTTTCTATCAGTGTTTAATGTTTTATTAGTCATACAAATCGCTTTTCTTTATTGTTCCTGTAATAATTCGTTAGCCTTTTAAAAACTTCTTCTAGTGTTTTTTATAATAATTCGAAACAACTTCCTTAAGCCCGATTTTCTTTTTAAGATAAACCATATCAAGTCCTGCTGTTCTGTTAACAGTCAAATAACCCTGACCTTCTAAATGGTCCAAATATTCGTTTAAAGCCATTCTCTTTAGGTTCAAAATTCTTCCCGGTGACATTGGACTGTTAAGCAATTCATCTATTCCTATTGAGTCAACTTCTTTTTTTTCAAAAAACTTAATCAGGCTGTATAGCACTGCATCATCACATAACTTATCCTTGTCAGGCTGTGTTTTTATATAATTATTTCTGTCTTTTTTTAATAAACCCAATTGTGCAAATGGTGAAATCTTATTTTCCTCCGGATCATAATTCTGCTGCTTCTCTTTTACGTACATATTTAAAAGTACGGAAATATCATCTCGCAACGAACGCTCAGGTATGGCTTTTTCCTCTGCCAAAGGAGTAAGCTTTTCTAATAGAATGTGTGAAAAATTTTAGTATCACATCCACAGTTTTCGCATTTTATGATTTTTAAATG
>OGZL01003085.1_pt1 | contig 11812 bp, 9 predicted proteins | sample 1576761 | NCBI WGS metagenome assembly OGZL01 (sample SAMEA3541595, study PRJEB24748) | human gut metagenome | biome: human gut; feature: human-associated habitat; material: faeces | place: China | collected 2012
GTAAATATTTATGTACGTCCATAGAGCCACTTTTTAGGCTTATAGTAAGACTTTTATTCAATCGTGTATAGTTAATCAGCTAGGTTTAAAACTAGCCAAATTTGGCAAGCTATACTCCCTGTAGAGGATGGAGCAGGCTTGAATTAGTCAGTCAAACCTAGCTAATAATCATCACACAATCTTAACCAATAGTATTATCAATATCTTTATAACCAACTCCAAGTTTCTTTAGAATAGGACTAACAACCCAACTCCAAAACACAGGAGCAAGTACAGCACTATTAACAAGCATAATAGTATTATCATACCCAGATGCGATATAAATCATAGCCATAGTAAAAATACTTATAACTAATACACATCGTTTTTGCCAAGTAGGAACTTTATTATCACCATTAAAGTAATCAATAACTTTAATAATAATATAAGTTAGAACATTAACAATAAACATAAATCCAAAATCAAAATTACTAAGGATTCCATCTACAATTATATCAATAAATTTGTCCATACTAAAATTTAGATAAATAAAAAAGGGAACTATCCGAAGATAATTCCCTTTTACAGTTTTACAATAATGATTAGTTATTCATGTGGAAATATTCCCATACTTTATCACCATCAAAATCTACATCTTTAAACCAAAATGTAATAGCACTTTCAAACACTTTATTATCTATATTACCACCAAACCATTCTTCAAATAGTTTAGCATAATCATGATATTGAGCATTAATTGCAACATAAACATCACAAGGTTCAACATCATTAGGTAATACTTCTTTATAGCGTTCACAAATCTCATGAGCTTTATTCATATCATATTTTTCACCAATATATTTCTTATTGTCTTTAACATGATACATTTGTTCTACAACTTCTTTAGCTTCATACTCATCAAAATGATATTCACCATCATTGTATCCACCACTCATAAGCATAGTTAAAATCTTCTCTTCTTTGTCATCTTTATGACTAGGGCGACCATAAGTATCATAAGTATCATAACCAATACGATTTCTCATTCCACCTCGACCGCTTCTACCACCTCTACCGCCACGTCCTCCACGAGCATCAAGAAATTCACGAAATTCATCGAGAATACCTCGACCACCATCGCGACGACCGTCAATACGATAAGGTTCAATATAAGGCATTTCTCTCATAATATTACTTTGTTTTTAAACTGATTAATGATTCTTTTAAAATTTCTAAATCAGTTTGATTAAGAGCAACAATTTTATTCACATAAGGAACTTCAAGAGATATAATACCTTTAGAAATATTACCGCCACCAATAAAAGGTATATCAAAATTAAAATTATCAATATTATTAATAACTTCCATTTCTTCATCAAATATACCTTCAATATCAATCATACCATCTTTATCTGCAATGGGCTTCAAGAACTTATCAAAACTATTAATATTATTAGTAATCGCTCTTTTAGCCAAAGGAATTAAAAGTCTTATAGCTGGAGAACTTTCACCCATAGATACTAATTGTTTAATAATATAATCTTTAATAACCTCTTTAACATTACCAATTTCAACCATAATATTACTTCTTTAAAAATTCTTCATAAGTTAAATTAGGATTAGTTTTACTAGCTTCTTTAAAAGCTTTAAACAATTCCATTTCTTTGTTAGTAACTTCAACAATTTTACTTTTAAGTAACTTAACAAGTTTAAGTTGTTCTTCAAGTAAATGTTTACCATCTTCACTAGCTTCGATTTTTCCTCTAACTAAATTAAGAACTTCTGCTTGAACCATACTTTGTAAAGCATTATAGTTATTTACATAATCTTGGTTACTAAGAAGCATATTTTGTTGTTCTTGTGTAAGTGGTGCAATTTCAGCATCAATAGCATCCCAAATTCCTTGAGTTGGAACTTGCTGATTTTGAGTTGTACCATTATTTGCATTAGGAATAGCATTACGACGATAAGCTTCATTAATTGCTTGTTTTTGACTTTGAAGAAAAGCAATTTGTTCATCAATGCTATTAGTCATTTTTTCACTAGGGTATAGTAAAGGGTCACTATTACCTAGTATGAATTGAGTAACAGGTATCATATCTCTTTCAATTTTATGTTCTTAATCAAACTTAGTAATATTACTGAGCAGGAGTTCCGCTAGCAGGTTGAGTAAAACCACATGGTAAACATCCACAAGCATTACGTCCAACTAGACCAGTAACAGTAGGTTCATTTGGAAGAGTAACTACACCATAGATAACATTACAAGTCTTTCTATCAGTATAGTTGATACCAGCCGTAAACATCTTTTCCATTTCGCATTGGATAAGTTTATCTTGATAAGGACGAATAGCTTTAGTAACAGCCAATTCAGCTTTCAAATCAGATAACTCTTTACGGATATCATCATCAGCATCACGAGTATATTTGTAAAGATTAAAATGGTCAGTGTTATTTTTCTCAATAAGAGCATCAGTACGATTACGTCCATCAATATAAACACCAAACAATTCACTATTAAGACGTTCTCTATCTTCAAAACGTTGATTCTGTTGAGTCAAAGCCCATTGATAAAGACCACCTTGAAGAGCTAAAGTATCTTCACAAGATTTTTCCCATGCTTGAAAAGCAGTAGGGGCACCGCTTCCACTACCAGCAGTAGCACCAAGTACGTTAATATTAGTAGAGCCATCACCTAACATTCCACCACCAGCGCTACCTAATACACTAGAACGACGATTACCAAACAAAGCCCAAGCACCAAGTGCAGTACCGATAATACCAAGAGTTAAACCTGCATTAGCCTTACCGTTTACATCACGACGATTACCACCGTCATAATTCATTCCAGCACCATTATAGCCCTCTGGAACAACTTTCACTTTTTCAATTACTTGCATAATAAATTAAGGTTTAAGTTAAAAAAATAGATTAATACTTGTAGTTTGAACTACATAATCTATAATGCTTAAACCGTTATTTTTTGTTTGGTAATTAACATTAATTTAACTTTCAATAGGACTATATATTGTCAATTCACCAATTTTATTAAGTTTAGTATATTTTATTTCACCTATTGAAGTCTTACCATCATCAGCTTTACCGCCTTGTGTACCTACATAACATTGAATAGTTTGTTGTCCTCTAAATTCAGAATTACCTGCAACAAAACCAAATCTAAATTTATAGTTATCAGTATAATTATCATTATAAACAGTGTTATCTTCATTTAACAAAACCGTATGATATTCATAACTATAATTATCATCGCTAGTTATATTAAGAGTTGGCTTATCAAGAGTTATAGGTGTACCAGTTGTATTGACTTGATTATTCCAAACTTTATATTTATCATTAGGTTTATTTTCATACCAACAATAACCATTGTCATGAACAAGTCCACCACCATGACGAATTATTTTAATATCATCTAAACCAATAACTTTATCATTAACAGGATTAACTCTAAAATATTTTATTTCATTATTAGTTTTTGAAAGTCTTTTAACAACTTCACCATACCAACATTCTTTATAACCACCATGTCCATCAGGCATATTAATAGTTCCATCAGCCAAAGGAAAAATAAACATTCCTCTATTATCAACATCAATTTCATTATTTCTTAATTGCCAAGCATGAACAATAACTCCACCTTTATAAGCAGTACATTCAACAGTAACATGACCTCTACTCAAACTTCCAAACCAATTAGCACAAAGATTCATTTTCATTATATCAGGCATTTTATCTTCAAGGTCAATCATAGATTCAATATTAAACATAACACATTCAGCACCTGAGTCAGTATTATCACCACCCCAATATAGATAAGGAATTTGACTTAAATTCCAAGACCAACCAACAGCTACATAGTTTAAGCCATTAATAGGAGAATTAACATAATATGATTTAGTGTCCAAATTTCGACCATCATCACTACCCCAAATATATCTAAGTTGGACACTAGTAAAATCACTAAAATGAATAACAGAAGTAGGCCAAATATGATTAGCACCATCATAAACATGAGCAATATTAGTTTGACCTACTGTACGCTTCTTAAGAGGTTGAGCAATTCCTCCTTGACGTCCAAGAGTTAAACTCATTATTCATCAACAATATTATAAGTCATTCCAGCAACTGGGGTAATAGTCGCATATTGGGTAGCAGTACCTGTCCAAATTGGAAGACTAAGTTTATTACTATTTGCACTAGGCATAGTCATATTAACTCCGCAGCCATCATTAATAGCTTTTTGAATTTTATCAAGATTAACACTATTAGTAATAGTTTGATTTATTTCTTCTTTAAAGTTATTAAATGTATCATTAGTAACATATCTATTAAGTAAATTATTAACTTCTTCTTTATTATAAGTTTCAGATTTAGTATAATAATTTTTAAACATATTATTAATTTCTTCTTTAGTATAACTTTCCATAGAAGAAGTATCTCCCATTACTCTCCATTCAGTACCATTCCAATAACAAATCTTTCCATTACGATATTCAATTTGACCAACAGCCCAATTACTACAAGTTACATTAGGAAGATATTCAGACTCTTCACCAACCATACCTGCAAGCTTACAACTATTTAAATTAATAGTACCATTTTCAATAATACCACCTTCAAATACAAGTTCACATCCGGCAGGCATTGTAATCGTTTTACCACTTAAATCAAAAGTATAACGAATAATATAACGAGTATTTTCTTCGTTAACCATATCTTGAGTAAGAACAGCTTTATAATTAAGATAAATATTATTTTTAACTTGAACTAGATTTTCTTCATTAAAATAATATTTAATATTATCTACTGAATTAACATATATAATACCAAGTCTTGGACGTTCATCAGAAAGACAAGTATTATAAATATTATAATCTTCACCATTCCCATAGTCAGCAGTGTTGACCCCCCGTAGAGGATGAACTCTATCAGTAGGTTCTACAATAGTCCATCTAGTATAATAATTATAAAATCCAACTCCATCATTAATAGTCTTAACTCTAAGAACAAATAATTTATGATAAGTATCATAATAAATACCAGCAGTATTACCTAAATCTGTTCTAATAACTTCATATTTATCAGTATTAAGAATTATTTGACCATATTGTTCACAATAAGTATCATCAAGAAAACCATCAAATAAAAGCTGTTCTGCATTACTTGCATCATCCTCCACGGGGAGTAAGACCTTGCGAATTATTTTATATCCTTTACCACTTTTATATTCAGGCTCATAAGGTCTATCTTTAAGACTAAGACGATTAACATTACAACAACCTGGACTTAATCTAATAGTAATATCTTCTTCATCAGGATAATTAATAATATTAACTTTACCATCTCCTGCAATCATTTGTTTAAGAGCTTCATTAAGCATATCCCAATCAATAGTTCCATTAGCAATTGGAATCTTAGCACCATTCTCTTCAAGATACTTTTCACTAAGAATTTTTGTCCAATTATCATCAGAAACCCAACTAGTTTCAACACCAGCTTGTAGATTACTACCTATATAACTTTCAGTTACAGAAAGATTATGTTCAGCGTCATAATAGCTAATAGTAAGACTATTACGTCTAAAAATAGCAGGAACAGCTTTACGAGTATTAACTCTAGTTCCTTGATATGGAATCCATAAATGATTAAACCGAGAAAGGACAACAGTTAAATCATTGTTTGTATCTTTGTCAAGAATATTTTGAAGATAAGTAATAGGAAATACTTTATCATAACTATTCTGACCTAACTTTTCATATAGTTGTTTATTGTTCATAATTATGTGATTAATTTAAATAACTTTAATGAGTAAATAAACAATATAAGTATTAGTAATATTGTTATATTAAATAGTATTCTTATCATGGTTCAATTAAAACTCTTACATTAAATATTGTACTATTAGAAGTCATAGTAAATTGACATAATATAGTAAATGAAGAAGTAGTTGTGTTAGCAGTAACAGTAATAATATTATTACTATTAGATACAGAAACATTATTTGAAGGTGTACTAACATTCTTTAAAGTACAAGTATATTTATTACTACTTCCATTTTTATCTTCAAACCAAAATTGTAATTTACCAGCATTTATTATAGCAGTATTAGTAGGAATATATACATAAACACCAATAGGAGTTTTTTTAATATCATTATAACTTGCTTCTCCTTTATATATTAAATCTACATTTTGGCTATCTAAATAAATAGGTAAAGCAACATTTTGACTAGTAAAATAATCATTTTTAATAACAAGTCTTCCACGTACAGGATTAGCAGCTTGAGTATCTCTAATTGTAATATTCCAATCACTATGCCATCTCCAAGTAAAAGACCAAGTACGAGCACTGTCATTAGGATTAGCAGGAACAACAGAAGTAAACATTATAAGGTTATTATTTCCTATATCTTTAACAGTAGTTGTACAATTAGATTGACTTGTAATAGATACATCTTTAGCACTCATATAAGTAGTATCTGTTCCACCACTTCCACTAACTCCATTCCAAGTCCAAGGTTGTGTAATACGAAGTCTACAATAAGTAATAACTGAATCTCCAGCTGCGATTGTAGGTTGACCTTCAACATCATGAGTTAATGGATAACTAGTATAATCTGTATAATTTGAAGAATCTCTATCATATATATCAGTATGATATACTTTAGCGCCATAAGATTTAGAACCAGCAGATTGTGTAACATTAATAGATTTATTAACTCCACTATAAGTAGCAGTAACAGTTGTACTTCTACTTGTTGTAGCAGTTCTATTACCGTAAGTAAGTTTACTTCCACTAGTAGTACCATTTAATGTACCATCTCCAGATTTACTTAATGTAGGACTACCATTTTCAGTTTCAGGAAAATTTTGTCCAATACCATTCCAAGTATATTGTCTACTACGAGTAGCATTACAAGTAATAGTAGAACTACCGCCAGCAGCAGCAATATTAGTAGGACTAGCAGAAATATTAACTGACCATCCAGACCAATTACCATAAACTTTACTTCCAGCTCTTTGTTCAATATCACAAAAGTCAATAGCGCCATTATAATTTGCAGTAACTCTAGTTCTTCTAACACTTGTACTAGTATTATTACTATAACTTAAAGTATTACCACTTAAAGTTCCGCCACCACTTCCTACACTAAGATTTGGAGTACCATTTTCGCTTTCAGTTCCGCCTGAGCCAGCAACTCCATTCCAAGTCCAACTACGAGAACGAGAAGCACCATAATTAATAGTAACAGAGCCTCCTGTTGCTGGAACAGTATAACTATTAGCATTACAATATACAGACCAACTAGACCAACTGCCATATGATTTACTACCGGCAGATTGACTAATAGTTATATCTTTAGTTGCACTATCTATTGTTGCTCTAAATACAGAACTACGAGAACTAGTAGAAGTGTTATTTCCATAACTAACAGTAGAACCACTTAAAGAAGCAGCACCATTAACTTTACTTAATGTTGGAGAACCACTAGCATTTTCAGTATAAGTTGTTCCTGTACCATTCCATTGCCAAGTACGACTTCTAGTAGCAGAAGTAGATAATGTAGCATTTCCACCAGCAGCAGCAATAGTTGTTACATTAGCACTTAAACTAATAGACCATGCTCCCCAACTACTATAAGTTTTAGCACCTGCATTTTGAATTACAGTAGTATCTTTAGTTACAGAATCCATTGTAGCTCTAATAACTGTACTTCTAGTACTTGTAGAAGTATTATTATCATAAGTTACTTTATTACTAGCAAAAGAACCAGCTCCACTAACTTTACTAAGAGTAGGTGTTCCAGTTTCTGTTTCAGTTCCACCACTTCCACTAACTCCGTTCCATGTCCAAGTTCTTGTCCTACTTGCAGAAGTAGTTATATTTGAGCTACCTCCACTAGCAGCAACATTTCCACTATTAGAAATATTAACTGTCCATGCAGACCAAGCACTATATTGTTTAGCTCCAGCAGATTGACTAATAGTTATATCTTTAGTAGTAGAATCAATAGTAGCACGAATAACAGTTGATTTACCACTTGTACTAGTATTATTTCCATAAGTAACTTTAGGACTAGTCCAATTACCACTTCCACTAACTTTACTTAATGCAGGACTTCCATTTCCAGTTTCAGTACCACCTGAACCGGCAACACCGTTCCATGTATAACTTCTAGTTCTACTAGCACTAGTTGATATAGTGGCAGTACCACCTGTTGCACCAATACTAGTTTTATCAGCACTAATATTAATAGTCCAACTAGACCAATTACTATAAACTTTAGCACCAGCAGATTGTGTTATAGTAATAGACTTAGAAACACTATTGCTAGTAGCAGTAATAGTTATACTACGACTATTTGTTGTAGTATTGTTACTAGCAGTAACAGTTTTACCACTTAAAGTAAATCCACCAGCACTACCACTAAGTGTAGGTGTAGCAGTTTCAGTATCAGTATGTGTAGTACCAACTCCATTCCAAGTCCAAGTACGAGAACGACTAGCATTAGTAGTTATCGTAGATGAACCACCACTTGCAGCTATCGTTTGCGTACTTGCCGAAATAGAAACAGCCCAAGCAGACCACGCTGAATACACTTTCGCGCCTGCCTGTTGCGTTATCGTAACCGTTTTGGACAATCCTACATAACTAGCTGTAAGTGTCGCTGAACGGGCTGAAACGCTCTCGTTTGATGTAAATTTTATTTGATTTCCACTAAGACTAGCACTACCACTAATACTAAGAGTAGGAGTAGCAGTTTCACTATAAACAGTACCAGTGTTATTCCATTTATAAGTTCTACGGGCAACATTAGCAGTAATAGTTCTAGTACCGCCTTTAGCTTCAACACTAGTTCCATCAGTTTGTAAATCTAATACCCAATCAGTATAAACTTTAGCACCAGCAGCTTGATTTAAAACTGCACTAACTTCTTTAGTTTGTTTATTTTCTAAAGTAAATACAACACTTAAAGTTCCACTTTTAGTATTAGTAGATTCATTATTAGGTATAGTTAATACATTATTACTTATACTACCTAAAGTAGTAGAACTAGTAAAACTAGCAGTAAGATTAACAACAGTTTCAATCCAAGTTCCAGCATAAGTAGAGCCTTTGGTTATACTCCCCGTGGAGGATGCATAGTCAGTTCTCTTATATCCACTCTTAACAGAACTAGTAGAAAGTTTTAAATCATAACTTCCACCAGTATTAGCTATACTACTATTAACTACAGTCAATGTACTAGTATCATATATACTAGCTTTACTACCTTTAAACGTAACAGTATAACTATCTTTAGCTTCTGTATCATCAATTAATACAACTAATTTACCATTAGTTATAACTCCTTTTTCTATTCCATCAAATAAAACTTTAACTCCATCAGTAGGAAAAGTAACAGTATAAGAAATAAATCTTTGTTCCCATTCTAATTCTACATTATGAGTTATAGGTAAATAACCACTGTTACCACTAATAGTTTGAGATTTATAATGTTCAGCACTAATAATAGCAGTATAATTAGTCTTAATAGGAATAGTAAATACAAATTTAGTATTATTTTCACTTATAACAGGAGTATAACCATTAATAGTAACAGTTCCGGAAACATTCAATTTAAACGTAACAGTAACTTCAGTATTCTCAGGATAAACAAGTTTAGAACCTTGATATATTTCAAATACATCTATATTACCAAGTTTAATATCATGTATTCCAATATCTCCTTGATATATAGCCATAACTTAAGCGTCTGATTTAACTATATAAGTAGTATTGTTATCTTTTTGAGCAATAGCTGCATATTGAGTAGCAGTGCCAACCCATATTTTAGGATTAACTATTGGGTCAATAGTAAGTTTAGATAATCTATAAAGAGTTTGGTCAACTATTTGAATAGCATTATAAACATACGAACCATCTTCTGATAAAACAACATGATGAATTGCATTAGCATTACTCCATTGAATAATTATAATATTATTTGTATATCTAACATTAAATGTACCATATTTACCATTATGAAATACAGAATTAGGTTTACCAATAGCTGTAACAAATCCAGCAAAATTAGTAAAAATAGAATTAATAGCAGCTAATACTTCTTCTTTACTACCATCATTTGTTAATAATATAGTAATATTACCAATATCATAAGATTTAATAATTGAATTACTATTTATAGCTACAAAAGTATTAATACTTTTAGTTTCTTCACCTCCAACTCTAGTTAAACCTTTATCCCAACTTAAATCAATTTTATTAATTCCACCAGCAGAAAAATAAGTAATCGTAGCACTAATATCATGAGCGCCTATAACAATTCTATCAAAATTAATTCTACTATTGTTATTATCAATAGCAATAATACTTCCGCCTTTTAATAATATTTCTTTTACTTCGTCAAAAGTTTTATCACAAGTAAAATCTTTTTGTCCATTAATATATATTCCAGTAGGAACAGTAACAACTACACCATAAACAGGAATAAATCCTTCAGGTGTGCTTTTATTTTCATATAATTGTTGATTAATATCTTGCATAACTTCATAAACTTTAAATGGTGGCACTTATTCAGTACCACCATGATTAATATTAAGTTGTTTTCTTTTTAATAACAAGTTCATAACCGGCAGGAATTAAAGCTTTAATAGCGTCAGCAATAGCTTTATCAACTTCAGCTTTAGTATAAGTATTTTCTACTGTTGGAACATCATTAAACTTATTATTAATTTCTTCTTTAGTATAAACATTATTACTAAGTTCAGTAATTTGATTAGGTAAAGTTTCATCAAGTTTAACTTTGTCAGCAGAAGACATACTACCATTAGCAGTTTTACTAGCATTATTTAAAACAATGGCAACAGAACTTGGAGTATTATATAAATTTGTATCATTATTTTTAATAGATTTACTATATACAATTTTAAGTCCTTCTGTTGTTTGTTCAACTCTATCTAGTCTACTAACAAGTTCATTAGATAAACTATTAACAGTATTAGTAGTTTTCTTACCTTTACCACCATCATAAGCAGTACCTGTAACTTCACCTAAAGCTAAAGTTTCAGATATAACTGAATATTTAGTTCCAGACCAACGATAAGTCTTACCACTATATTCAGTATCTTCACTTATATCAACATAAATTTTACCTTTTTCAGGAGTATAATATACAGGAGCATCTTCTATATATTTTTCAGCAAAATGAGTTTCATCAACATAATATCCTTCAAGAACATCATCAACATAACTTGGTAATTGACTTGCTGGAACTTTACCATCTCCATCAAGACTAGCAATACCATTTGCTACACCACGTTTAGCTTCAATAGCTTCATTACAGAATTGAATAATCTTCTCTTTAATAATAGGATAATTATCTATATTACTAAGGATATGTTCAACTGTAGATTCAACCTTATTCTCAATAACAACTTTAAGGTTAGGATGATTATCAATATTATCAAAGATATTTTCTATATTACCTTTAATAATATTAAGTAATTCAGTAAAGTTATTAATATGTTCAAATATATAAGTAACTCTAGCTTCTACTTTAGTTTCAATAAGATTCTTAAGAATAGGAAATCTATCAATATTATTGAAAATATAATCAACTCTACTATTTACAGCATTGTTAATACAAGTAACAAGACCGGGATAATTATTAATATTAGCAAATATATTCTTAACACAATTACAAACTAAATCAGAAAGAATACCAATAAGTTCAGGATAATTATTAATATTATTAAATATATAATCAACACGTTCATTAATATTATTCTGTATAGTTTCTTGTAATTCTGGA